>Ga0364881_10014_pt1 | contig 110767 bp, 105 predicted proteins | sample ExccelJu500001D4_5_FD_206923 | JGI IMG/M metagenome (GOLD analysis project Ga0364881, IMG submission 206923) | Enriched cells from Trout Bog Lake Hypolimnion, Wisconsin, USA - BchlTB.July30.5000.01.D4 | ecosystem: Environmental > Aquatic > Freshwater > Lake > Hypolimnion/Profundal zone | place...
TGTATCTGGGAATCCTGGTATAGCCCCGATATCAATTTAACCTCTGAAAGAGGAGCTTCCATGAAACGAATATTAAAATTTATTGTAGCGTGCTCAATTACAGCGCTTGCTATTACCACTCCATATGTATCAGCACAATCTACGGCGATTGGACCAACTAAAGTTCTGTATCACATTGATGATGCACAGGAACAGGGCTTAAAAGGGCTACGCAACATTCGCAATCATTTGGACGTTGCTCCAAATACTGTCATTATTTTAGTTGCCCACGGTGATGGCGTAGATCTTTTAATGGAAGGCGCTAAAGATAAAAAAAATAATGTGGAATATGCCCCTTTGATCTCTGCCTTAAAGTCGAGCGGCGTGAGGTTTGAAGTTTGCGAAATTACGATGAAAAGACGTGGGTTGAAAAAAGATCAGTTTGTATTGGATGCAGACTTCACGCCATCGGGAGTTGTAAGAATTGCAGATCTTCAATACAAAGATCATTACGCCTACATCAAGCCATAATTTTAAGGCTAGTAATATGCTTTTTCGGCTGTCTTCAGCTAAGTTTTGTGCCCTTTTATTACTGCTTTTTCCTTTCGTCATCTCCGCACAACAAGCACCAGAAGGAGTGCTGCTTAAGCCTGTTCAAATTGCACCCCATACCTATTTTGTTCAGGGCTTGCCAGAAATTGGTTCAAGCAATAACCAAAATTTTATTTCCAACTCCGGTTTCGTTATTACTCCGAATGGGGTGGTAGTAATTGATGCTCTGGGATCCCCAGTATTGGCTCGTAAGTTGATTGCTGAGATCCATAAAATCACAGACAAAAAAATAGTAGCGGTTGTCCTGACGCATTATCATGCTGATCATATATATGGTTTACAAGAATTCAAAAAAGTTGGGGCGAAAATTTATGCGCAATATTTAGCTAAAAACTATCTAATATCTGACACTGCCCAACAACGATTAATTGCATCAAGAACAAACTTTGCCCCCTGGATCAACAATCAGACTCATCTCGTAAAAGCAGATGTCTGGATTGATCGGAATTATCAATTCAAGGTGGGTGGTATTGAATTTCTCATGACCCATGTAGGCCCAGCGCATACTCCTGAAGATCTAATGGTTTATGTTCCTTCTGAAAATGTTTTATTCGCAGGAGATTTGGTTTTTCGAGGTCGCATTCCCTTCGTAGGAAATGCCGATAGCCGAGGATGGCTGAATGCTTTGAACACTATTCAAAATATTCATCCGAATATCATCATTCCCGGTCATGGAGCATACTCGATTGACCCACAACACGATATTGAATTCACTCGCTCGTATTTGAGTTTTTTGAGGGAATCGATGGCACCTGCGGCACAAAATTTAGACTCCTTTGATGATGCATATTCCCGCGTAAATTGGTCCGAATACGAAGGTATGCCTCTGTTTAGGGCGGCTAACCGCATGAACGCCTATAACGTCTATCTGTCTATTCAAGAAGAATAAGTATGTATGGCCCGAAAGGGCCTTAGAATCATGGTTTTTAGCACATTCGTTAATTTGAATGCATAAAGCCTTGCTTTTCACTTTGTTTATCAGCGCCCATTCTGCGTCTATTTACGCAAGTACTGATATTGATAACGGCCGGTCTATTGATCAGGCTCAATGTTATGGGTGCCATGCACAGAAGACTGGCTTTGGTAATGGGGACATGATTTATACCCGAAGTGATGGCAAGGTGCATTCGTACTTAAAATTGAAATCGATGGTCGCAGCATGTAATTCACAATTACGTTTAGGCCTATTTCCCGAAGATGAGGCTGACGTTGCAGCCTATTTGAATAAGCAATTCTATAAATTTAAAAATGATAACGGCGAGTAAGACTTAATATGGATGTTGTTGACATATCTCAATTGAACAGAGCGGTCCTTTGGGCGGCATTTGTAATTGCATTTCTGCTGGGTGCAGTGATGCAAAAAACCAGCTTTTGCACCATGGGCGCTATTTCAGATATTTTAATCAGCAATAATTGGAATCGCATGCGCCAGTGGTTTTTAGCTATTGGAGTTGCGATCATTGGGTTTACTGTGATGGCTACTTTGGGAGTAATCGACCCACTTAAAAGTATTTATACCTCTAGCAAATTACTGATTGTCTCTACTCTGGTTGGGAGTACGCTATTTGGTCTGGGCATGATGCTTGCCTCAGGCTGTGGTAGTAAAACTCTGGTCAGAATTGGTGGGGGTAATCTTAAATCCTTGATTGTATTTTTAACTTTAGGTCTCAGTGCTTACATGTCACTGAAAGGGTTCTTGGGTGTGATTCGAGTCAATACGCTGGATACGATATTCATATCCCTTGCCACCCCACAAGATTTGCCAAGCATAGTCAGCAATCTCACTGGCATTGCTCGTGATGAACTGCATTTAATTCTTGGACTTCTGATTGGCGGCGCTTTTATTTTGTTTGCACTCATTCGTAAATCGTTTTGGACATTCGAAAATGTACTTGCTGGAATATTCGTCGGCCTAGCGATCTGTGCTGTTTGGTGGGTATCTGGACATCTAGGGTATTTGGCTGAAGATCCGAATACCCTCGAGGAAGTATTCCTGGGCACTAATTCCGGAAAAATGGAAAGCCTGTCTTTTGTTGCCCCCTATGCATACACGCTGGATTGGTTCATGTTTTATAGTGATATATCCAAAGTGCTCACCATTGGGATTGTTGCTGTATTTGGAATGGTTTTAGGATCTGCAAGCTTAGCAATCGCAACCAAGTCCTTCCGCTGGGAATCCTTTCGGAATCCTGAGGATACCGCCAATCACCTGATTGGGGGAGTGCTAATGGGATTTGGGGGGGTAACTGCCTTGGGTTGTACTATTGGCCAGGGGCTCAGCGGAGTTTCCACTCTAGCACTTGGCTCATTCATTGCTTTACCTGGTTTTGTCTTTGGCGCCTATTTAGGGCTAAGATATCTTCAATATAGGATGTCGCCAAATCCGTGCGATTAACTTTGAAAGTGAATAATGCATATTGATTGGCTAGCCTTCACTCCGGGACCCTCATTATTAGGGGGAGTTTTATTAGGCATTGCTACCTCAGCATATGTTCTGCTTCATGGTCGCATCTTAGGTATTAGTGGAATCATTGGTGGCTTATTGCGCCCAGTCAAACAAATGTGGATTTGGAGAATCGTGCTTCTCCTTGGCATTTTGTCCTCACCACTTTGGGCAATCTTTTTATTAGATATGTATCCGGTTCAAATCATTGATGCCGGCTGGCCTGCAGTCATCCTCGCAGGTTTGCTAGTTGGCTTTGGTGCTCAGTATGGATCAGGCTGTACTAGTGGCCATGGAATCTGTGGGCTATCCCGTCTATCACCTCGCTCTTTAATTGCGATTATTTCATTCATGTTCTCAGGGTTCGTCATTGTGTACGTCCTGCGTCATCTTTTGTGAGGCTGTGATGAAAAAACATTTCAGCTTATTAAGTCAATATCTCATTGGGGTCCTCTTTGGCTTTGGCCTGATGATTTCAGGAATGAGCAATCCTCAGAAAATACTCAATTTTTTGGATATCACCGGCGACTGGGATCCATCCTTGCTATTCGTGATGCTGGGCGCTGTCTTAGTTGGTCTTTGTGGCTTTTATGTAGTCTCTAAAAGATCGCAGTCTTTTTTTGGTGGAACTCTTCACTTACCGGCGAAAAAAGAAATTACTCGACCATTAGTCATTGGCAGTCTTATCTTCGGCGCAGGCTGGGGCTTGGCTGGTTTCTGCCCCGGGCCAGCTATCGTCGCTCTCGGTGTGGGGCATCTAAAGGCCTTGGTCTTCATTCTTGGGATGTTGGCTGGGATGGAAATCTGTGAGAGATTCTTTATGAGTAAAGCCGTACAAGACTGATTTAAAATCGATCTTTATTAACTAACTGAATATATTGAGGTTTTTATGAGTCTCGCAATTGCTTGTCACAATGATGCCTTTGGCACAGCGCCTCAAATTGACCCTACGCAACTTGAAGAAATAGTTGCTCAAGGTTATAAAAGTGTTATCAATAATCGTCCTGATTTTGAAGGCGGCCCAAGCCAACCCTTAAATGAAGTGATCGAAGCCAAGGCGAAGAGTCTGGGTTTGCATTACGCCTATCTTCCCGTAGTCAGTGGTTCAATTACCCCTGAACAGGTTATTGAGATGGCGCGCTTGCTAAAGACTCTGCCTGGTCCAGTTTTGGCCTTCTGCCGCTCTGGTGCGCGCTCTACCAATTTGTACCAGCTAGCCCAACAAGTTCGCTAAGGCTGCTTCGAATGCGGATCGACATCCCTGAAAATAAAAAACTGGTGCATGAAACGGTGATGCCGATTCGTTGGGGCGATATGGACGCCTATCGTCATGTCAACAATACGGTTTACTTTCGTTATATGGAGCAAGCCCGGATTGAATGGATTGCGGCACTAGGGTATCCAATGGATACCACCGTGGAGGGCATGCTGATGGTCAATGGTTTCTGTAATTTCATTCAGCAACTGACCTATCCCGGTGATTTATTAGTGAAGACTTATGTTGGCAACATTGGCAAATCCAGTGTGGATGTTTTTAACACCATGGCCCTAAGCTCTGAACCTGAGGTTTTGTGTGCTGCCGGTGGGGCAACTATGGTGTGGGTCGATTTACAGGCCAATAAGTCCATGCCTTGGCCTAAGCATGTTTTAGATAAGCTCTCTTAGGAAAGCGCTTGCAGCCCAAGAATTCACACATTCTGGAAATTGCTCAATTCACAAAAGAGCGCAATCAATTCGACGCCATCATTGATGTCCGCTCACCTGCTGAATTTGCTTTAGACCATATTCCAGGGGCAATCAATTGCCCCGTCTTGAATAATGAAGAGCGCGCTGAGATTGGTACGCTATACAAACAGGTTTCTCCATTCGCCGCCAAGAAATTAGGTGCTGCAATTGTTTCGCGTAATATCGCGCTGCACCTAGAGCAATCTTTCCTCGACTTTCCTCGTGAATGGCGACCTCTCATCTATTGTTGGCGTGGCGGTGAGCGCAGTGGAGCATTGACCCATGTGCTCAATCGGATTGGCTGGAAGGCGATGCAATTAGAAGGGGGTTATCAAGGATTTCGTAGGGTAGTGATTGATGACCTTGAGCATGCTGCGAAACAATTTGATTTTCAGGTGATCTGTGGCATGACTGGCTCTGGTAAGACACGGATTTTGCAAGAGCTCAAACTGCAAGGTGCACCAGTATTAGACTTAGAGGGCCTGGCCATTCATCGTGGTTCGGTGCTTGGCAATGAACCTGAGATTGAGCAACCATCTCAGAAAGGCTTTGAGACCAGGTTATGGAATGCACTACAAAATCTTGATTCAAGCCATCCCATCTTTATTGAATCTGAGAGCAAGAAGGTGGGGGGCGTCCACATTCCGGACGCTCTGATGGAAAAAATTCGGCATGGACATTGCATTGAGCTCAGATCAAGTCTCCCCACCCGAGTCTCTTGGCTGCTACATGAATACCCCCATTTTGTACAAAATCCAAATCAATTCAAAGAAAAGTTATCTCTATTAACTTCACGTTACGGCAAAGTACAAATCGCCGAGTGGTGTGAACAGATTGATGCAGGGCGTTTCGAAGAATTGGTGACGGACTTACTGGTCAAGCATTACGATCCCTCTTACCAGTCCTCAATCGTTAGAAATTTTCCAAAATACCGTGTCGATTGCTTTGTAGAACTTGCCAATGAGAGTGATGCTGCATTCGCATCTGCAGCAAGTCAAATATTGAAGCAATTTACCCCGGGATAAACCAAGATATGCATCAGATCATGACAGAAAAGAAACGCCACCACCGCTACTATGATTTGATCTTGGCTGCCTTTGTAGTAGTTTTGCTTTGCTCAAACTTTATTGGAGCGGGTAAAGCGGCCGTTGTTCATTTGCCATATTTTGGCGAATTTATTTATGGGGCCGGGATTCTGTTTTTTCCCATTTCCTATTTCTTTGGCGATATTCTCACTGAGGTTTATGGCTATGCTTATGATCGCAGGGCAGTTTGGGCAGGCTTTGCAGCGCTAGCATTTGCTGCCATCATGGCGCAGATTGTCATTGCATTGCCGCCTGGACCAGGTGCATACATGGAAAACTACCAACATGGAATGGAGGCTGTATTTGGTAATTCTTGGCGAGTTGCTTTGGCTTCGATGATGGCTTTTTGGTCAGGAAGTTTTGTTAACAGTTATGTTCTAGCCAAACTGAAGATTAAGACTCAAGGGCGTTACCTGTGGATGAGGGCTATTTGCTCTACAGCCGTCGGCGAATTAGTAGATTCATCCTTGTTCTATATGCTGGCTTTTTATGGCTTGTGGCCAACGAGCGAAGTGATTCAGGTGGCTTTTGCGCAATATTTCTTGAAAACTTCTTGGGAGGTATTGGCCACCCCATTGACCTATTTGGTGGTCAATTTCCTCAAGAGGAAAGAAAACGAGGATTATTACGATATCAATACCAACTTCACCCCATTTAGGGTAAAAGTCTAATTTCCATTCAAAATTGCTAGACCCGTTAAAATAGCGGTCTTGTCTGCCCTTAGGGCTAGCAAAGTTAAAAATCCACATTTTGTAAATCGCATCTCTTAAGGTTAGAAACATTCGTGCTTACTGCATCTAATATCACCATGCAATTTGGGGCAAAACCCCTGTTTGAAAACATCTCTGTCAAGTTTGGTGGAGGTAATCGCTATGGTTTGATCGGTGCCAATGGTTGCGGTAAATCTACCTTTATGAAGATCCTGGGTGGCGAGCTTGAGCCTACTAGCGGAAACATTAGCCTAGACCCAGGCGTTCGTTTAGGCAAATTACGTCAGGACCAATTTGCCTATGAAGATGTCAGGGTTTTAGATGTTGTCATGATGGGGCATGAAGAAATGTGGAAAGCGGCCGCTGAGCGCGACGCAATTTATGCCAACCCTGATGCTAGCGATGAAGATTACATGCGTGCTGCTGAGTTGGAAGGCAAGTATGCAGAGTATGGTGGCTACACTGCAGAAGCCAAGGCAGGGGAGCTCTTATTAGGCATCGGCATTCCGATCGAGCAACATACCGGTCCAATGAGTAATGTGGCGCCTGGTTGGAAGCTGCGCGTTTTGCTGGCTCAAGCTCTGTTCTCAGACCCGGACGTTCTGTTGCTAGACGAGCCAACCAATAACTTAGATATTCATTCGATTCATTGGCTTGAAGATATTCTGAATGATATTAAGAGCACTATTGTCATTATTTCCCACGATCGCCACTTCTTAAATGAAGTCTGTACGCATATGGCGGACATGGATTTCGGCACTCTGAAGGTCTATCCTGGTAACTATGATTCTTATATGCTTGCTTCTGTACAAGCACGCACACAGCAGCTGAGCTCTAACGTTAAAGCTAAAGAAAAGATTGCTGAATTACAGGCTTTCGTGGCTCGATTCTCTGCCAATGCCTCAAAGGCACGTCAAGCTACTTCACGTCAACGTCAGTTAGAAAAAATCGAGATTGTGGAAGTAAAGCCATCTTCGCGCCAGAACCCATTTATTCGTTTCGATACTGAAAAAAAATTGCACAATATGGCCGTAGAGTGCAATGGGTTGACAAAGGCATATGATCGTGTGATTTTCAAAAACCTCAAGCTAGGTATTCGTGCTGGTGAAAAGATTGCGATTATTGGGCAAAATGGCGCGGGCAAAACAACCCTCCTAAAAACTATTCTCAGTAAACGATTTGAAGGTATACCTGCAGATAGCGGTGACGTTAAATGGGCTGAAAACGCCAACGTCGGTGTGATGCCTCAAGACAATACTGAGATGTTTGCCAAAGATGAACTACTCATGGATTGGATGAACAACTGGCGTAACACTGGTGATGATGACCAGTCTATTCGTGGAACTTTGGGTCGCTTACTTTTCTCAGGCGATGATATTGGTAAGTCTGTCAAAGTGTTATCAGGTGGTGAGAAGGGCAGAATGATTTGGGGCAAACTCATGCTGCAAAAATATAACGTCCTTGCCATGGATGAGCCAACCAATCACATGGATATGGAGTCTATTGAAAGTTTGCAAATCGCTCTTGAGAAATTTGATGGCACTCTGATTTTCGTCTCTCATGACCGAGAATTTGTTTCTGCTTTGGCCAATCGCATTCTTGAAGTGAAGATGGATGGCACTGTGAACGACTACTCGGGTACATACGAAGAATATCTGCGTAGCCAAGCGCTAGCGGGTTAATCTAGCTCTTATTTTCTTTAGCTTGGCGCTGAAAGCGCATCGCGGTTCCCTCTGCGCGAATTCTGTTCCAGACCTGTGCCTTTTCATCGGGGCCAAAAAATACCCAATTGCTGACTTCAGCTAGCGTGCGTCCACAGCCTTGGCAAATCTCATCATAGAGGGTGGTGCAGACTCCAATGCAGGGAGAATCCGATTCTGCATCTCCTGTTGATAAGGAATTGGCGCTATCGCCCGCATTTTGGATGTAATTATCGTTGCTCACGACAGTACTGTATTCGATTTCAGAGGACTGTGCTCAGAGAGCTCATCTACGTAAGCTGCCATTCCGGCACTCTCTCTACTTAAATAGTGTTTTACAGCTTGTGAAAATTGAGGGTTTGCAAGCCAGTGAGCAGATTTTAAGGTTTTGGGTAAAAAGCCTCTAGCCATCTTGTGCTCACCCTGTGCACCTCCTTCAAAGGTCTGAATTCCCTCGGAGATACAGTACTCAAGGGACTGGTAATAGGCAGTCTCAAAGTGTAGGCAGGGAATGTATTTGAGTGCACCCCAATAGCGTCCATAGACTTTACTTGCCGCTTTATCTACGACCAATAATGAGCTTGCAATCCGTTTGCCTCCTTGGCTAGCGATGATGAGATGCAAATAACTTGGCATGTCTTTAGATAGCTTTAGCAAGAATTCAAGGTTTAAATAGGGACTCGAATGATGCTCTAAATAGGTTTGTGCATAGCACTCATAGAAGAATTCCCAATCTGCTGCAGTAGAGTGTTCGCCAGAAATGTGCTCAAACTCGACTAACTCTTTACCTACTTGAGCTCGTTCATGACGAATATTCTTGCGCCGTTTTTTATTCAAGGCCGCTAGGTATTCCTCAAAGTCTTTATAGGCCTGATTTTTCCAATGAAACTGTACAGAATCTCGCAACATAAAGTCTTCCGCTACCAGCAATTGAACATCATCGTCGCTGGGAAAAAGGATATGAATTGAGGATAGATCATTATCCAGTGCAATCCCTTTTAAGCCAGCAATCAACAATTTTTTGATGGCTTTTTGGTCTTCACCTACCTTAGCCAAGACTCTGGCTCCCTGAACAGGGGTAAAGGGGATCGCACTCAGCAGTTTGGGGTAATAGGATTTACCGAGTTGATGATAAGCCTCAGCCCAAGCCCAATCGAATACAAACTCACCATAAGAGTGTTGTTTTAAATAAAGCGGTATGGCCCCTACAAGCATTCCATGAGAGTCTTTGGCAATGAGGTGCGTTATTTGCCAGCCCGTATCCGCCCCAACACATTCTGCTTCTTCCAGGTTATTTAAAAAGGCATGCTTTAGAAAAGGGCCGGCATGATGAGGCAGTAGGGCATCCCATTGCTCGGGACTCACTTTAGAGAGACTATTGAGAAGTTCGAGACGATAAGGCGACTCAGTTAATTCCGCTTGCACTTCACTTATTCTTGAATTAACTCAATTTTGTATCCATCGGGATCTGTCACAAAGGCAATGATGGTATCGCCACCCTGAACGGGGCCGGCTTCACGAGTGACCTTACCACCAGCGGCTTTAATTTTTGTGCAGGCTGCATAGGCATCTGGTACCTGAATCGCAATATGTCCATAAGCAGTTCCCATTTGGTAGGAATCAACCCCATAGTTATAGGTGAGCTCAATCTCCGCTTGTCCATCTGCATTGCCTTTGCCAAAGCCAACAAAAGACAATGCGTATTTTTGCTCTGGTCGTTCAGTGGTGCGAATCAGATTCATACCTAAGACCTTAGTGTAAAAATCTACTGAGCGCTGCATATCACCGACTCGAAGCATTGTGTGGAGGATCATCATGTGTTGGCTCACTCTATTAGGATGGAATTTCATCTGGCGCAAATGCATGAATACTCAGCGCATGAATTTCTGAGGGAATGTGATCTTTCAGTGCAGCATAGACCGCACGATGTCTTGCGACTGCATTGAGTTGGTTAAATTCAGGGGCCACAATATGAATTCTGAAATGACCACCACCACTGGCTGCCCCAGCATGTCCTGCATGTAGGTGGCTCTCATCTTCTATCTCAAGGTGGGATAGTTTGAAGGCTTTCTGCAAATCACTCGTGAAGCGCTCGATTCTCTGTTGATTCAGCTTCATTCGCTAACGTGCTCCATGTGTTTTGATAGCCATACGCCTTGCAAGATGATAAAGACAATCAGGAGGCCGGTACTGCCAAAGAGCTTAAAGTTAACCCAGGTATCTTCAGAATATTCAAAGGCAACATATAGGTTGAGAGCGCCCATCAAAATGAAGAAGAGCGACCAAGCATAATTTAATTTTTGCCATGCAGACTTTTGACTATGAGGTTTCAGGGTGATTTGCTTACCCATCAAAACTTGGATCCAATTTTTTTGAAAAAATTGCGCACTGATTAATAGAGTGCCTGAAAATAACCAGTAGAGCGCAGTAGGCTTGAGTTGGATAAAAGTTTTGTCATGCAGGAAAATGGTGAGACTACCGAATACCACGATGAGCACTAAGCTAACCCACTGCATGGCATCAATTTTGCGATGACGGTAGTAGACCCAGAGAATTTGACCAATGGTCGCTACCATCGCTACGATTGTTGCCGTATAGATGTTTGCCAGCTTGAAGGCAATAAAAAAGAGGATGATGGGAAAGAGGTCGAATAAGAATTTCATAAGCAGATTATGCCGTTATTAAGGCGCTGCTTTGTGATCTGTCTCTTGCGCTAGATCGCTCGGCTCGAAACGGAGTGAAGCTGAATTGATGCAGTATCTTAGGCCAGTGGGGGCAGGGCCATCCTCAAACACATGCCCGAGGTGCGCATTACAGTTTGAGCAACGCACCTCTGTGCGAATCATGCCATGGCTTGTGTCTTTAAGTTCTTGGATGGCCGATGCGTTCTCTGGAGCGCTATAACTTGGCCAGCCACAACCTGCGTCAAATTTGGTGCTAGACATAAATAGTGGGGTATGGCAGCAAACGCATTGATATTGACCTTGATCCCAATGGTCCCAATACTTTCCAGTAAATGGCCTCTCGGTTGCCGCCTCTCGAGTGACTTTATATTCAATCTCGCTTAAAGCAGATTTATATTCAGCATCCGTTTTTTTCATATTCATTCCTGTGATTAAGAGGAGCAACTGACTTCAACAGCACGGTGCTCTGCAGTAGGGGGATTTGCATAGATTTCATTATCATCCTGCTCATCATAAGGGCGTTCCAAAATAGCCAATAATTTACTAAGCTCTGAAAAGTCCTGTTCTTGAGCCTTTTCAATGGCATGTTGAGCTAAATGATTGCGCAAAATGAATTTCGGGTTGCAAGTATTCATGAGAATTTTTCTCTCTGCATCTACGCTATTCTCAGATTGAAGTCTCAAACCATACTCTCTAAACCAATCGTCGATTACTGCGAGATGATTAAAAAGATCGCGAGCCTCTTGCGGTGGCTTGAGATGAATAGAATCGTATTCAGCCAGTTTTCTAAAAAAGAAGGTGAAGTCAACCTTCGCATCATGCATGATTTGTAGTAATCTTTCGATGAGACTGATATCGTCTTCTTTTGCAGTCTTCAGTCCCAGCTTGGCCCTGAACAGGCGCCGCCAAGAGACGGCGTAGCTTTGCGGGAACTCTTCTAGAGCGGAGTGTAATAATGCCTGTGCTGTTTCGCTTGGGTGATTCATCTCTAGAAGGGGGCGCATCGCACTAGCCAAACACGCCATATTCCAATGCATGATTTGGGGTTGGCGATGATACGCATAGCGTCCACTGGTATCGCTATGGTTACAAATATGATCGATTTGAAATTGATCCATAAAACCAAACGGTCCGTAATCAATCGTCAGACCCAAGGCGCTGATATTGTCTGTATTCAATACGCCATGGCAGAAGCCGACAGCTTGCCATTGCGCTACGAGATCGGCGCTTCTTGCGGAGATAGCCTTAAATAGCTCAAGATAGGGATCTTCAGTAACTCGGCATGCTGGATAAAAATGATCGATTAAATAATCGGCTAATTCCTGCAATCGTTCTACTTTTTGTAGTGCAGCGTAATGCTCGAAATGCCCTACGCGTATAAAGCTTGGGGCAAGCCGAGAGCACACCGCAGCAGTTTCGATGGTTTCTCTTCGGACTGCTTGGTTAGAACCCACCACAGCAAGTGCACGACTGCTTGGAATGCCCAAGCCATGCATTGCTTCGCTACAGAGAAATTCTCTGATTGAGGAGCGCAGTACTGCTCGTCCATCCCCCATTCGGGAATAGCGTGTTTTGCCGGCGCCTTTGAGTTGTAGCTCCTGGCCATTGATTTCACCAAGCAAAATGGCTCTCCCATCACCCAACTGTCCAGCCCAGACTCCAAATTGGTGACCACTGTAGGCAGTAGCAATAGGATGGTGGAATGTTTTGCCCTCTAAATCTAGTCGGTTTCCAGCAAGCACTTCAAGCCATTTTGGATCGGCTGGGAGTTGAGTCAGCCCCAAAGGAATCTGGATCAGCTTAGCTGCAGAAGGCGAAAAAGCAACCCAATATGGATCGGGTAGGGGGCTGGGATTGACTTGATGCAGAACATCATCGCCTTGCAGTAAAAATGCCATAGTTTTACTATTCTATGGGGTTTCTAGAAACTGGGTTGCCTCTATAAAAACGGATAGCAATAGGCTTAAAATCAGTTCTATGACATCGCCATTACAAACTCAAACCTCCTCTCAACTAGCTAATTTAGGTGAGGAGTTAAACGTCCCATTTTTAAAGCTATTGGGTGTTCGTTGTATCAGTGCAGAAATGGGCAAAGGCGAAATCCTACTCGCGCTCAAGCCAGAGCACAAGAATACTTGGGAGGTCGCGCACGGCGGTGTTTTATTAACACTAATGGATGTTGCAATGGCTGTCGCTGCACGCTCAGCTGATCCTGCCGATCGTAGTGTGGTTACGATTGAATTGAAGAATAACTTTATGCAAGCAGCGAACGGCATCTTACGCGTGAAAGCGGAGACTGTTCGTAATACTGCCACGATGGCTTTTTGCGAAGCCAAGCTTTATAACGATCTAGGTGAGACCTGCTGTATGGCAACAGGCACTTTTAAGTACCTAAAGCGCTTACCATCACGCAATGCTGCAGGAGAGCGCGTGATTAACGACGATCTTCGTTGGGAATAGGATCGTTTATACCGACAAATTGGAGCCGGATGTGTTGCTCAGTGCGCCCGTGATGACATCATGACCGATCGTTCCATTAGCATCAAAGCGGCGCTCCACCATTTCAAAAGCACCGTCTTTGCGAATCCTTAAAAGGGTACTGGATCGCGTGCCATAGGAAGAGGTTTTGACAAAAGCAGGTGAGAGGGCTTTTTCCCAATCCTTACTCACGCCAGTAGAAGGCAATTCATGGTCATTGGCCTCGTGAGTGTCAGCCAATAAGCGCAAATACTGATCTGCGTTTTTGAGTCCGCCATGATCCATGGCCAATGTTTGAGCAAATGCTGCTATCCGGTGATTGACTTTAGGCCATGGTGTATCCAGCATGGCATTGGAGAGCCCGTAGACTCCCGGGCTTAGAGGGTTTTCAGGAAACACCTTCCTCGGACGAATTTGTTGACCCATCATGAGACGATTGCTAACCCAGTGCATCTCAGCGTTTTCTGGATTACTGAAATCAGCCATGAGGAGATTAAAGCCGTTGTATTGGTCAAAGCGTTTCCCATGAGTCTGGATAAATTCCTGAGGGCGATCCTTGCCCGCTAAATACATCAGGGATAGTTCTCCACGGGTTCGCGTATCCGGTCTTTTTTCACTGGGGGCTCTGACATTTGTTAGGGCGGCAAAACGACCAGTTTTGGCAAAACCTAACCATGTTCCTGGGCTGCCAAGCACATCGGCTTTATCCCTGCCTGCCAAGACCTCCGGATGCTCCGGCCACCAATGCATCGCTTGGGTATCGCGCTCATAAAACTCATCACGATTTGCAGCTACCACCAAAGGGTAGTCTGGATGCGATTTCCAGGCAAAGAGGATTAGGCACATATACGCAAGCTTAAAGGATTAGATTTCGATCAAAGGGTAAGGCAATGAGTCTATTTTTAACACAGGCCCATCGATACTTCCCAAATGGATATCCCCATTTTCGAGCGCCTCTAGCTTTATCTCTATTTGCAGATCAATCCTGGAGGGTGCAAATGGGTTTTTTGCAGAAAGCACAACCATGCCGGCTGGTTGGTTTGGATCTTGAGATTGAAAAACTTCTGTGCCAGGTGCATAGGCGACAGTGTCTAGATCGTGATCTAGAAGCCGAGCTAAATGAAGACGTCTCTTGATTGCGCCCCGATATTGGCTCCTCGCTACGATTTCTTGTCCTGGATAACAACCCTTTTTGAAATCGATACCTGCAACAGATTCAAAATTGATCATTTGAGGCACAAACTGCTCCTGAGTTGCCATCACAATTCTGGGTATGCCACTTAAAACCTCCAGATCATTCCAGAGTTCTAGATTTTTGCTTTGCTTATGGGTATTGAGATGGGGCTGTTTTGGTCGGGCAGAAATAATGCGCTCAAAAATATTTTCATCAACTGTAACCGAAGGTAGTTGCAGTGAAATTTCATCAGGATTACCTAGGTATGGTGTTTTAGCATCGCGTATTAGATGACCCTCTACCTCCCAGCTATCCGAAACATCTTTAACGGTCAGCTTAGATCGCAACACATACATGCTCAGTCGCTTTGCGGTACTTGCTGCAATATCTCTGGAGATCAATAGCCCATAGCGCTTAATTTCCTCTCCGCCCGCTGTATTTACCTGCAAGAGTAACCATGCGCTGGCCAATAAGCGGCCTTTGGGGCTACAGTAGCCCACCAAACGAACTTGAGCGCTGCCATGGGCAACTTGACTGCCTTTGGCCGACTCTAAGCCTATAACCGAATTGGTGAGCTGGTTTTGCAGGAATTGCTCTGAATCTGGTCCCTCCACCAGAATAAAGCCCCAATCGGATAAGGGGGTGCTCTCCCAGAGAGCTGAGTTGTCTGTTTTTGTAGTTGAAATAGGGTTCACGCTTTTATCATAGCGTGATGAGTCAAAAATTTCAGAAAATGAATTTATTAAACCTAAAAAAGCAACCAACATGGGTGTTCTGGTTGTTTGGCACATTGATTGGTTTATTAGTCCTTTTTTATGCCGCGATATTCCTCATTACTGTTGTTCCGGCAAATCCAAATTTTTCAGATGGTTCAGGCTATAAAGTCAAAATTCAACCCAAATCTGGGCTCAATTCCATTGCGATGCAAATGCAAGATCAGGGTCTTGCCGTCAATCCTGTGGCGTTTCACATCAGTGCCCGAGCACTATTTGTCGGCTCAAGGCTCAAACCGGGCACCTATCTTTTTCCTCTAGATGCCGGATTGGGAAAGATTTTGTTACAAATGGCTAGGGGCGATCGGGTACGTGAGAGCGTTTCAATTATCCCAGGCATGACTATTTGGCAGGTGAGGGCATTAATCGATGCGCATCCTGCTTTAAATCATCAAACCCGATCAATGAGTTCTAGAGATTTGCTCGCTCAATTGCATTTAACTTACCCAAGTTTGGAGGGGGCATTTTTTCCCGATACCTATGTGTTCGATCCGGATGAAATGGATCTCATGATTTATCAGCGAGCAGCACAAGCAATGCAAAAACAGCTTTTATCCGCTTGGTCCGAAAAGACTGCAAGCAGCCCACTGAAGACGCCTTATGAGCTCCTCATATTGGCTTCGATTATTGAGAAAGAGACCGGTAGGGCTAGTGATCGCAATTTAATTGCTGCGGTATTTTTAAACCGTCTCAAGCTAGGAATGAAACTGCAGACGGACCCAACGGTGATTTACGGGATTGGCCCTAAATTTGATGGCAATCTGCGTAAAGCCGACTTAACCCGAAACAGTCCCTACAATACCTATATGCACAAAGGTCTACCCCCTACGCCGATTTCGATGCCAAGCAAGGAGTCTTTGCTGGCAGCCGTTACACCTTCCAATAGCAAGGCACTTTTCTTCGTGGCGAAAGGGGATGGCAGTAGCCATTTCTCTGCGACGCTCTCAGAACATGAGGCAGCGGTTGATCAATATCAGCGCAAAAAATCATTGCAAAACTCGCCACATTAATTGATATGACTACTGCCTCTTATCCAGGATATTTCATTAGCTTCGAAGGTATCGATGGGGCAGGGAAGAGTACGCATATTGATGCCTTTGCCAATCTTTTAAAACAACGTTTTCCTGAGCGCGAAATTGTACTGACTAGGGAGCCTGGTGGAACTGAACTAGGCGAACAATTACGCCAGTTGCTTCTGAATGCTCCAATGAATTTGGAGACTGAAGCTTTGCTGATGTTTGCGGCGCGGCGCGAGCACTTAGTTCAAATCATTGAGCCAGCTTTGTTGGCCGGAAAGATTGTGATCTCCGATCGTTTCACGGATGCTAGCTTTGCCTATCAAGGCGGAGGGCGAGGTCTAAGTATTGATAAATTAAATGTGCTTGAGCAGTGGGTGCAAGGTAAACAAAATCAAACCATTTTGCAGCCCAATCTCACCATCTTGTTTGATCTACCAGGATCGATTGCTGAGGCGCGTCGCTCTAAAGTGCGAACACCTGATAAATTTGAGCAAATGGACCTTGATTTTTTTGAGCGTGTTCGTCAAGAGTATCTGCGTCGTGCTAAAGCAGATATGCATCGTTTTCACATTGTTGATGCAACTCAAACTCAGGATGTGATTTGGCAGGGCCTCGAGCAGCTCTCTTTACCAATCTAGTTCATGCTTAATTCATCATCTCAATCGGATGTAACGAGACCTAATATCCCACCTTGGCTTGAGCCACTATGGGGTAGTGTGGATTTAAATCATTTTCCGCATGCGGTTTTATTTCATGGTCAACCTGGTATTGGGAAGTTTGAGTTAGCGATTGAGTTAGCAAAGGCACTACTTTGTGAATCCACCTTAAGCACAAAACCCTGCAATAGCTGCGAGGCCTGCCATTGGTTTGATTCTGGTAATCACCCTGACTTTATCGCCTTAGTGCCCGAAACACATCAGAAAAGATTGCCTAAAGGTGATTTTGATTTTGATGCAGAGGCGCCAAAGAAAAAAATAGCTAGTGCTGATGATGATGAAGCGTCAGATAAAAAAGCAAAGAAAAATGTCACGATTGAAAATACGCGTAAGGCTATCGAAGGGCTCTCCATCGGGGCGCACAGGGGTGGCAATCGAGTGATCTTGATTTATCCATTAGAGTCCCTTCGACCTGACTCTGCTAACACCTTACTCAAGTCTTTGGAAGAGCCACCTGCTCAGACGATTTTTCTGCTGCTCGCTGATCGCCTTGAAAGGGTGCTTCCCACTATCCGCTCTCGTTGTCGCTTGATCGCTGCCCCAAGACCAGATCGCGAGACTGGTTTGGCTTGGTTAAGAGTTCAAGTACCTTTGGCTACTGGTGCTAAGTTAAATGAAGATGAGCTCGAATCAATCTATGACGAGCAGGGTGGTGCGCCATTCTCTGTATTGAACTCCTTACTGGCCAGACATCATCAAGACGATAAGGATGAGCTCTCTATTTCTATTCAGGCATCGAGAGTTTTGCTACAGGGTTTATCGCAAGGGGGACGCATTCATTCTTTAGAAATTGCTGAAAAAATTCATAAATCACAAATGGGCCCCTTGCTCACCTCAGCGCAACGTTGGGTTGCCGATTTATTAGCAGTGATAGAAGGAGGCAATGCGCGCTATTTTCCCAAGCATCAAACGCATCTTCTCGCCCTCAGTAAACAGGCTCGCCTGGTTAAATTGCTTCGCTTTTGGAAACTCTTAACAATTACCCGTCGTCATGAAAACCACCCTCTAGCAAATCGGGTTCAGCTAGAAGCTTTGCTTTCTAACTACCAGCAGATCTTTGAAGATTAAAATTCAAACCCATGTTTATAGACTCACATTGCCATCTCGATTTTCCTGAGTTTCAGTCTAGATTGCCTGAGGTTCTGGGAAACATGGAAAAAGCCAATGTGAAGCATGCCTTATGTGTTTCAGTCGACCTGCCTGACTTTCCCAAGGTACTTAAGCTGGCTGAAGACTATCCTCATCTCTATGCTTCGGTTGGGGTTCATCCAGACTATGAGGACACTCCAGAGCCTAGTTTTGAATTTTTAGTCGAGACTGCCAAGCATCCTAAGATTGTTGCCATCGGCGAAACTGGCCTAGATTACTACCGAATGGGCGACCGGAGCTATGAGTCAATGGAGTGGCAGCGTGAACGTTTTAGAACCCATATACGCGCCGCTATCGCCTCTAGACGCCCACTCATCATTCATACTCGCTCTGCCTCTGAAGACACTCTCAGAATTCTCGAAGAGGAGGGCGCTAGTCAGATTGGCGGGGTAATGCACTGCTTTACAGAGAGCCTAGATGTAGCCCAAGCAGCTATGAAAATGGGCTTTTTTATCTCCTTTTCAGGCATTGTGACGTTTAAAAGCGCGAAGGATCTACAAGAGACTTGTCGTCAAGTACCCCTTGATAAATTATTGATTGAGACCGATTCACCATATTTAGCCCCAACTCCATATCGTGGAAAAACCAATGAGCCTGCATGGGTCGCCCAAGTTGGTGAGTTTGTGGCTGATTTAAAGGGTGTTTCTGTTGATCAATTGGCCAAACAAACTTCTGATAATTTCTTTGAATGTTTTCAGATAGATAGAGATTTTTCTTGAAAATTTACCTTAGATTTTTTATCTTCATTATTTATATCGGCTTCTCATTATTTGGGCTTGCAATAGCTCAAACACCATCCCAGATTACCGATTTCACAAAAGCAGCCAAGTTCGATGATATTTCTGAGGTGAAGTCCCTTGTTAACGCTGGTGTTAGCGTCAATTCTGTAGACCCTAAAGGCGAACCCATGTTGGTCTTAGCGGTTAAGGATAAGTCACAAAAAGTCTTTGATTATTTGTTATCAAACACGAGTATTGAGGTTAACAAACCCAATTCCTATGGTGAAACACCGATAATGATGGCGTCAATTGATGGCAACCTCGAAATGGTGAAGACACTGGTTGAGAAAAGTAAGGCTGATATCAATCAAAATGGCTGGAATCCCTTGCTGTATGCCTGCTCAAAAGGTCAGCTTGAAGTGGTCAAATACCTTGTTCAGCACGGGGCTGAAGTGAATACCACCAGCCCTAATGGCAGCACACCCTTAATGATGGCGGCTATGTCTGGCAATGAATATGTTATTAAGTATCTGCTCGATCAAGGTGCCGATTTAAAGCTACGCAATTCTTTGGGCTATAGCGCCATTGATATGGCTGCCCAATATGATCATCCATGGATAGTGGAAGGCTTAGCATCACGTTGGCAAAAGCTCTACAAAGAGCCATATCCAGGCGGCCCTAAGCCATATCATGCTAATTGATCCTCTCTTTAATTTGCGTATAATCATTATTATGTCAAATAAGAATAATCTCTATGAATATTGAAATACTCCACTCCTTGGATAGCTTTAAAACAATCTATACCCAAGTCGTACAAGAATCAGGCAACAGCGACATCTGGATTATTGCTCTTGCTACTGCTGTGACACTAGCTATTCATAGTTTCATTGTCTTAGCCATAGCTGCCTTATTTCATACTCTCGATAAAAAAATGAAGAGTCGCCATATTTACGGGGGTAATTTCGTGGCTTATTTTGTAGCGGTCATGCTGATTGTTTTAAGCCACTTATTACAAATAATCACCTGGACTTATATTTGCTTGGTTTTTGAGGTGCTTCCAGATAGCGCTAAAACCTTCTTCTTTGCTGGTGAGATGTACACCACCGTCGGATACGGAAGTTATCATTTGAGTCATAAATGGGAAATACTCCCCATTTTTATCGCATTCACTGGTTTATTTGCAGTATCTACCTCTGGTGCAGCCCTCTACTCGATGATGGGCGCTCTGGTAGATCGCAGCAACAATCAAAACGCCTAAGATCTTAAGGGATCTTAATCCCAGTGGATGCCCGGACTTTCAAAGCTTTCAAGTAAGCGGCTATTTTTAGGTAAGTTTGCTGCCAAAAAATCCATTTGATCCGCAAGAATATTGCGGCCCTTCAGAATCATGTCCTCATACAGGCTTGGCATATATGGGGCATAAAGTAAGCTCATCCCCGCATTTTCCGGGGTGCGATTCCCCTTCCTTTGATTACAGGGCCGGCAGGAGATCACTAAATTCATCCAAGAGTATTTGCCACCACGACTGTTCGGCACAATATGCTCTGCCTCTGCATCCCCCTCATGAATGCGCTCACCACAGTAGGCACATAAACCCCTGTCTCGACGAAATAACTTGCGTTTAGTAATGCCGGGAATAACGTCAAAAAGGTTAATTTTGGCAGAACCTTTGACGGCAATAATGGAGTGCAATTCAATAACGGATTGAAGCCCAGTTGCGCGAGAGATGCCACCACGCATTTTGAGAATGGGGTCACCGAGAGTCCAAAGCACGCTGTTATCAGCGTAATGCTTGGTAGCTTCTTCTGCATTGACCCAGCACTGAGGGATACCCCCAGCATCTAATTTCAAAATGCTCAGCACAACCTCTCCTTTCTAGACCATGGCGTATTAGCCATCTGTCGTTTGATTCATCTTACCGAAGAATCATGACCTAAGCAATAAAACTGCCTGGAGAAAGTTTATGCCGCAATAAACCGAATCACTTTAGGCAAATACTCTGCGTATTCGGAGATGCCATGATCGCTACCCTCAATAACTAATTGGCTAGCACCAGGATAAAAATTGACCATTTCTTGCCAATCCAAAAGCTCATCGCCCTTCGCTGCAATTAAAAAATATCGATCTGGTCGAGTAATCTGAGCTATTTGCAGCGCTTTCAACTCATCAATATATTCAGACCGAAAATCAAACGGCTCATCACTATCGTAGGCTGTCATCATTCCGACATGGGGAGCCAGCTCTCTGGGGGCATAGACTGCAGGATTCAGGACGACTGCTTTCGCTTGGTATTTTTCAGCCAGATAATTGGCATAAAAGCCCCCTAAGGATGAACCAATAATGACCAATCGGTCTGCACTATTGTCATCAATATGCTGGGTCACCATCTCCATACTGAGTCTTGGTGAGGCTAGTAATTGAGGACAGTACCACTCATAGGGGTGTTCAGGGGATGAAATGACTTCAATCCCCTGCCCTGTCATAACGGCCTTACTCGATCTGGGTGATGAGCGAAAGCCATGCAAATACACAACGAGAGTAGATGGCATCAATTATCTAGTAAACAAACCATTACGCTTTTTGACCGATTTCGAAGTTAGCCAGCTTTTCTAAAGCCTTCACCATTGCAGAGTGATCCCAAGCTTTTCCGCCATAGGCTGCGCAGGAATTAAACAAGGCTTGAGCGGTAGCGGTATTTGGCAATGAAACACCTAACTCTTTAGCGCTATTGAGGGCTAAATTCAAATCCTTCTGGTGAAGTTCAATTCTGAAGCCAGGGTCAAATGTTCTCTTGACCATACGTTCGCCATGGACTTCCAAAATTTTGGAGCTCGCGAATCCGCCCATGAGTGCTTGACGAACTTTTGCCGGATCTGCGCCAGCCTTAGCTGCAAACAAGAGCGCTTCGCCAACCGCCTCGATATTCAGGGCAACAATGATTTGATTAGCAACCTTAGCGGTTTGACCATCACCATTACCGCCAACTAAATTAATATTTTTTCCCATCAGTTCAAAAACGGGCTTGATGCGTTCAAATACAGCTTCGTCGCCACCCACCATGATGGACAGGGTTGCATTTTTAGCGCCAAGCTCGCCACCCGAAACAGGTGCATCTAAATAGTCACAGCCAAGCGCATTGATCTTCTTTGCGAATTCTTTAGTCTGAATTGGAGAGATTGAGCTTATGTCTACAACAACCTTGCCTTTAGACAAGCCAGAAGCAATACCGTGATCACCAAACAATACTTTTTCGACATCTGGTGTGTCAGGTACCATCGTAAAAATAATATCGGCATGTTGAGCAACTTCAGCCGGAGTTTTGCATTGAGTTGCATTGGATTGAGCAATGTCTGCTGGTACCTTGCTTCTAGTGCATACAAATACCTCATGCCCAGCTTTAATTAAGTGTCCAGCCATAGGCGCACCCATGATGCCCAAACCAACAAAGCCCAACTTTAATGTATTACTCATTTCTAAAAACCTCTTATAAATTGTGGGAAAAAAATCTGCTCAAGACCATTATTCTAGTGCCATAGACCCAATAAGCGCATGAAAAAAGCGCAAGATGGTTAGTCTTGCGCCCATGAATCACCAGGTAAGATGGACTTATTGAGATTCGGCTTTCTTTTTGTTTTGGCGATAGATGAATGCTGTCAAAATCGGCGTCAAGACGGCTGTAACAATGACAGATGCCGCCACTTGAATGGTTGCGATTGGAGCAATCGCAGCAAATGTGGGGTCGGCTAGAGCAACGGCTTGAGGCGTACCAGTTGCGTTACCTGCGGTACTTGACGCAGCCGCACCAGCAACACCAGAGCCACCGAGTAATCGATCAGCTAGGATGCAAACAATCCCCGTAATCACTAATACAGACAAACCTAACAAAATTCCAGGAATGCCAGCTGTGGTTACTGCTGAAAGATTGATGCCCTGACCCAGTGTGAAGGCCATAAAAGGAATGATGATTGGCTCATGCTTGCCGAAGAAGTCACGTAAATCTGAGTCAAGATTGCCGAGGATCGCACCAGCAATAATTGGTGCAATAACGGAGAACATGGTTAACCAAGGTATCACAGCCAAGCCTGCGCCAACGAGAACCAACATGGTAAGGAATGGTCCTGTTTCGATACTTTGTGGCACATAGGTTCCAGCATCTTCTTTGTTTCCAAAGGTACTAGTAAGGGCAAGGAACATGCCCCCATTTGTATCATTCATGGCTGCTAATACGGCTAGAGTTGTTAGGCCAATGATGTCGCCGTTAAAGAAGTGGGCAATACTGAGTGCTACTGCGATGGCAATACCAACTTTTGCAAACAAGATGCCAAAGCCACGCTTGAGCATGGTTGGCGCTGCGTTTAAAGTCATTTTGGTACCAACAGTAAAGAGGTACATCGCTAAAAAGGTTGGATAACCTTGATTGGTCAGCGCTTGAGTGAAGCCGCCAATCTTCATGGCATTTGGTGCAAACGTATTCAGGAGCATACCGATAAACAATGGTACGACCATCAATCCGCCTGGCACCTTATTAATCGCTTGATAAATTTTCATATAAACAACCCTTTAAATAAATTTGTCCCAGAGGCAATGTGCCTAGTTTTTATTATTCATACTCAGTCTGCAGATGTTAAATCCCTGCTGCAGTACTATTAAATATGATTTGTACTGGTTTATTTATTGATTTAGGTCAATGCCTAGCGAAAACACCTAGTAAATAACTGGAATATCTATAGTGCACTGCAACAGGTTATGAAGGGATAAAACTACTTCAACTGTTCAGTCATCCAGCTTAGACCGCTTAAGGTATCACTGGCTGGCTTATATTCGCAACCGACCCAACCTGTGTAGCCGATTTTTTCAAGAAAACGAAATAAATAAGGGTAGTTAATTTCACCGGTTCCAGGCTCATTTCGACCAGGGTTATCCGCTAATTGCATGTGTGCAATGCGATGAAAGTATTTTGTGATGGTGTTAGCTAGCTCCCCTTCCATCCGTTGAGCATGATAAATATCGTATTGAAGGAAAAGATTATCTGCGCCTACCTCATCCAAAATGCTGATGGCTTGCTGAGTGCTGCACAAGTAAAAGCCAGGGATATCGTATTGATTGATTGGCTCAACGAGTAATTTGAGGTGATGCTTTTTGAGCTCAGCAGCTGCGTAACGAAGATTGCTAACAAAAGTTTGATGTAGCAGACTGTGGTCAACACCGGCAGGGACTTTACCAGCAAGGCAATTTAACTGATCCACACCCAAAATCCCGGCGTAGCGAATAGCCTCGGCAACTCCAGTCTTAAATTCCTCGATGCGATCAGGTAAACAAGCAATGCCTCTCTCCCCGCCATCCCAATGACCAGCGGGTAAGTTATGGAGTACCAGTTTTAAATGGTATTGATCCAGCTTCGCCTTAATTTCCTCTGCAGGTATGCCATAGGGAAACAGGAACTCAACGGCCTTAAATCCTGCTTTTGAAGCTTGCTCAAACCGCTCAATAAAAGGAAATTCAGTAAACAGCATGGTGAGATTAGCGGCAAAGCGGATCATAAGAACCTTTAAAAATAGGCGTTAGAGTAGCCCTGATCTTATCAAATAAAGCCATTCAACTTAAAATGCTCAGGACTGAAATGCGCTAAGATCTAAATATATCTACATGTTTCCCATAAGGAATTTTATGAAAGCCGATCAATACCCACTTACCTTCTTATTAGCATCGACATGTCTTTTTACGTCCTTGGCATTTAGTCAGCCCCCTGCCCCTGCTGACAAGCCTATGGAGATCGATGCGGCTGTGACCCAGAACCGTTACCAATTATTTGAAGGTGATATCATTGGTGTTAATTCCAAAAGCAGAACGATCACATTTAAAAATAAAGATGGAGTTTCAAAGTTTGTAGCGGGCCCTGATATCAAGAACTTTGATCAGATCAAGAAAGGCGATCACCTGAGTATGACCTATGAATTAGGCGTTGCCATTGATTTAATTAAAACAAAAAGTGATGGCGTTCGCAGCAAAGTAGAAACCACCACCATGTCGCAAACTAGTGGCGACAAGCCTTCTGAGAGGCTGACCAATAAAACCACTATCATTGCTGACATTGTTACAGTAGATCGTGAAAACAAACTCGTGTCGGTAAAAGGGCCAAGTGGGAAAGTAACCACAGTGAGCGTTACGAATCCAGCTTTGCTCAATGATGTCAATGTGGGCGAACAAGTTAAAGTTGTTTATACCGATGCTATGGTTGCTTCAATTACCCAATCCAAGAAGTAATTCGTAGTAGATGCTACTAAGGCAATCTCTCATGAGGCTTTTTATAAGCCTCATTTTTATTGCATGCCTAATGGCATGCGCCAATACAACTAGACCAGGCGCAGTAGGAATTAATCGCTCACAATTCATGGTTGTCTCTTCTGCTGATGTCAATAAATTGTCGGCCGCCGACTTCGAAGAGCAGAATAAAAAAGCCAAGCAAAAGAATGTCCTGATTACTTCAGGGCCAACCTATGATCGCCTAAAAAATGTTGCTGATAGGTTAATTCCCCAAACGGTAGTATTTCGGGATGACACCCGATCATGGGATTGGCAGCTGAGTTTGATTCAATCACCTACCCTAAACGCAAGCTGCGCGCCAGGCGGAAAAATTACCTTCTACACGGGCATCATTGAACAGCTTAATTTAAATGATGCTGAAATAGCAGCCATCATGGGACATGAGATGGCACATGCACTTCGTGAGCATGGTCGAGAACGTATGTCTGAGGCAATGACGCAAAGTGCACTAACTAACGTCGCTCTTGCGGTCGCAGGCGCAAATTACGCCACAGGGATCAATGCAGCAAATCAGCTCGCACAATATGCCTTGGTACTGCCGAATTCAAGACAAAATGAGTCCGAGGCAGACGCGATCGGACTCGAATTAGCAGCGCGGGCAGGATATGACCCACATGCTGCTATTACCGTATGGGAGAAAATGCTCAAAGCCACTCAGGGCAAAAATCCACCAGAGTTTTTATCTACCCATCCATCTGGCGAAACCAGAATTGAACAATTAAACGCATTGATACCCGCAGTAGAGCCTTTATATCTCAGCGCCAACAAAGCATCCAAAACACAGCAAAGCAAAACAAGCGTTAAAACGAATTAATTTTTTGCAGCTGGAGTAGCCGGAATAGTAGGACCCTGCTTTGATTTCACGGGTTGAGCTCCAGGAGAAACTGGGGCTGTGGGGGCAGGTTTTACAGGCTGACTTGCAGGCCCTGAAGGGCGGACGGGACTGGAATTGCCTCCAGCAGAAGTAGGTGATTTACCAGCAAAGGGATCATAGCCAAAGCCTGCCGCCTGGGCTGCAATGGACATAGAAACGCCAATCAGGATCGTTAGTAAAGACTTCATCCCGATATTCTCCCATAGGAACCCGGAATTTGCCAAGATTTACCAGATATCGAGGTTTGAACCCCTTTAATCGCGCACTTCAAGCTCGCGTGCTTTCTTGAGGGAGAGGCTGGCTTGAGTCAAAAGGCGAAAGTTACTATCACTCACTTTAGAGATCAGAACAGCCTTGTAGCGCTCTCGCTGGAGCCATTCCACAATCGCAACGGCGATAAACGCGATCAAAATATAAGAAATAAAAACAAAGCCGTCTTGTGGCGTTGGCATGTCATAAGAATCAAATGGCGGCACAAAGAAGAAAAAGGCAATTGGTACAGAAAGTAAAATCGTCAACAGGCTGGGGATGAAGCCATAAAACAAGGCAATGATGATGGTGTTGAGAATAAAAAAGGTCATTGGAATATTGCCCTGCAAGAAGTCATGCAGGCTATACCGTATGCTAAAAGCGACAAAAACTCCGAATATTGCGAAAAAATAGGCTCGAATGCCGGAATGGGCCCACCGTTTCGAATTCTTAATCTGCATAAGTAATAATGGCGTAATTAATTAAAAGGCATCTAATTCGACTCAATGACATCCATAGCCGAGCAAACAGACCGATACGAGACATTCTATCAAGGTAATTCAGGCCATGCGGTAGTTTTATTGCCAGGCCTCTGCGGATCAGAACTGGAAATGGGGGCGATTCCCCGACTCTTAAAACAGTCAAATCACACCTATACGGTCCCCAAGATCCATGGTTACTCTGCACACACAGGCCTTTCAAACTATCAAGAGTGGATCGATAGCGTAGACCAATTTATTACTGACCTTGCCCAATCGCATAACTCTGTTTCTGTTGTTGGGCTCAGTATGGGCGCCACACTTGCCCTAGCGGTTGCGGCTCGCAATAGCAAAGTGCATAGTCTAGTTGCGCTCTCGCCCGTTTTTTTATTCGATGGTTGGGCTGTGCCTTGGTATCACCCTTTCCTCGCCCTGGTATTTGCGTTGGGAATTCGTAATTGGCACTACAAAGAAAGAGAGCCGTTTGGCGTCAAAAATCTTGAATTAAGACGCCATATCCGAAAAGCTGTCATGGCTAATAGTGTGAGCGAGCTTGGCGCTGCCCATTTACCAGCAGTCCACCTCTATCAGTCCTTGGAGCTGATTAAGGCAACTAAAAAAGAACTCAGTTCAATCACGGCGGATACTTTAATCATTCATGCAATTGATGACGAAACTGCATCGCCAAAGAATCCAGAAATGATCCTAAAAGGAATTTCCTCCGAAACCTGCCGCATGATTTGGCTTGGTAATTCTTACCACATGATCACTGTGGATAATGAACGTGAAGTGGTCGCAAATGAGGTCAATAATTTTATTAATCAGGCACTTGAAAAAGAAAAGATCATTGATAGGCTTGCTGTAGATACGCCTAATCTCGTGATCAAGAATCGCTCTGGAAGTTAATTGACTATGAAAAAATTTTCTATCTCTATCTATAGCTTTCTATTCACATCATTTTTTGTAACGGGGGTCCATGCTCAGTCCTTGCCACCTTTTAAAGCAGACAATACTCGGTACAGAATCGTCAGCTTAGGCAACTACCTTAGCGAGCTAAACGAAGAAAATGCCAACCTCAAAATACGCAGGCTAAATATTGCCTCTGCCGACGCAAATGCTAAAGATGCAGGGATGCCCTATCTCAGTCCGATTCTGACCTATGCTCGTGGCAGTATGTATACCCAGGCTCCCTATGCTGGTTATACCAACCCCGCCTCCAACACTTTGGGCGCCATGGTCACAATAGAAGGCTGGGGAAAGCGCTCTGCACGCGAGGCTCAAGCCCAAGCGGATGCCAAACGTAAATTGGCTGAGATGATTACGGAGGGCAAAGCAATTGAAACTGAAGCGATATTTAACTATATCGACGCACTACGCACCAAACTCTTATGGCAGTCCTACCAAGAGGCTATCGATGCGCTAAATCAATATCGCGCTAGCGGATCTACTCAAGCTGCTGAGTTTATTGCTGCACAAAAGGTTCTTGCAAACGATTTGAAGTACTACTCCTATGGCATGGCCAATTTTGTTGGCAAGACAGGCTCCGAACTGATCATGCCGGTTGGCACCTTAAATATAGAAGCAAAAAACTTTAAAGTGGATGATTTAATTGCTCGCGCTCAAGAAAATCGAGCCGATATTGCTTCAGGTCAGGCAGCTGTTGAGTCAGCAGCAGCCAATTTGGAGGTAGTCAAAGCAAGCAAAAATATTGATTTTTTACCTGGCGTTTACTATACCCAAACCCCCTCTTATGCATCCAGCGGCATCAACTATGGAACTCAACAAGCCTTTAGCTTTTTATTGAACGTCCCCCTGGGTAATGGTTTTCTGGTGAATTCCGATGTAACCACTGCTGCCAATAGTCAGGCTGAGCTTGAGGTTAGCTTAATGGCAACAAAGGCAAAAATCGTAACCGAGATTAATCAGACTTATCTTCAATACCAGTCTGCAAAAGAGCGTTTGGAGGCAGCCACTAAGGCTTATAACCAAGCCAAAATGAGCAAAAACAACATCCAGGGAATTTTGCGATTTCGCGATGCGGAATATGAGCTTTTTGATGCTCGTACTGTGCATGCCAAAACTCTGATACTCTTGGAAAGACTAAGCGGCAATTTTGAAGTGCCTAATTTGCACTAGGAGCAATCATGAGACCGATTTCATTTATATCTGCGGCATTACTAGTAGCTTCCATTGGAGCAATGGGTTCCAGCGCATTAGCCGTTACAGAGACTGCAGCCCAAAAGGCTGCTGCTGCAGCCTTACTTGCCCAACAACAGGCAGCAGCAAAAGCAGCTGCAGCTGCGGCGGCAAAGGCAGCTGCAGCTGCAGCTGCAGCAAAAACAGCCGCCTTGAATGCCGCTAGTAAAACTACTACTTCTTCAGTATCTAGTTCAGTCGCTAAGCCTGCTTCGGCCACTACTAGCTCCACTGCCAGTAAGACGAGCGCTACTTCTGCAAGCTCTTCAACCAGTGGTTCAACGACCACTTCAAGCGGTACAAGTAATTCTTCAACATCATCTACAACGTCTTTAGCAAGTGCAGCCAAGACAAGCCCATCCAATGCAGTTACATCAGGCGGTACAGGCTCCTCTAAAGCCAATGCCTCTTCAGACAGTGCTAGTTCGAACGCAACTGATAGCTCTAATTATTTAAGCGCTTCGCCGACAGACAATAAAAAGTAATTCTTCAGAATTGGAATATAAAAAAGCCCTTCTAAAAAGGGCTTTTTTATTGAATTTGGCGGAACGGACGGGACTCGAACCCGCGACCCTCTGCGTGACAGGCAGATATTCTAACCAACTGAACTACCGCTCCAAATTACATCAAGTAATACCAATACTGCTTATGCTACAACCAGAAAATCTGGCGTCCCCAGGGGGATTCGAACCCCCGTACTCACCGTGAAAGGGTGATGTCCTAGGCCTCTAGACGATGGGGACCTGGAACACTACGATTATCTCGCAGATTTATTGGTGGAGATAAGCGGGATCGAACCGCTGACCTCTTGCATGCCATGCAAGCGCTCTCCCAGCTGAGCTATACCCCCTAAATCTCGCAAAATAACCACAAGACAATCAAAACAATCCAAGATTTTATCCTATTTTGTCCATGAGAGGCAATTTACCTAGCTGGTAACCTTAGCAAGGCGTTTTAAGCTTTCTTCTTTACCCAAAACGACCAAGACCGAATCAATGGCAGGCGTTTGGGTAGTGGCGAATAAGGCATACCTCACTGGCATGGCAAGTGCCGGCATTTTTAACTGGTGTTTTGCCAGCACCTGTTTGAAGGCGGCTGAATAAGCTTCCTTGCTAGCATCTGCTTGTTCAATTGCCACTATCAAGTCTTGAATTACAGGCTTAATCGCATTCGGTATATTTTCGGCTATCTGAGCTGCTGTTAGCTCTGGTGCCGGCGAGTAAAACAGTTTTGCACCCTCTGCAATTTCAATTAAGGTATTTGCCCTATCCTTTAACAAGGAGACCACTTGAACAAAGTTTGGACCCTGCTCTATATCGATACCACGTTCATCTGCGAACGGTCTGACAGCCTCCGCTAATAACTTTGGATCAGCCTCTTGAATATAGTGATGATTAAGCCAAAGTAACTTTTCAGGATTATGTTGGGCTGGAGATCTGCCAAGATTTGCAAGATCAAACCAAGCGACAAATTGCTCTTTGGTGAAAACCTCTGCGTCACCGTGCGACCAGCCTAATCGTGCAAGGTAGTTCAAAATAGCTTCAGGTAAATAGCCTTCTTTTTGGTAATCGCGCACACTCATGGCGCCACTGCGTTTGCTCATTTTCTCGCCCTGGTCATTTAAGACAGTCGGTAGATGGGCGTAGATCGGTGGATTTGCGCCAAGCGCTTTGAGAATATTAATTTGCCTTGGCGTGTTATTCACGTGATCATCACCTCGTATTACATGGGTGATTTTCATATCAAGATCATCAACAACGACACAGAAGTTATAGGTTGGCGTCCCATCCGGTCTGGCGATTACGAGATCATCTAGCTCATCATTGCTGATTTCAATTCTGCCTTTGACGGCATCTTCCCAAATGACGGAGCCCCCAATAGGATTTTTAAACCGGATCACTGGAGAAATATCGGGTGGAATAGCGGGAAGTGTTTTGCCGGGCTCTGGACGCCATAAGCCGTTATAGCGCGGCTTCTCTTTATTCGCCATTTGCAGATCACGCAAGCGATTGAGCTCGTCCTCACTCATATAACAGGGATAAGCTAAACCACGATCGAGCATTTGCTTAATCACTTCGCGATAACGATCAATGCGCTGCATCTGGTAGATTGGCCCTTCATCAATATCCAAACCTAACCAAGCCATACCTTCGAGAATCACATCGACTGATTCTTGGGTTGACCTCTCTACATCGGTATCCTCAATTCTTAATATGAAGTCACCGTGGTGATGGCGAGCAAAAGCCCAAGGATATAGAGCGCTACGAAGATTACCCAAGTGAATAAAGCCCGTTGGACTAGGGGCGAAACGTGTACGAATTTGCATAATCCCTATTATCTCAGGTCAGGCTTAATCTGAACAATTCTGAAAAACGTGGATACTTTAGGGTATGAATGAACTTCTTGTATTTATGTGTGATGGCGCCCCTGTCCGGGGTGAAATTGTCTCGATTGGCACTGCCTGGCAGGCCATTCTAGAGAGACGCAATGATCCTCCTGCGGTTCGTAAGGTATTGGGTGATTTTGTTGCTGCAGCCACCCTGCTAAGTGCTAGCCTCAAGTTCGATGGAACCCTCATTATTCAAGCCCAAAGTCTTGGACCAATCTCCTTGCTAGTAGTCGAATGCAAATCCGATCTATCCATGCGTGCTACGGTCAAACTGTCCGTAGATCCCCCTGAAATTCCAGATGATGCCAGTCTTGCTCACATGCTAGACGCCAGCAACAGTGGCCGATTGGTCATTACGCTTGATCCAGCTGACCGTCAAGCCGGCAACCCCCCATATCAAGGCATTGTGGCCTTGCAAGACCATCAAGGTGCAGTAATAAGGCCAGTTGAAAGCGTATCGCAGGCCATTAGCCTCTACATGCAAAATTCTGAGCAATTGGATACCCGAATTTGGTTGGCCTCGAATGCTTCTCAGGTGGGCGGCCTACTCTTGCAACGTTTACCTGATTCTGGTGGTCACGCTCATTTGGATCCACATACTGCAGCAGAAGGCTGGACCCGCATTCAGGCACTCGGTGAGACCATTACTGATGAGGAGCTTTTAACACTCCCCCCAGAAACAATCCTACGTCGCCTTTTTTTAGAAGAGTCATCGCACTATGGCGTACGCAGCTTTCCGAGCAGACCCATTCAGTTTGCTTGTCGCTGCTCTCGGACTAAAGTCGCAGATATTCTGAGAATGTTGGGTGAGGATGAAGTGGAGAGCATTTTGACTGAACAAGGCAAGGTAGAAACCGCTTGTGATTTTTGCGGTAAGCAATACGAGTTTGATGCCGTTGACTGTCGCCAAGTGTTCAGCTCCAACTCTCTGATTGATGCTACCCGACCGCCGTCAAGCGGGCATTAAAGACTATTTGCTTTTACTAGCTTTTATGCCATCTGCCGAGTCTTGATTGGGTGTAACCGCCTCTTTTGGCAGAATTTGCACAAAAAACTCGCCTTCCTTGATCATGCCGTGCTCTACACGGGCACGCTCTTCAATTGCCCGAGTACCATCTTTTAAGTCGGCAACATCGCCAGCAAGCTTAGCGTTGCGCAGCGCTAGAGCGCCATTCTTAGCCTGTTGGAGTTGAAGTTGCTTCTCCATCTCATAAACCTTAAGCCAGCCACCCTTACCTAACCATAGCGGATATTGAATTACCAGAAGCAATACCAACATGGAATAAACAATAATGCGCATGGTCGTATCAGGAGACTTATTGAACTATCGCTTGAGATTATAGAAAACAGATTTACCTGGATAGCTGGAAACATCGCCTAAATCTTCTTCAATGCGGAGTAATTGATTGTATTTAGCGATGCGGTCTGAGCGAGAAAGTGATCCCGTCTTAATCTGACCAGCATTGGTGCCAACTGCAATATCCGCAATCGTACTATCTTCAGTTTCGCCAGAGCGATGCGAGATGACCGAGGTGTAATTGGCACGCTTGGCCATTTCGATGGCAGCAAAGGTTTCAGTTAAAGTGCCGATTTGATTGATCTTAATTAAAATGGAATTCGCAATACCTTTATCGATCCCCTCCTGCAAAATTTTGGTATTAGTAACGAAGAGATCATCGCCCACCAGTTGAATCTTTTTACCAAGCTTACGGGTAATGTCTGCCCATCCATCCCAATCGCTTTCATGCATACCATCTTCGATCGACACGATCGGAAATTGATCGGCGAGCTGACCAAGGTAGTCGGAGAACTCGCTTGAGGAAAGTTGCAAACCTTCACCCGCCAATTGATATTTACCATCCTTGAAAAACTCGCTAGCAGCACAATCTAAGGCCAGTAAAACGTCATTGCCAGCCTCATATCCAGCCCCTTCAATCGCTTTGAGAATCGTACTTAAACATTCATGATTGCTTTTGAAGTTTGGGGCAAAGCCGCCCTCATCGCCCACCGAGGTTGGCATGCCTTGGGCGCCGATGATTTTTTTGAGTTCATGAAAGATCTCCGCACCACAGCGCAAGGCTTCTCTAAAACTTTTCGCACCAACCGGCATGATCATGAATTCTTGAATATCTAGACTGTTGTTGGCGTGCGCACCACCATTCACGATATTCATCATGGGTACTGGGAGCTGCATAGAGCCAGAGCCACCAAAATAACGATATAAAGGCAGGCCAGCTTCTTCGGCAGCTGCTCTCGCAACGGCCATAGATACCGCAAGAGTAGCGTTAGCACCCAAGCGTGCCTTATTGGGTGTGCCATCCAATTGAATTAAGGTGTGATCTAGAAAAGCTTGCTCTGAAGCATCAAGACCCAGAATCGATTCAGCAATTTCGATATTGATGTTCTGAACGGCTTTCAAAACACCTTTACCTAAATAGCGCGTTTTATCACCATCACGCAATTCAATTGCTTCACGTGATCCAGTAGATGCGCCAGAAGGCACTGCTGCGCGACCCATCACGCCAGATTCGAGCAGTACATCACACTCAACGGTGGGGTTACCGCGTGAATCTAAAACTTCCCTGCCGATGATGTCAACGATGGCGCTCATGTAAATCTCCTAAAGACAATGTGAATTATTTAAAGCTATTTTCTAGAAAGGAATTGCCCTTTTTAATCACGGTATCGATTGCAACTAATGATTCCAGAAGCTCTTTCATGCGATTTAAGGGAACGGCATTGGGGCCATCCGAAAGTGCTTTAGCAGGATCGGGATGGGTTTCCATAAAGAGGCCGCTGATGCCAACAGCAACCGCAGCTCTAGCAAGCACGGGCACAAACTCTCGTTGACCGCCACTGCTATTGCCTTGACCGCCAGGTAATTGAACCGAGTGGGTTGCATCGAATACCACTGGGGCATTCGCTTCGCGCATGATAGCGAGGCTACGCATATCAGAAACTAAATTGTTATAACCAAAAGAAGCGCCGCGTTCACAAACCATAAACTGATCTGGTAGGTTAGCCTCCTTTGCGGCTGCTCTGGCTTTCTCAATCACATTCAGCATCTCGTAGGGGGACAAGAACTGACCCTTCTTGAAGTTGACTGGCTTACCGCTTTGAGCGCAAGCGCGAATGAAATCAGTCTGCCTGCACAGGAAGGCTGGAGTCTGGAGCACATCCACCACTTTAGCCACTTCAGCAATTTCGGTAATGTCGTGTACGTCAGTTAGCACTGCTACGCCGATTTCGCGCTTCACCTTAGATAGAATTTCTAACCCCTTCTCCATGCCAAGGCCACGAAAAGATGTGCCAGAAGAACGATTGGCTTTATCAAAAGAAGATTTATAGATAAATGGAATATTGAGTGCGCTCGTGATCGCTTTTAGCTCACCGGCAATATCCAAAGCAGATTGTTCTGACTCGATGACGCAAGGGCCGGCAATTAAAAAGAAGCGCTGATCTAAACCAACATTAAATCCACAGAGTTTCATGAAAAGTCCTTAGATATTCTGATGTGGCATTAGGCAGCTAACTTCTGCGAAGCATCGTGGTGAGCAAGTGCGGCTTTAATATAGGCAAGAAATAGGGGGTGCCCATCACGTGGCGTTGAAGTGAATTCTGGATGGAATTGCACACCAAAGAACCATGGATGCATGGCTTGCGGCAGCTCCATCATTTCAGGCAAGGACTCGCTTGGTGTTCTAGCGGAAATTATCAAACCAGATTTTTCAAGGCGTGGCACGTAAACGTTATTCACCTCATAGCGATGACGATGTCGTTCATTTACTTCGGCTCCATAGATCTTATGAGCCAAGGTATTGGGCTGGACTGGGCAGCGTTGCGAACCTAAGCGCATTGTGCCGCCAAGATCAGAGTCATTACCGCGTTTTTCAACTCGACCTTCACGATCTTTCCATTCTGTAATTAAAGCAACAACAGGATGGTCGGTATCAGGATCAAATTCGGTACTGTTTGCTTGCTCGATATTGGCAACATGACGTGCAAATTCAATCACAGCCAATTGCATACCAAGACAGATTCCTAAATAGGGGATTTGATTTTCTCTTGCATAACGAATTGCCGCAATCTTTCCTTCGGTACCCCGCTTACCAAAACCACCAGGCACCAGGATCGCATCTAAATTACTGAGGCAGTCAACACCATTGGTCTCAATCTGCTCTGAGTCGATATAGGTAATATTGACTTTAGTGTGATTGTGGATACCTGCGTGACGCAAGGCCTCTATCAACGACTTATAGGATTCAGTTAGATCAACGTACTTACCAACCATACCAATCGTCACTTCGTGTTGTGGGTTGGCCATTTCATAAACTAAGTTAGCCCACACGGAAAGGTCTGCAGGTTTAGCCTGGATATCTAGTTCGCGGCAGATTAAATCATCCATCTTTTGTGCATGGAGCATCTCTGGAATTTTATAGATCGTATCTACATCCCAAACAGAAATGACGGCTTCTTCCCGTACGTTAGAGAAGAGGGAAATTTTCGCCCTCTCATCTTCGGGTATGGGCCGATCCGCGCGACATAACAACACCGTTGGCATGATGCCGATCTCACGTAATTTCTGTACAGAGTGTTGAGTCGGTTTCGTTTTTAACTCGCCTGCGCTACTGATATAAGGCACTAGAGTTAAGTGGACGAAAGCGCAACTGTGCGCCGGCAAACGTAAACTCATCTGTCTCGCAGCTTCCAAGAACGGAAGTGATTCGATATCACCCACAGTCCCGCCGATCTCGCAAATTGCTACATCGGCCTTTCCATCATGACTAGCAAGGGCACCACGCTCTACAAAGGCCTGAATTTCATTTGTAATATGGGGAATAACTTGAACCGTCTTACCTAGATACTCACCGCGGCGCTCTTTACGAATCACAGATTCATAAATTTGACCAGTTGTGAAGTTATTGCTCTTACGCATCTTTGCTGACACGAAGCGCTCATAGTGACCCAGATCCAGATCCGTTTCCGCGCCATCTTCTGTAACGAAAACTTCGCCATGCTGAAACGGGCTCATGGTGCCTGGATCAACGTTAATGTAGGGGTCTAATTTTAGGAGGGTGACTTTCAAGCCGCGGGATTCGAGAATCGCGGCAAGCGAGGCAGCTGCAATTCCTTTCCCTAGAGAAGAAACCACGCCACCAGTGACAAAAACGTATTTAGTCATCGCTTAAGCTCTGTTGGAAAAAGTAATTATAACGATAGCTGAGGAGCAAGTTCAGATTTTAAGCAGGTTAAGATGACAGAAATGCACTCCAAGGGAACCCTAAAATTTATGAAAAATCTCCTCAACATTGCTGATCCAAGCGCTATATACAAAGCAAGCACCTTATTCGCCATTAGCGCACTGATGGGCTTGATGAGCTCAGTGGCCCTAGCCCAAGATACCGGCTCCATCGTTGGACTCTGGAAAACCTTTGATGACGACACCAATCAACCGGCGGCACTGGTCCAGATCAATGAGCAAAATGGTGTTTTTGTAGGCAAAGTGAGCAAAATTTTGGATCCCAGCGGTTTGCCAACCTGCGTCAAATGTAGCGACTACCGCAAAGACAAACCCGTAGTGGGCATGGAAATACTCACTGGTTTAAAAAAGGATGGCGATAACGCCTACTCCGGCGGAAAGATCCTGGATCCAGACGATGGGGAAATATATAGCGCAAACATCAAATTACTTGAGCAGGGCAATAAGCTGGATCTGCGCGCCTACCTAGGCATTCCCTTAATTGGTAGAACCCAGACCTGGATACGTGAAAAGTAAGCAGCTATGCGCCTCTTTTTTGCCATCCTGCTTAGTATCGGCACCCTCTTCTACCTACTGCCTTTTGCCATTGCCTTCAACAAGCGCCGCGCCAATACTGGGGCTATTTTTGCCTTAAATCTCTTTTTAGGCTGGTCATTATTGGGATGGGTGGCAGCACTCGTTTGGGCGCTAAAAGAAGAGACTGTGATTTAAGCCTTTTTTGGTGAATTTCCCCAAAAAATCAGTAGTAAAACCCATATTCACGACACATATGTGGATTTACAATGAATGTGTTCAGGTATCGAGTTTGATCGATCCTGCCTGGCTTTTTCAATAGTTCACTTCATTTCATAGGAAATACGATGTTAGATGCCTACAACGCCCAAGTTGCTGAACGTGCAGCCCAAGGGATTCCAGCCCTCCCCCTAACTAAAGACCAAACTGCCAAGCTTGTTGAGTTATTAAAGAACCCCGTAAAAGGCACTGAGTCAGAACTCGTTGAGCTCATTACCCATCGTGTGCCTGCAGGTGTGGATGAAGCTGCCATGGTGAAAGCCGAATTCTTAGATGCCATTGCCAAGGGCACAGAAAAATCCCCGTTAATCTCGCGCATTAAAGCAACTGAATTACTGGGCACCATGCTTGGTGGCTACAACATTAAGCCCTTGGTAGATTTATTGTCTGATTCTGAGTGTGGTGTAACCGCTGCAGAAGCTCTCAAGAAAACCCTCTTGATGTTTGACTACTTTAATGATGTGCATGAACTGGCTGAAAAAGGCAATGCGAATGCCAAAGCTGTCATGAAAAGTTGGGCCGATGCAGAATGGTTTACCAGTCGACCAGCAGTGCCAGAGAGCATGAAGCTTACCGTCTTCAAGGTAACCGGCGAAACCAATACCGATGACCTCTCTCCTGCGCCCGATGCTTGGAGCCGCCCTGATATTCCTCTGCATGCCACGGTGATGCTCAAAAATCCACGATCTGGCATTGAGCCAGATGAGCCAGGTGTTCGTGGACCGATGAAACAAATTGCTGAGCTCCAGAAAAAAGGCAATCTCATTGCTTATGTTGGCGATGTAGTGGGTACCGGCTCATCACGCAAGTCTGCTACCAACTCGGTTTTATGGTGGACTGGTCAGGATATTCCATTCGTGCCTAACAAACGTTTTGGTGGGGTTTGTTTGGGCGGTAACATCGCTCCAATCTTCTTCAATACTATGGAAGATTCTGGTGCGTTACCGATTGAGCTCGATGTTTCCAAAATGCAAATGGGTGACGTTATTGAATTACGTCCTTATGATGGCAAGGTATTTAAGGATGGTCAGGAGATCACCAGCTTTGCTCTCAAGTCGCCAGTAATTTTGGATGAGGTTCGTGCTGGCGGTCGCATTCCCCTTATTATTGGTCGTGGTTTGACAGCAAAGGCGCGTGCTGCCTTGGGCCTGCCTGCTTCAACAGAGTTCCGTCTCCCAGTCAGCCCTGCTGATAACAAAAAAGGGTTCACTCTCGCCCAGAAGATGGTTGGTCGGGCTTGTGGCTTACCAGAGAGTCAAGGCGTTCGCCCCGGCACTTATTGCGAGCCACATATGACTACTGTCGGTTCTCAAGATACCACCGGCCCAATGACACGCGATGAGCTGAAAGACTTGGCTTGCTTAGGCTTCTCTTCAGACCTGGTGATGCAAAGCTTCTGTCACACATCGGCCTACCCAAAGCCAGTGGATATCCGCACTCAGCATGAGTTGCCTGCTTTCATGACTAACCGCGGCGGTGTTTCTCTTCGTCCAGGTGACGGCGTGATTCACAGCTGGTTGAACCGTTTGCTGCTACCCGATACCTGCGGCACTGGTGGTGATAGCCATACCCGTTTCCCCATTGGCATCTCCTTCCCCGCTGGTTCTGGCTTAGTGGCCTTTGCTGCTGCGACTGGCGTAATGCCTCTGGATATGCCTGAGTCTGTATTGGTCCGCTTCAAAGGCAAGATGCAACCTGGAATTACTTTGCGTGATTTAGTAAATGCGATTCCTTTGTACGCGATCAAGCGTGGTTTACTGACCGTAGAAAAACAAGGTAAGAAAAATATTTTCTCAGGCCGCATCTTAGAAATCGAAGGATTGCCAGACCTTAAAGTTGAGCAGGCATTTGAATTATCCGATGCATCAGCGGAACGTTCAGCCGGTGGGTGCACAGTGCACCTAAATAAAGAGCCCATCATTGAGTACATGCGTTCGAACATTACTTTGATGAAGTGGATGATCGCCAATGGCTATGAAGATAAGCGCACTTTATCGCGTCGCATTAAAGCCATGGAAGCCTGGATTGCTAATCCTCAGCTGCTAAAAGCCGATGAGAATGCCGATTACGCTGAGATCATTGAGATTAACGTTGAAGAAATTAAAGAACCTATCTTGGCCTGCCCTAATGATCCAGACGATGTGAAGTTCTTGTCTGAAGTTGCTGGTGACAAGATTGATGAAGTATTTATCGGCTCTTGCATGACTAATATTGGTCACTTCCGCGCGGCAGGCCAGGTGCTTCAGGGTAAGAAAGATATGCCTACTCGTTTATGGATTGCGCCTCCTACCAAAATGGATGCGATGACGCTGATGGAAGAAGGTTATTACGGCATGCTTGGCAGCACTGGTGCTCGTATGGAAAGCCCAGGTTGCTCTCTTTGCATGGGTAACCAAGCTCAAATTCGTAAAGGCTCAACTGCAGTCTCTACTTCAACACGTAACTTCCCAAACCGTCTTGGTATCGACACACGAGTGTACCTAGCCTCCGCTGAATTGGCTGCTGTTGCCGCATTACTCGGCAAGCTCCCTACCCCTAAAGAATATTTAGAGCAGGTGCAGAATTTGAGTAGTAAAGCGGAAGAGGTTTATCAATACATGAACTTTGACAAGATGAAATCATTCAGTGATGTAGCTGATACAGTGACTGTCTAGCTTTAATTTAGTTGCAATGCAAAAGGCGATCGATTGATCGCCTTTTTCTTTATCAAGATTTCAGTACTTATATTCTGAGTTGAGCCTCTTGACGCACATTCGCCTGGCTTAGTCCTTTTACCCAACTACGTGTTGGTAAGTCTGTTTGCTCTTCTAATAATTGAGCGCGTTTCTTCACATCTTGCCATTGGGCTTCTAAAGGCGGGCCTTTAAAGGCGATTGCAACTGCATTGCAATCATGTGACTCAGGAAATAATAGAACACGGTTATTAAATGCTTCGCAGATGTTATTTAGATTGATATCGAAACTCTGATGGCGCGAGAATAAGTTCACCGTCATGATGCCGGGAGCTTTTAGTGCTTGATAGCAGTTACGGTAAAACGCTAATGAGCTTGCTGCCGGGCCATCACAAATCGCATCATATAAATCAACCTGAAGTGCGTCGAATTGGTGATGATTCTTTGAATCAGCAACAAAGACTTTGGCATCAGTTTGGATTGTCTTCAAACGACGATCATCGTCGGGGGTGCTGAACATCGTTCTTGCAGCAACAATCACCGCCGGATTAAGCTCAACAACGGTATTGATGACAGATGGGCAGTGACGATAGGTAAATTTAGTCAATGCCCCCGTACCCAATCCCAGTTGGGCAACCTGCATCTTCGGTTTGGTTTCAAGAAACAAGAGCCAAGCCATCATTTGCTGGTTGTATTCGAGATAAATCTCATCGGGATCGCGGATGCGCATTGCCCCTTGAATCAGTTCGCTGCCAAAATGGAGATAGCGAATGCCGCCACTCTCCGAGAAAGTAACGGGTTCCATAGCCAACAACTTAGTTGGCCCAGCGTCGGGCATTGCGGAACAAGCGAAGCCAAGGGCTTGCACCGTCCGGTGTATCCAGCCACTTGGGCGGGCACCAGCTCATTTGCACAGCTCTAAATACGCGCTCAGGATGCGGCATCATGACCGTAAAACGACCATCTGCAGTCGTTACACCCGTTAAGCCACCTGGGGAACCATTCGGATTTAGAGGGTAAGTTTCGGTAGCTTGACCGTAATGATCTACAAAACGTAGCGTGGCAAGATTTTGATTCAAAATCGTTTCAAGATTCCCTTGTTGGCTAAAGTTTGCATAACCTTCACCATGGGCGATTGCAATCGGTAGTTGGCTGCCAGCCATGCCTTGAGTAAAGATACTTGGTGATGGCATGACCTCAGCCATTACTAAGCGCGCCTCATACTGCTCTGATTGATTGCGAGTAAATTTAGGCCACGCTTGCGCTCCGGGAATAATGCTCGAAAGATTACTCATCATTTGACAGCCATTGCAAACGCCTAACGCAAAGCTATCTTGACGATCGAAGAAAGCCGAAAATTGATCTCGCAGAGCTGCATTAAAGAGGATGGTTTTAGCCCAGCCCTCACCGGCGCCTAATACATCGCCGTAACTGAAGCCACCGCAAGCAATCAGGCCGCGGAAGTCTGCCAATTGCGCTTTTCCAGATAGTAAGTCAGACATATGCACATCATGGCTATCAAAACCAGCTGAGTGCACTGCATAAGCCATTTCTACATGGGAATTGACGCCCTGCTCGCGCAATATAGCAACCTTCGGTCTCAGATTTTTTTGAATGAATGGTGCAGCAACATTGTCTGAAATATCAAAACTCAGTTTGGGGGACATACCTGGATCAGTCAGATCATCTAAGCGCTGAAACTCACTGTCAGCGCACTCTGGGTTGTCACGTAATCTGGCAATTTGATAGCTAGTGTTACACCACATTTTTTGGAGTACTTGACGAGGCTCGGAGAAGACTTTTTTAGCGTCGCGCCAAATCTCGATATTGCCATTGTGATTTGGCTTCGCAATCACATGACTATGCGCACTTAGGCCATGATCGCGAAGTGTTGAGAAAACTGCGTCACGTTGCTCACGGCGAACCTGAATAACAACGCCTAACTCTTCATTAAATAGAGCTCGCAAAGTTTGTTCATGACGACGACCTTCAATTTGTTGTGCCCAATTCTTCGCATCGCCATAATCAGGCTCGTGATCACGATCCAGGGTAATCATATCGACATTGATTGAAACGCCGCAGTGACTTGCAAATGCCATCTCTGATATGCAAGCAAATAGACCGCCATCGGAACGATCGTGGAAGGCCAAGATTTTGCCGTCCTGCTTCAAAATACTGAGAGCTGTTACAAGTGACTTTACATCTTCAGGATGATCTAAATCGGGAGTGAAATTACCGGACTGATTGAGGACTTGAGCCAAAATGCTGCCAGCCATACGATTTTGACCCCTACCGAGGTCGATCAGAATCAATTCACTCTCAATGGGCTTCCCATCAGAATCATTGAGCAATAGTAATGGGGTGAGAGTTTTGCGAACATCGGCCACTGCCGAAAATGCAGAGATGATTAGTGAGACTGGGGCAGTTACCTTTTTGCTATCTGGACCATCCTGCCACTCAGTCGCCATAGATAGAGAATCTTTTCCAACTGGAATAGAAATTCCGAGTTCTGGGCAAAGCTCCATTCCGATCGCTTTAACTGACTCATACAATTTGGCATCTTCGCCAGGAGAGCCGCAAGCTGCCATCCAGTTTGCGGATAACTTGACACCATGAAGACCTGAAATATCTGCCGCCATTAAATTGGTTAGCGCCTCACCCACTGCCATGCGAGCTGCCGCTGGTGCATTGATGACAGCTACAGGAGTACGCTCTCCCATGGTCATGGCTTCGCCGCGGTATCCCTGGTAATCCATCAAAGTGACAGCACAATCAGCCACGGGTACTTGCCATGGACCGACAAAAGGATCACGAGCATTTAAGCCGCCAACGGTTCGGTCGCCGATCGTAATTAAGAAGGATTTACTCGCTACCGTAGGTTGCTGTAAAACCCAGGCAATACAGTCAGCCAACTTAGCGTCGGTGAGATTGAGGTCGGAAAAATGCTGCTCAACAGTTTTCACTTGACGATGCATACGGGGTGGTTTACCCAGCAAGACTTCCATTGGCATATCGATTGGTAAAGCAGCCTCAGGGTCAGCAGATTGTTTGCTATCGCTGAGCTGAAGCTGTCGCTCATCCGTTGCAACCCCAACAATGGCATAGGGACAGCGCTCACGTTCACAAAGCGACCTCAGTAGGTCAATATCGTCTTCTGCAATTGCCAGTACATACCGTTCTTGAGATTCATTGCACCAAATCTCAGCTGGACTCATGCCGCTCTCCTCGAGCAGAATATTTCTAAGTTCGAACTGCGCACCTAAATTAGCGCCATCGGCTAATTCAGGAAATGCATTTGAGAGACCGCCGGCGCCAACATCATGAATCGAGACAATTGGATTATGTTCGCCCATGGATCGGCAGGCATTAATCACTTCTTGAGCGCGGCGTTCCATTTCTGGATTGCCACGCTGTACTGAGTCAAAATCTAGATCGGCAGTATTTGTACCAGTGGCTACCGAGCTACCTGTTGCCCCACCCATACCAATCCGCATTCCAGGACCACCTAGTTGCACTAGTAAGTGCCCAGCCTGAATCGGTTTTTTGTGTGTATGAATTGAATCGATCGCCCCAATCCCGCCCGCAATCATGATGGGCTTGTGATAGCCTCGACGCGAACCAGCTAAGGTTTGCTCAAACACGCGGAAATATCCGCCCAAAATTGGTCTACCGAATTCATTATTGAAAGCGGCTCCACCCAAGGGGCCATCAATCATAATTTGCAAAGGGGTCGCGATCCGCTCCGGTTTCCCGTAAATTTCTTCTTCCCAGGGTAAATCTGTTCCTGGGATATTCAGATTCGACACAGAAAAACCGGTTAACCCTGCTTTCGGCCGTCCACCAATTCCAGTGGCACCTTCATCTCGTATCTCGCCACCTGCACCAGTTGATGCACCAGGAAATGGCGCAATTGCCGTTGGGTGGTTATGGGTCTCCACTTTCATCAATGTGTGGACCAAACGAGTCTCTTTTTGATATTGCTGTTGGTGTCCCTGTGGCTGCCATACTTCGGCTTCGCAACCTTCCATAATCGCCGAGTTATCCGAATATGCAACCACCGTACCTTCTGGGTGGAGTTGGTGTGTGTTACGAATCATGGCAAACAAAGAGCGATCTTGTTCTACGCCATCAATTGTCCAGCTAGCATTAAAGATTTTATGGCGACAGTGCTCACTATTGGCTTGAGCAAACATCATTAACTCGACGTCGCTAGGATTGCGCTCCAGACGTTGAAAGTTTTCTAAGAGATAAATAATTTCATCCTCAGAAAGCGCTAAACCCAATTCTTGATTAGCTTGATCGAGGGCTCGCTTGCCCTCACTCAGGATGGGGATGCGTTTGAGGGGGCGATCTGACAAGGTTTGATACAGAGGATCAACAGCGGCAAAATCCCGAACTACAGCCTCGGTCATACGGTCATGAAGAGAAGCCAAAATAGCATCAGTTTGTTTGACATCTAACTCTTGACTACTTTGCCAAGAGTACTGAATGCCTCGCTCAATCCGCAGAATATCCAAGCCACATTGACGGGCTATCTCTGTGGCCTTACTGGCCCATGGAGATACAGTACCAAAGCGCGGTATCGAAATGGCTTGATATTTTTGATTGGAATCTTTGTTGAACCAACTGCCCTGCGCTTTTAAATGACTAACAAAAGGGTCGCCATAAGTTAATAACTGACTTAATAATTGGCGGTTGTTTGGTGATAACTCTGTATCAGTCCAAATGAAATGAATATATTGCGCTTCGATAGCCTCTAACTGGATGGCTTGAGCGGAGAGCGAAGCTAAAAGTCGCTGTTGGCGAAAGGCTGAAAGCGCATCGGCCCCGGGTAGAAAACTGAAAAATGACATGCTTAGATTATAAGGTTAAGCTAAGCAATTACCCTCCAGCATTACCGGTATTAACGGGCTTTAAAGGGTTGATGATCTTCACATTAGCCGCATCACGCCAATAGCTCATAAAGCCAGCAAATTCTTCCTGCGCCGCTAATGCCTGAATTTGTTGCGCCTGAGCTTTATGGAGCGCAGGATCTGCACCACTGGCCTGTCTGACCTGATCAATACGATATAGGGTTGTACCAACGCCCGGATTGGCTACTGAAACTACTGCCGGTAACTGCTTGCTGTCAACCGTCATGATCTGGTCCAAGGCAGTGCCTGCAAGACTTCCTGGCTTATTTCTAGAAATCCAGAAAGCTTTCGTAAATCCGGTTGAATTTTGTGGATCTGCTTTAAGGGCGGATAACTTTTCTGCCGCAGCATTCGTAGCCAGCTTTTCTGCTGAACGTTGCGTCACTTGACGCTTGATTTCGCCACTCACCTCATCGAAAGCGAGCGTTTGCGCCGGATGAAAAGCAATCACCCGCGCAGATACATATATGCCAGGAGATACCTGAACCGCTTCAATATTGCGTTTATTTTTTACTGCATCATCGCTAAATAGCGATTGAATAACTTTAGGATTTGTTAAAGGATGCCCATAACTTAGACCAGATGCACCGCCACGCGTCAAGCGTTGCTGTTTTTGGATGTCGAGTTTTAACTTATCTGCAGCAGGCTTGAGGCTATCAGGTTGATCGTAAGTCAGGTTAGCAAATTGGTCCGCCTTATCGGCTAAGACTTTGGCATCACCCTTTGGGTCTAACTTCAAGACGATGTATTCAACATCAATATATTCAGGACTTTGAAACAGCTGTGTATTGGCAGCATAAAAATCTTTAAGCTCTTGCGCAGATGGATTTACCTTATTCAAATAATCCTTGGCAGTGAACTCAAGGGTCTGAACTTCTCGCTCTGATTCATACAAAGAAGAAATGATTTCCGATAGCTTAGGGCTCCCAAGTTCAGTCCGAGCAACAGAACCAACCAGTTGCTGAATCTTGAGATCAAAACTTTGGCTGGCATAGAACTGCTCTTCATTCATGCCATTGCTAGAGAGTAATTGCTTAAAACGGACATCATCGAAGCTACCGTCTTGTCGATATAAAGCCCGAATTTGAGGAATACTTTGAAGGCTACGAATGAGCTCTTCCTTGCTAACCTGTAAGCGTAATTTAGTTACAGCAAAACCGAGTAATTGTTGCTGTAGAAGTTCATTCAGGATAGCCTGACGAAATGGCTGGCTTTGAGCAATTTGAGGGCTGCCACCAATCCGTTGAGCTTGTCGCTTGGCTGCGTTATCTACTTCTTGAGCGGTGATTGGGCGACCGTTCACTTTAATCAGGTCGGTTTCTTTATCGAAGAACCCGGTGTAACTGGAAATCCCGAACATCAAGAATGAAGGGACAATGAACAGCATCAGAACGATTTGCAGAATCTTTTGATGCTTACGAACGGTATCGAACATGAAGGTATCGCCGGTGTACTAGGCTAGGAATGGGGGCTGGTGGGCGCTGACGGGATCGAACCGCCGACATTCTGCGTGTAAGGCAGACGCTCTACCATCTGAGCTAAGCGCCCCAAAATATTACAGTCGAGATTGTAACCCAGGAGCCCTAACTTCGGTACTTTAGACCGAAATTAGTGCTTCAGGACTTCCCCAACCGCTCCCTTTTCAGCTGCTTTACTCGCCTCACTAGCCTTTTTGGCCAACTCTTCGGGGCTTGGCTCAGGCAAAGCCTCGGGTTTACGCTCCAAGGCAAGTTCGAGGACATTGTCGATCCAGCGCACCGGAACAATCTCAATTGCATTCTTGACGTTGTCAGGAATATCAATCAAGTCCTTTACATTTTCTTCTGGAATCAATGCCAACTTGATGCCACCACGATGGGCAGCCAAGAGTTTCTCTTTGAGACCGCCAATGGGTAACACTTCGCCACGCAAAGTAATCTCACCGGTCATTGCCACGTCTGAGCGAACTGGAATGCCAGTCAGAACGGATACCAAGGCAGTAGTAATGGCAATACCAGCCGATGGACCATCTTTGGGAGTAGCACCTTCAGGAAAGTGAATATGGATATCTTTCTTCTCGAAGGATTCATCTGTGATCCCCAAGCGTCGTGAGCGTGAGCGCACCACAGTTCTGGCAGCCTCCACCGACTCTTTCATGACATCACCCAAAGATCCGGTGCGAGTAATAACGCCCTTACCTGGCATGACTGCCGCCTCAATAGTCAAGAGATCGCCACCAACTTCAGTCCAGGCTAAGCCAGTTACTTGACCAATTTGATTCTCTTTTGCGGCTAAGCCAAAGTCATACATGCGTACAGAAAGGAATTTCTCCAAATTATCCGCATTCACAACAACAGGCGCAGACTCTTTTTTAAGCAAAAGAAGCTTAACGACCTTACGGCAGATTTTGCTGATCTCACGCTCTAAAGACCGCACACCAGCTTCACGCGTGTAGTAGCGGATCATGCTGCGCACTGCGCTTTCCTCAATCTTCAACTCATCTTTCTTCAAGCCATTATTTTTGACCTGCTTTGGAATGAGATAGTTAACGGCAATACTGGTTTTTTCATCCTCGGTATAACCAGCTAGACGAATAATTTCCAAGCGATCTAATAAAGGACCAGGAATATTTAAAGAGTTTGCGGTAGCAACAAACATCACATCCGAAAGATCAAAGTCCACTTCAACATAATGATCTTGGAAAGTATTGTTTTGTTCTGGATCTAAAACCTCTAGCAAGGCACTAGCTGGATCACCTCTGAAGTCCATTCCCATCTTGTCTACTTCATCCAGCAAGAACAATGGATTACGCACGCCGACCTTAGTTAAGCTAGTCAGAATCTTGCCAGGCATCGACCCGATGTAGGTACGACGATGACCCCGAATCTCAGACTCATCTCGCACACCGCCTAATGCCATCCGCACAAACTTACGATTTGTCGCACGCGCAATTGATTGGCCTAAAGAAGTCTTACCAACGCCAGGAGGGCCGACCAGACAGAGAATTGGCGCTTTGACACGATCAACGCGTTGCTGAACAGCAAGATACTCCAAGATGCGTTCTTTGACCTTATCCAAACCATAGTGATCCTCATCCAAAACCTTCTCGGCATTGGTTAGGTCATTATTGATTTTGCTTTTCTTCTTCCAGGGCAAGTTCACCAAGGTGTCGATGAAGTTACGAATGACTGTTGCTTCAGCAGACATGGGTGACATTAGCTTGAGTTTTTTCAACTCGGACTCGGCTTTTTTTAATGCTTCTTTTGGCATGCGAGCAGTTTTGATCTTCTTCTCCAACTCCTCCAGATCAGCACCCTCTTCACCTTCGCCCAATTCTTTTTGAATGGCTTTGACTTGCTCGTTCAAGTAGTATTCGCGCTGACTCTTCTCCATCTGACGCTTCACACGTCCACGAATACGTTTTTCAACTTGCAAGATATCAATCTCACTCTCGAGGTCAGCTAAGAGGCTTTCTAGGCGTTGAACAACATCATTCATTTCAAGCAAGCGCTGTTTCTGCTCAAGCTTGACTGGTAAATGAGCGCAGATCGTATCCGCTAAACGGCTAGGCTCGTCAATACCCCCTAATGAAGACAAAATTTCTTGAGGAACTTTTTTGTTGAGCTTAACGTACTGATCAAATTGAGCCATGATGGCACGACGTAAGGCTTCTGTTTCATGAGCATCTAGAGCGTTAATCGCTGTTGGTGTTGCCTCACAATTGAAGTAACCAAGACTATCTTCAATTTGACTCACTTCAGCGCGCTGGACGCCTTCAACCAATACTTTCACAGTGCCATCAGGCAACTTGAGCATTTGCAGGATATTGGCAATACAACCTACTTCATAAAGATCTTCTACGGAGGGCTCATCTTTAGCTGCCGCTTTTTGGGCAACCAAGAGTACGCTCTTGCCGGTTTCCATAGCCGCCTCAAGAGCCTTAATGGATTTAGGGCGACCCACAAACAATGGGATCACCATATGGGGGAATACAACCACGTCCCTTAAAGGGAGCAATGGGAGTTGAATTGGTTCAGAGGGTAGTAATAAGTGGCCAGGCATGGGGCAAATCCTCCAAAGTAGTCAATTCTTGATAAATACCCAAAATAATATAAACACTATATGGGGTAGGTATTTCTGAATAGGATACTACCTATATGGGTCACACTTTGTGAAAAACAAGGGGAAAATTACCAAAAATGAGCAAAAAAGGCTCAAAAATGGTCAAAAAGACGAAAAAATTAGGCTTTTTTACTTAAATCAGACTGTTCAGCAGTCTGTTTGTAGACAAGAAGGGGTTTACCACCCTCTTGAATGCTGCTTTCGTCGATCACCACCTTTTGGACATTCTTTAAAGATGGTAGGTCGTACATCACGTCCATTAATGAACATTCAAGGATCGATCTAAGGCCACGAGCGCCGGTTTTACGGGCAATGGCCTTCGTGGCAATAGCTGATAGCGCCGCAGGTCTGACCTCAAGTTCAGAGCCTTCCATAGTGAGCAAGGCTTGATATTGCTTTACCAAAGCATTTTTGGGTTCGGTCAGAATCTGGATCAATGCTGCTTCATCCAATTGCGACAGAGTAGCCACCACAGGCAAACGACCAATTAACTCTGGGATCAGACCGAATTTAATCAAGTCCTCAGGTTCAACTTCAATCAATAAATCGGTAATACCGCGATCATCTTTACCAGGAACGCTGGCATTGAAGCCAATGCCAGTCTTAGCAGTGCGTTGTTGGATCACTTTTTCTAAGCCATCAAATGCACCGCCACAAATGAACAAAATATTGGTAGTGTCGACCTGGAGAAAATCTTGATTAGGATGCTTGCGGCCACCTTGAGGTGGGACCGATGCCATCGTACCCTCAACCAATTTCAACAGAGCCTGTTGCACACCCTCGCCTGAAACATCACGAGTAATGGATGGGTTATCTGATTTACGAGAGATCTTATCGATCTCATCGATATAAACAATGCCGCGTTGCGCCTTTTCTACGTTGTAGTCGCAGGCTTGCAACAGCTTTTGAATAATGTTTTCTACATCCTCACCCACATAGCCCGCTTCAGTCAAAGTAGTCGCATCAGCCATCACGAATGGCACATCAAGCATGCGAGCCAAAGTTTGCGCAAGCAAAGTCTTTCCCGAACCCGTAGGGCCAATTAGCAAAATATTACTTTTGGCTAACTCGACGCCATCCACAATGGCTTTACCTGGTTTTGGCGTTTCTTTTTTATCAGTTGCCTCGACGGGTTTGCCATCTTTATCCAGCTTGGGGGTCTTGGGTTTAGGTAAATACTGCAAACGTTTATAGTGGTTATAAACCGCTACAGCCAAAGTTTTCTTGGCGTGATTTTGACCAATCACATATTGATCTAAATTCTCGCGAATCTCATGGGGTGTTGGTAAAGCCGCTTCGCCATCATCTTTAGGAAGCTTGGCAATCTCTTCTTGAATGATGTCAGTGCAGAGATCAATACATTCATCGCAGATGAAAACAGATGGACCAGCAATCAACTTCTTGACTTCGTGCTGGCTTTTGCCGCAAAAAGAGCAATACAGGAGTTTTTCTGAATCGCTGTTGGTTTTTTTATCAGTCAAAATCGTAACCTGGCTTAAGGACGCTTTTCAATGACTTTATCAATCAGGCCATAATCTTTTGCCTGTTCTGCAGACATGAAATTATCGCGATCGGTATCCTTTGCAATCGTTTCAATCGACTGACCTGTGCGATCCGCAAGAATTTGATTCAGACGTTCACGCAGATATAGAATCTCACGCGCTTGAATTTCGATATCTGAGGCTTGGCCACGTGCGCCACCCAAAGGCTGATGAATCATGACGCGTGAGTTTGGTAAGGCATAACGCTTACCTTTCTCACCAGCACACAATAGGAATGCACCCATGCTTGCAGCCATACCCATACACAAGGTACTGACATGCGGCTTAATAAATTGCATCGTGTCGTAAATCGCCAGCCCAGCAGAGACGGAGCCACCAGGAGAATTAATGTAAAGAGAAATCTCTTTATCTGGATTCTCGCTCTCCAAGAAGAGTAATTGCGCGATCACTAAGTTGGCAGTTTGATCATTCACTTCGCCAACCAAGAATACAACTCGCTCACGCAATAAGCGTGAATAAATGTCATACGCACGCTCACCACGTCCAGAAGTCTCGATCACCATCGGCACTAAACCTAAACCCTGGGGTTCGATATGTTCAGAATGCATTTGATTTTGACTCATGATGATGACCTTAGACAATTAATGTAATTAGTTCAGTTTACTCAGTTCTTCAAAGCTCACTGGCTTTTCGCTTACCTTAGCAATAGAGGTGAAGTGTTTGATCACGTTATTCTCTAAAACCAGATTTTCAATTTCTTTTAAACGAGCAGGATTGCTGTAGAACCAACGTACCACCTCTTTAGGATCTTCATAGGTAGCAGCCTGCTCTTCAATTTCAGCCTTAATTTGATCGGCAGTAGCACTCAGATTCTGCTGCTTAACCAGATCACTCAAAATCAGGCCTAAGCGAACGCGTTTAAGAGCCTGTTCTGCAAACATTTCGACAGGGATTGGCGCATCCTTAGCATTAGGAATGCCGCGCTGCATTAGATCTTGTCTAGCAGACTCTACTAAGCGCTCTTGCTCTGAAGCTACTAAAGATTTGGGCACATCCAATTCGCACAGTGTGTTGAGCTTATCCATCACTTCATTTTTGAGCAAGGAAGCAATTCGACGATTGACTTCACGATCGAGGTTTTCTTTGACTTCAGCACGCATCTTTTCAACGCCACCTTCTGTTACACCCAAAGATAAAGCGAAGGCTTCATCAATCGCTGGAAGATGAGGCCAATTGACTGACTTAACAGTGATTGTGAAGTCGGCGGTTTTGCCTGCAACATCTTTACCATGGTAATCAGCTGGAAATGCTAATGGGAAAGTTTTGCTCTCACCCGCCTTAAGGCCTAAGGTTGCCGCCTCAAATTCGGGGAGCATTCTGCCCTCACCCAGAACATATTCAAAGTTCTCTGCTTTACCACCAGCAAATTCAACACCGTCGATCTTGCCAACAAAATCAATGACGACTTGGTCGCCAGATTGAGCTGCGGTGTTCGCACCGCCATCACCGTGGGCACTTGCGGTGCCTCGTGGGTGGTAATGCACTTGCTGCTTGCGAAGAACGTCCAAGGCGCGATCAATCTCAGCTTCGCCAATGGTAGTGGTGTATTTGCTGACTTCAGCCTTACTGAGATCACCGATTTTGACTTCAGGCAACACTTCGAAGTAAGCATCAAAGACAATCTGGTCTGCATCAAGTTCGCTTTTGGGTTCTAAGCGTGGCTGTCCTGCTAATTTGACTCCCTCTTTTTGGCTCAACTCAAAGAAGAGCTCAGAGGCTTTATCAAACTGGATCTCAAAGTCCACTTGCATGCCATATTGTTTTTCAACAATATTTTTAGGTACTTTGCCGGGACGAAAACCAGCCATCTTCATCGTTTTGCCTAGCTTGGCTAAACGCTCATCGCGTGCCTTAGCTAAATCTGCACGGGGGAACTCTAAGGTCATTTTTCGGTCTAACTGACCTAAATTTTCTATTTGCAAAGCCATTCTCGTCTCATCAATGAATTACAGGATATGAAGTCCAAGCCAAGTAGCAAACTTGTGGTGCGAGGAGGGGGACTCGAACCCCCACACCATTTCTGGCGTCAGGACCTAAACCTGGTGCGTCTACCAATTTCGCCATCCTCGCGAACTCCGTTGAGCGCTACCGAGCTTAAACTTCACTCTAAAGACCCCAATTCTACAATGCTCAGCCTATTCGAGCCCTACAGAGGGGGGTTAAAGCCTGAAAGAGGCAATTTATGAGGGCTTGTAGAGCAAGGTAACTGCATGAACAGCGATACCCTCGCCCCTCCCCAAATGACCAAGAGCTTCATTCGTCTTGGCTTTTAGGTTGATGTGGCTGGGTGTTACAGCCAGATCAGCCGCAATATGCTCAATCATCTCTGGTAAAAAATCTGCCAATTTAGGCTTTTGACAAATAATCGTTGCATCCACATTGCCGACTTGAAAACCGGCAGCCTGCACTTGTTGTAAAGCAGCGCGCAATAAGATCCGGCTATCCATCCCCTTAAATTGAGGATCGGTATCTGGAAACAGCTGGCCAATATCGTTTAGCCCTGCCGCTCCAAGCAAAGCATCAGTGATGGCGTGGAGCAAAGCGTCTGCATCTGAGTGTCCGAGTAGGCCCTTTTCATAAGGGATATGCACTCCTCCCAAAATGAGCTTGCGATCCGCCACTAAGGCATGAACATCGTAACCTTGTCCAATTCGAAATGGTGGCGGATTCATGTGATTACTCATATTGATCTCAATGTAAGGTTAGAGAATCGTTATTGATTAGGTGAGGCACTCAATACTCTTTGCATCAGGTCCCAATCGGCTGGATGGGTTACCTTAAAATTCCGTGTTGCTCCCTCGATCAACAAGGGCCTCTCACCTTGTAGCTCCATCGCACTGGCTTCATCGGTCACATCAGCATCGTTTCGAATAGCATCTTCAAGCGCATCGAAGAGTTTTTTTACACCAAACATTTGTGGAGTTTGCGCTTGCCATAAATGATTACGAGAGACTGTAGCTTCTGCTCGAGTGAACTGATTTGCTACAACTGAACTTAAATCGGCTCGTTTCAGAGTATCGGCAACAGGCAGCGCTAATAGCCCGCCGCAATGATTTTCAACTACCGCAGAAATGAGCTTTTGAATTAAAGCCGGCGTAATGCCTGGTCTTGCTGCATCATGAACCAATACCCAATCATCCTCAGAAATTCCACCTTGGAGCATCGCCTCGAGAGTGTTCTTCACAGTCTCTTGTCTAGTGGCGCCTCCCGTAGGCAAAAAAGCCAGTGACTTGGTGTTCTGTTTGAGTTCATTCAAGATCGGGTTATGCGCAAAATGCGGATTAATACCAACCCAAATAGAATGAATCTCAGGTGTATTTTGAAACGCCTCAATGGCATAGGCCAGCATCGGCTTACCCGCTAGGTTTTGGAATTGCTTAGGCAAATCACCCCCAAGACGAGAGCCACTTCCAGCCGTAGGAAGTAAGGCATGGCATTGGCGACCATTTAACGGAATCAGGCTGGCTTTAGGCATACCTGATTCTATAATGAGCCTAGATGTCTGATGCAGTAAAACCAACACCCCCTATCCCCGCCCCGCGGGTTGGGCAGCGCTTTACCTTTTCAGGCCTGGTTGGCTCCTCTGATGCGGCTTTAATTGCTCAGGCAGCCCAACAAAATCGAGGCAAATTTTCGGTGATGGTGATTTTTTGTGCTCAGGCGCAAGAAGCTCAGCGCCTCTTAGAGGAAATCCCTGCCTTTGCCCCTCAACTGAAGACACGCTTATTACCGGATTGGGAAATTCTTCCTTACGATCATTTCTCGCCACATCAAGACTTGGTTTCAGAGAGGTTGGCGACCTTATATGAATTCCTGAATGCGAGCTGCGACATTGTTTTAGTACCTGTAACTACTGCATTACAAAGGATGGGGCCGCCCAGTTTCTTGTCAGGTCATACCTTCTTCTTTAGACAAGGCGACCAACTCAATGAAGCAGCGCTGAAATTACAACTGCAGCAGGCTGGCTATGACCCAGTCAGCGCAGTAATGCGACCCGGTGAATACAGTATTCGTGGTGGTCTGATTGATTTATTCCCAATGGGCTCTAGCCTGCCCTATCGCTTAGATCTTTTTGGCGATGAAATTGAGCAGATACGCTCTTTTGATCCCGATACCCAACGCAGCCTATTTCCCGTCAAAGAAATCCGATTACTACCTGGACACGAATTTCCATTTGACGATCACTCGAGAACAGCGGCACGTGGGCGATGGCGAGAGGTTTTTGAGGGCGACCCCACCAGGTGCTCAATTTATAAAGATATCAACCTTGGCATCCCCAGCGCGGGTATTGAATCCTATTTACCCATCTTTTTTGATGAGACCGCCACCCTCTTTGACTACTTCCCTCGCTCGGGAGATCCAGTCTGGTTAGTCAACATTGGCGATATTGAATCCAGCATTCGCAGTTTCTGGAAAGATACTCAGCAGCGTTATGATTTTTTAAAGCATGATTTAGAGCGGCCTATTCTGCCGCCAAAAGCATTGTTTCTCGATGTAGATCAATTTTTTAGCTACGAGAAAGACAATGCAAGACTCGTATTAGAACGAGATCCCAATGAGGCACTAGTCTTTTTGCCGACCCCTGATGTGGCCATTCATCGCCGTGATGCAGATCCCATCAGTCGCTTACGTAATCTGGTTGAGCATGGTCAATCGCGAGTATTAATTTGTACTGACAGTGCTGGTAGGAAAGAATCGATCCGTCAACTTCTAGAAGAGAGTAATTTCATAGTTGATGGCGCAAGCACTGCCGTGTATCAGTTAAAGCCTGATAACGTTGAAACCATTCCAGAATTCTTACAAAGCTCATCACGCTTCGGCTTGGTTAGCAGTGCTTTATATGGTGGCTTTGCCTGGCCACAAGAGCAGGTCATCCTCATTACTGAGGCTGAGCTATTTACCACTACCGCTCGCCAAAGACGCAGAGGTAAAGGGAATGAAAACGCTGATCCAGATATGTTGTTTAAGGATCTATCTGAGCTCAAGATTGGCGATCCCGTAGTTCATGCTGAACATGGTATTGGTCGTTACCAGGGCTTAGTTCTTCTGAATCTTGCACCACCAAAGCAGGAGCCCATATTTGAGGAGTTTTTGCATTTGGTTTACGCCAATGAGGCGACCTTGTATGTGCCTGTTCAGCAATTGCAGCTAGTCACTCGTTACGCCGGCTCTGATCCTGATACGGCCCCATTACATCAGCTTGGGTCTGGGCAATGGGATAAAGCCAAACGCAAAGCAGCTAAGCAAATCCGGGATACCGCGGCAGAACTTTTAGGGCTTTATGCTGCTAGAGCGATTCGCAAAGGTCATGCTTTTGAATATTCCCATCATGATTACGCTGCATTTGCTGAGAGCTTTGGTTTTGAGGAAACGCCTGATCAGGCTAGCGCAATTAATGCCGTGATTGGTGATATGACAAGCGGCACGCCAATGGATCGACTCGTCTGTGGCGATGTTGGCTTTGGTAAGACTGAGGTCGCCTTAAGAGCCAGCTTCATTGCAGTAATGGGTGGCAAGCAGGTGGCGATCTTAGCGCCAACCACCCTACTGGCTGAGCAGCACGTTAGTACTTGGAAAGATCGCTTCGCTGATTGGCCAGTCCGCATTGTTGAACTGTCACGTTTTAAAAGTACCAAGGAAATTAATGCTGCTCTGGAAGCGATTGCCAAAGGTGAGGCAGATATTATTATCGGCACGCATAAATTACTTTCTAAGGAAACCCAGTTTGCCAATTTAGGTTTGGTGATTGTGGATGAGGAGCACCGCTTTGGTGTTCGTCAAAAGGATGCACTCAAAGCCTTGAGGGCCGAAGTCGATATCCTGACATTAACAGCCACCCCGATCCCTAGAACGCTGGGTATGGCCATGGAGGGCCTACGAGAGTTTTCGATTATCGCCACTGCACCACAAAAACGCTTAGCCATCAAAACATTTGTCCGGCGCGAAGGTGATGGAGTTATTCGAGAGGCAGTCTTACGCGAGATTAAACGTGGTGGTCAGGTTTATTTTTTACATAATGAAGTTGAGACGATTGAGAATCGTAAGCATGCTTTACAAGAGCTTATCCCTGAAGCACGCATTGGGGTAGCTCATGGGCAAATGCATGAACGTGATCTAGAAGCCGTCATGCGTGACTTTGTGACACAGCGCACCAATATTTTATTGTGCACCACCATTATTGAAACCGGGATTGATGTGCCGACTGCCAATACCATCATCATGCATCGAGCTGATAAGTTCGGCTTAGCGCAATTGCATCAGTTGCGTGGTCGAGTCGGTCGCTCACATCACCAAGCCTATGCTTATTTGATGGTGCCAGATCCTGAAGCGTTGAGTAAACAAGCGCAATTGCGTCTCAATGCTATTCAAGCGATGGAAGAATTGGGCTCCGGTTTCTATTTAGCAATGCATGACCTAGAAATTCGGGGCGCTGGCGAAGTGTTGGGTGATAAGCAATCAGGGGAAATTCATGAGATTGGCTTCCAGTTGTATACCGAAATGCTTAATCGCGCAGTTAAATCTCTACGTAGTGGCAAAGAACCTGATCTCTTGTCACCATTGCAATCCATTACGGATGTGAATTTGGGTGTACCTGCCCTTTTGCCTCAAGATTACTGTCCTGATGTGCACGAACGCCTCTCCCTCTATAAACGGTTTGCTGCTACCAATGATTTTTCTGAGCTCATGGGTTTGCGTGAAGAATTGGTTGACCGCTTTGGTGATTTGCCAGATCAAGCCAAATCCTTTTACGAGACCCATCGTTTGCGCCTTGAAATGACAGGCTTTGGAATTAAGAAGATTGACGCGTCTGCAAGCACTATCCAGATACAGTTTGTGCCGAACCCCCCAATTGATCCATTGCGAATTATTCAACTCATACAGAGTTCGAAACATATTCAGCTAAACGGCCAAGATAAACTCAAAGTTCTCCCTTTAAAGACGGGTGGCTTTGATCGTTTAGAGCAGCGTTTAGATCAAATTCGCCAAATCCTGAAGCGCTTAAATGAAGGCGCCGCTGTAGCGAACGCTTTATGATTTAACTATGGCCGATATTCACGCTACCACTCTAGTTGCTATCTCTAAAGAACCGATTAATCCGGCTTTAGATAGTGCTCTAAAGGATTTCTCCTCAAAGCAAGGCATGGAGATCACCAATACACATCCGAATGAATCGAGCAGCCATTATTTTTCAGAGCGCTGGTCCGTGCCTTTCTTACATGAAATCCATCGCACCGTCCTGAGAAATATTGCCGCTGAACACGGCTCTGATTTAGCTTTTTTATCACCATTATTTGATCCAGCAAGCATACGGGTGCTGGCCATGGATATGGATTCCACACTCATCAATATTGAGTGTATTGATGAAATTGCAGACTTTGCAGGAAAAAAAGCCGATGTAGCCAAAATTACCGAAGCCACCATGCGCGGTGAAATCAAAGACTTTAAAGAAAGTCTGCGTAAACGCGTCGCTCTTTTAGAAGGCATCTCAGTCGATGTATTGACATCAGTTTATCAAGAACGCTTACGACCCAACCCAGGCGCAACCGAATTATTAGCTGCGGCTCATCAACGCGGTCTGCACACCCTCTTGGTCTCTGGCGGGTTTACTTTTTTTACAGATCAACTTCGCGAGCAACTGGGTTTTACCCAAACCCAATCTAATACTTTAGAAATAATAAATAACAAGCTGACCGGCAAAGTCCTCGGCAATATCGTCGACGGTGCTGCAAAGGCCTCTTATCTTGAGCAAGCATGTGCATCATTGGGCGTAAGCAAAGTTCAATCGATTGCCATGGGTGATGGTGCAAACGATTTACTCATGATGGATGGAGCTGGTTTGAGCGTAGCCTATCAAGCAAAACCGCTTGTTAAAGAAAAAGCCGACGCGGCTTTTGACCGAGTCGGCTTAGATGCAACCTTATTACTGCTGGATTAGATTCGCTCGAATATAGTCGCGATACCTTGGCCACCGCCGATACACATAGTTACCAGGGCGTACTTTCCATTTACACGTTGCAACTCATGCAGGGCTTTGGTTGCAATTGCAGCACCAGAGCAACCGATGGGGTGACCTAAAGCGATTGCGCCACCATTCACATTGGTCTTGGCAGGATCTAAGCCTAACCCCTTGGTCACTGCTAAAGCTTGAGCCGCAAAGGCTTCATTGGATTCAATGACATCGATTTGATCTAACTTCAAGCCTGCTCTAGCCAATGCCAATTTTGATGCGGGAATGGGGCCTTCACCCATGATGTGATTTGGAACACCCGCAACTGCATAAGAAACCAATCTTGCGATGGGCTTATGACCTGCTTTCGCTGCTGCGTCGGCTGCTGCTAAAACAAAGAAGGCTGCACCATCATTAATTCCTGAGGCATTACCTGCGGTGACCGAGCCACCCTCTTTTTTGAAAACGGCTTTCATCTTGCCAAGCGTTTCCATAGTGGTTTCCGGTTTACAGTGCTCATCAGTATCAAACACAATATCGCCTTTGCGAGACTTGACGGTAATCGGTACGATTTGAGATTTGAAGCGCCCCTCTTTAATTGCCACTGCGGCGCGGCGATGAGATTCGCAAGCGAAAGCATCTTGCTCTTCGCGGGTGAGCTGCCATTTCTCAACCAAATTCTCGGCTGTGACACCCATGTGACCAACGCCAAATGGGTCAGTTAATACGGCAACCATCAAATCAATCATTTTGCTATCACCCATACGCGCACCGCTTCGCATCGCAGGAGATCCATACATACCGCGTGACATCACCTCAACGCCGCCACCAATACCGTAATCACAATCATTGAGCATGATTGCTTGTGAGGTGCTCACAATCGCTTGTAAACCTGAACTACACAAACGATTTAAGGCCATCGCTACAGACTCCATCGGCAAGCCGGCCTGAATCGCTGCCACACGAGCAACATAGGCATAACGGCTGTCGGTCGGAATGGTGTTGCCAACGGTCACATAATTGATTAATGCAGGATCCACTCCAGAGCGCGCAACGGCCTCTTTCATCACGATTCCGCCTAGTTCGGCTGGCTCAAAAGAGCTTAAGGAACCACCAAAGCTGCCAATGGCAGAGCGAACTGCGCTTAAAACGACGACATCACGGCTCATATCAATTCCCTTCTCTTACCTCGTTTGAGGCTTCATTAATCAGCAAAATCGTATTTTGATTGACTTAGTCAAGTCTCGGCTATTAGGTCATGCCCTTGGGCCTCAATTACCGTAGCACGGACAAATTCGCCAGCTCGATAACGCTTAGAAGGCTTACTTGGGGGCAAAACCCTCACCAAACCATCAATTTCAGGGGCATCCCCAGCGGTTCGACCAATTCCGCCTGCTTCATCTACTCGGTCAATCAGGATCTGAATGCGTTTTCCAAGCTTATTTGTTAAACGGCGAATCGAGATTTCTTCAGCTTTTTCCATAAATCGGGCTTGCCGTTCATTGCGGATTGCCTCCGGAACGGGGTTAGCTAAGGCATTCGCAGTGGCACCTGCCACTGGTGAATAGGCAAAACAGCCAGCGCGATCAATCTCGGCCTCATCTAAGAAATCCAGTAAATACTGAAACTCTTCCTCAGTTTCACCTGGAAAGCCAGCGATGAAGGTACTGCGAATCACCAAATCAGGACAAGCAGCACGCCATGCCTGAATGCGCTCGAGGTTTTTCTCACCACTAGCAGGTCGCTTCATGCGTTTCAGCACATCAGGATGAGCATGCTGCAAAGGAATATCTAAATAAGGCAAGACACCATAACCATGATCTGAAAACTCTGCCATCAAGGGCAGGATCTCATCAACGTGGGGATATGGGTAAACATAGTGCAGTCTGACCCAGGCTTGATATTTACGAGCAATCGTATTCAAGGCATTGACTAAATCAAACAAGCGAGTTTTGACTGGCTTGCCATCCCAAAAACCTGTTCGATATTGAATGTCGACACCATAGGCACTAGTGTCTTGAGAAACAACGAGCAATTCTTTAACACCGGACTCAAAAAGTCTTTCCGCTTCCAGTAATACCTCACCAATCGGTCGAGAAACTAAATCACCCCGCATGCTCGGAATAATGCAGAAGGTACAGCGATGATTACACCCTTCTGAGATTTTCAAATACGCGTAGTGCTTTGGGGTTAACTTGACACCGATCGGTGGTAATAGATCAGTAAAGGGATCATGTGGTTTAGGGAGGTGCAGATGAATAGCTTGCATGACCTCATCAGTAGCGTGAGGGCCCGTTACTGCAAGAACCTTGGGATGAATACTCTGAATGAGATCTGAACCATCCGCATTCTTACGGGCGCCAAGACAGCCCGTCACAATGACTTTGCCATTCTCAGCAAGGGCTTCACCAATCGCGTTTAAGCTCTCCTCAACGGCAGAATCAATGAAACCACAGGTATTGACCACAACTAAATCAGCACCAGCATAGTCCTTAGCCGTCTCGTACCCTTCGGCGCTTAATTGCGTGAGGATGAGTTCAGAGTCTACTAATGCCTTAGGACAACCTAAGGATACAAAGCCAACTTTTCCTGCCACGTTATTCTTTTTCTGCTGATTTGGTTTGGGGGGTAAAGGGGAAGTTGCCAAATAGGCCCTGCGATCCTTGCATTTGCTCTTGCATCTTCACGAACAAATCTTTACTTTGATCCATATAGGTACCCATCAGGTTCTGCATGAGCGGATTTTGCATACTCAGTAGCTGAGACCAAGCATCGGGGGCGTTAGAGCCCATTCCCTTAGATTGGTCACTGAGCTTGTTATGGATATCAACAAAAGACTGCATGGTCTTTTCGAGGTAATTACCCATGAGACCTTGCATGGAGTTTCCGTAAAAGCGGATGATTTGAGAAAGCGTTTGGCTTGAGAAAACAGGTGCACCACCCGCTTCCTCCTCCAGAATGATCTGTAGCAAAATATTGCGTGTCAGATCTTCCTCAGTTTTAGCATCCAGCACTTTGAAGACTGCATTGACCATCACCAGACCTTTAATGTCACTTAAGGTCACGTAGGTGCTAGTTTGAGTATCGTAGAGGCGACGATTCGGATACTTCTTGATCAATCGCTCTTCACCAACTCGTTTTGCGCGGGTAGCCATAAATAGTCCTCAGTCTGCTTTGTCTTTACTGCAATGCAATAAAGGGGCTAGTGTAGCCCTAGTTTGGATCAGGGTAAAGAGCCAGGAGCGACTGTTTAGCCAGTATGAATGCCGCCATTAAGGGAAAAGTCTGCGCCAGTTGCATACCCACTATCGCCAGAGGCAATCCAGCAACAAATAGAAGCGATTTCATCTGGGGTGCCCAAACGCTTCACTGGAATGCCAGCTACGATCTTTTCGAGTACATCTTCGCGAATGGCCTTCACCATGTCTGTGCCCACATAGCCAGGGGAAACTGTATTGACGGTTACGCCTTTAGTGGCAACCTCTTGTGCCAAAGCCATAGTGAAACCATGCAAACCTGCTTTAGCGGTGGAATAGTTGCACTGTCCAAACTGACCCTTTTGTCCATTAACAGAAGAGATATTAATAATTCGACCCCAGTTGTTGTCGCACATGCCATCGATCACTTGCTTGGTGACATTAAATAATGAATTGAGATTGGTATCGATCACGGCCTTCCATGCATCAGGCGTCATCTTACGAAATACACCATCGCGAGTAATGCCAGCGTTGTTGATCAATACATCAACACGGCCGACTTCAGCCTTGACCTTGTCAAAGGCTGCGACAGTACTATCCCAATCAGCTACGTTACCCTCGGACGCAATAAAGTCAAATCCTAAAGCCTTTTGCTCACCGAGCCATCGATCTTTGCGTGGCGAGTTCGGACCACAACCCGCAATCACTTTGAAACCATCCTTGGCCAGTCTTTGGCAAATAGCTGTACCAATTCCACCCATACCACCTGTAACGTAGGCAATTTTTTGTGACATTGTGTTCTCCCTATTTTTTTATTTCTGTTCTGATATTTTTTCTTTTACATACTTCCCTGGTGCAGCAATTAATTTTGGATAGCTTTTGTTGCCAAGTATTTTGGATGCCGCTTTTTTCTCACCACCAAATGGCGCCAACCAATTGATGTAATCGGGCCACCAACTACCGCGCTCATCTTTCGCAGCAGCAAACCAAGCATCGGCCGTTTTAACTAATTTCTCATTGACAAAATAATGACGCTTATTTTTACTTGGCGGATTGATCACACCAGCAATATGGCCAGAAGCGCCCAAGACAAAACGGTTTTTGCCCTTCAACAAATGAGTAGACTTATATGCGGACTTCCAAGGAACGATGTGGTCATCGTGTGAAGCATAAATATATGTCGGACAATTAATCGTGCCTAAGTCCACCTGCTCTCCACAAATAGTAAGTTTGTTGGGTTGAATTAGCTCATTCTGAAGATAGGTATGACGAAGATACCAGCAGTACATCGCACCAGGTAGATTGGTGGAGTCTCCATTCCAGTAGAGCAAATCGAATGGCGGCGGGGATTTACCTTTTAGGTAATTTTCTACAACGTAATTCCAGACCAAATCGTTAGGACGCAAGAAAGAGAAAGTATTACCAAGCTCGAGGCCCGACATCATGCCAAAGTTACCGGACTGACCCCCAATGGTGTTCTCTCGTAACTTAACACTACCCTCATCAATGAAGATATCGAGTATTCCAGTATCACTAAAGTCTAAAAGTGTGGTGAGGAGCGTTAGGCTGGTAATGAATTTCTTTTTGCGTGCTGCAAGCACCGCTAAAGCAGAAGCTGTTAAAGTCCCGCCCACGCAAAAGCCTAAGACATTAATTTGCTCAGTGCCACTGATTGCTTTGGCAACTTCAATTGCTTGGATCACTCCTTCACCAACGTAATCATCCCAGGTGACTTGACTCATTGCATCATCAGGATTTTTCCAGGACACCAAGAAAATCGTATGGCCCTGCTCTACTAAATAACGCACCATAGAATTATCGGGTTGCAAATCCAATATGTAGTACTTGTTAATACAAGGCGGGACCATTAGCAAAGGCCGCTCATAAACAGCTTCAGTCAGTGGCGCATACTGAATCAGTTCAAATAAATTATTGCGAAATACAACCGCACCCTCTGTGGTTGCTAAGTTCTTGCCGATCTCAAAAGCGGTTTCATCGGTCTGTGAGACTTTTCCTTTTTTAAGATCACCTAACAGATTGCTAATGCCATTTTGAATGGATTGGCCTTGCGAACTAATAATATTTTCCAAGACTTCTGGATTGGTTGCAATGAAATTGGCAGGCGACATTGCATCAATCATTTGCTCAGTGGTGAACACAATGCGATGCTTCGATTTATCGTCAGTCTCGACTGCGTGAGCTAAAGCCAATAGATGTTTTGAGTTCAACAAATAACTAGCCGCTATTGTTTTACTCCAAGTGGAATGCCATGCTTGTCCTGAAAAGCGGCGATCTTTGATTTCAATGGCATCGGGATTGGTGGCTAGATGCGATAACTCTTCAAAATATTGTTTTTGAATTTCAACCAAACGCTCGGGCGGAATGAGGGCCATATGATGAGGGGCCAAGGCAGGTGAGGTAGTTTGATTCATTCCAGAAAGCATGGTGATCTCTTATTAATGAAAACATTCTCCTTCTATAAACACAGAAGGGTTATACGCACTAACCCTAGCACCGAGCGGATTTAAAGGTCAAGGCTCTATCCAGATTAGTGACGCGAAGCGTCCTGAAACCCCATCTCGACGGTGTGAAAAGTATTGACTGGACTGGGTATACGTACACAAGCCCCCACCATAGACATTCTGTACCCCAGCCCTTTTTAGGGCCTGATGGGCTAGCAGATCCAGATTGGCTAAATACTTCCCCGGCTTTTGGAGGATTGGCTGAAAAGTTTGCGGGTTGATCTCAAAATCCCGTTGGGCAAATGACTCAAGCACCTCTTTACCTACCTCAAAATGGTTTTGACCAATGGCCGGTCCAAGCCAGGCCAGCAATGTTGATGGCGTTAAGCCCACTGACTGCTGAATTAAAGCACTCACAGTATTTTCTAAAATGCCAGCACAAAGACCGCGCCAACCTGCATGCGCTATCCCAATCTGCTTGCCATCTGCACTACAAAAAAATACGGGCAGGCAGTCTGCAGTTAAAACGGCTAATACCTCATTCGCTCGGTTGGTCACTGCTGCATCTGCGTCCGGAGCCAAGGACTCCTTCACGCCAGATCGAGACATGCTCACTAGAGTGCCATGAGTCTGCCGCATCCAAAGAGGTTCACTGGGCAAAACTGCTCTCAGTAATTGGCGGTTGAGTAATACCGCATTCGGATCATCCCCCACATGGTCGCCTAAATTCAATGAATCATATGGACTTAAACTAGTGCCATGGGTCCGCTGCGTGACCATGGTGCGCACCCTCTTGGGGGCCGGCCAATCAGCTGAAATGAAGTCCATTAATTGGCGTTACCCATGGAGGAAATCGTAGCCGACTCAGCAGGCAAGTCTGCCTCGCTTAAGTGGAGTTGTGTCAACAATTCCATTAAATCCGCCGGAGGCAACTGAAACCAAGCCATTGCTTGATGCGTTGCGGGGTGCTCTAAGCCCAGAGCGAATGCGTGGAGAGCCTGTCTTTCAAGACCAATGGCCTTCGCAATGCCTGGAATTTTTTTCCGATAGACAGGATCCCCAATTAATGGAAAGCCTAACGATTCTAGGTGCACTCGTATTTGATGTGTCCTCCCTGTCTCCAAGCGACACTCCAATAGTGAAATTGGGTGATCTTGAAAGTGGCCTTGGGCTAAACGACGAAATTGCGTAGCAGCTGGCTTGCCCTGGGAGACACCTGCGGCCATTTTGAGTCGATCTCGTTGATCACGCCCCACTGATGCAAGCACCTTGCCTTGACTAGGTGTACTGCCCCATACCCAGGCTAAATAGCGACGGCTTACAGTTCTCTCTTGAAGTTGGCGAACTAATGCCGTTTGCGCTTCTGCGGTTCGCGCCACCACCATCAGACCGGAGGTATCTTTATCTAATCGATGCACAATCCCTGCCCTGGGTAAATGCTTCAGCTCTGGGTAATGAAACAGCAAGGCATTGAGCAAGGTTCCACTCCAATTACCAGCAGCTGGATGAACCACTAAACCCACTGGTTTATTGATCACAATCATGCTTGAGTCCTCATAGACCACATCAAGCGGAATATCCTCTGGAGTAAAGGCAAACTGCTCGGGCATTTCTTGCGGAAACACCTTAATGCTCTCGCCACCACGCAGAATCGATCTTGCCTTAGTAACCTTGTCATCGACCGTAACGGCTCCCGCTTCAACCCAGGACTTCAGTCGATTTCGAGAATATTCAGGCAATAAGGTCGCCAAAGCCTTATCCAGCCGTTCCCCACCACCCTCCATGGGGATTTCTAGGGCAATGAAATCCTCTTCATCGATATAATCGATGGGATTCGATTCAGGAGTTTCCGGCAATGCCACGCTTAAAAGGCCTTTTTGTTATGTCCGAGGTAATTTCAGACGCCAGTTTAAGGCTTGCCGCTGCTATTCAGAAAATTGTTTCTACACAACAGAGTCGTCGGTCGCTATCTCTTATCCTCCTTATTAGCGGCACTTTATTGCTAGGAGCTTGCGCTGGTAGCGATGGTCAAAAAGATGATGCAGATATTTGGTCTGAATCGCGCTTATATTCTGAAGCTACTGACAAACTCAATGATGCCGATTACGCCAAGTGTGGCAAATATTTCGACAAACTCGAAGCACGCTTCCCATTTGGGCCATATTCACAACAAGCACAAATTAATGCAGCCTATTGCTACTGGAAAGGTGAGGAACAAGCGCAAGCCTTGGTGGCAATTGATCGTTTTATTAAGTTATTCCAAGGTAGCCCCAATTTAGATTACGCCTATTACCTTAAAGGTTTGATTACTTTTAATGATGATTTGGGTTTTATGGGTAAATTTACTGGTCAAGACCTGAGTGAGCGTGACCCAAAAGCAGCTAAAGAGGCCTTTGAGTCTTTTAAAACTGTTGTTGTCCGCTTCCCTGATAGCAAATATGCGCCAGATTCTATAGATCGGATGCGTTACATCGTCAATTCATTGGCGGAAGCTGATGTCAATGTGGCTCGCTACTATTATCAACGCGGGGCTTACTTAGCTGCAGCCAACCGAGCGCAACTTGTCATCCGAGACTATGATCGGGCACCTGCTGTTGAAGAAGCCTTGTACATCTTGATTAAGTCCTATAACAAATTGGACATGCCAGATTTAAGTTCTGACGCTGAGCGTGTCTTTAAATTAAACTTCCCAGATAGCCAGATGCTGATTACAGGTCAGCGCGTCAAAAAAGAGAAGAAATGGTGGCAAATCTGGGTTAAAGAGAACGACGGTCAAATTAAATAATCTTGACTGGGACTCTGGGCGCAACTGCACAGATCAGCTCGTACCCAATGGTGCCACTATGCTGTGCCAGTACATCAACGGGAACATGCTTACCCCATAGCTCAACATTTGTCCCTATTTGCGCGTTTGGTACACCCCTCAAATCGATTGTGAGCATGTCCATTGATATTCTGCCAACGATGGGGCAAATCATTCCACCATTCTTCATCGTTGGATCAGAGACCCAAACTGGACTACCTTCTTTGGCATGTCGTGGGTAACCATCAGCATAACCACAGGCAACAATACCAATTCGCATTGGCTCAAATGCTTCATAAATTCCACCATAACCCACGCGATCGCCAATTGCTAAATCTTGTATAGCAATAATTTCGCTCGCTAAAGACATTACCGGCTTGAGCCCGCTATGCTCTATATCAGAGTAAATGCCCGTAGGTGAAACGCCATACAAAATGACACCCGGCCTGACCCAATCCCCTAAGGTATTGCGATGCCAAAGAATCGTGGCTGAATTACCGTAAGAGGTAGACCCTGGTAAGCCATCAATAGCGAGATGAAAAGATTCCAATTGCTCATCTACAGTAGGGGAACGATCCAGTTGATCGGCATTCGCAAAGTGCGTCATGTGATGCATGTGATAGCCAGCAGCATGCAGACGATGAAAAGCAGTTCGATAGGCATCAGGTTTAAAACCCAGACGGTTCATTCCGGTATTCATCTTCAAAAATACATTCATTCTGGAATGTGGCTGCACCTCAAAACCCTCCAACCAAGTCACTTGATTTTCGCAATGAATCACCACATCACAAGACAGCTCATGGGCAAGACTGAGCTCATTTTCATGAAAGAGGCCCTCTAACAGCAAAATTCTGCCTTGCCAGCCATGATCCCTAAGAAAGCGGGCATCCTCTAAATCCAGAACGGCAAACCCATCGGTAGAGCCTAGACCCCTGAGGGCAGCCTCTAGACCGTGGCCGTAGGCCCTGGCCTTAATCACGCACCAAATCTTAGACTCAGGAGCCAAGTCCCTTATTTTGGCCAAATTATGCTCAAATGCAGCAGTATCTATAGCAGCCAAAATAGGTCTGGTCATTAGGCTATTAGCCGAACTGCCCATGTAAAAAGCCCCTTTCGTGTTTTAATTGATGCAATGACTAGATTGTACGAATGAACCGTAGTTTTTACACCATTATGGCGGCGCAATTTTTTTCGTCGCTCGCCGACAATGCCTTGCTCATTGCAGCAATTGCTCTTCTGGTCCAGCTTCAAGCTCCGGCCTGGATGACCCCTTTACTGAAATTATTCTTTGTCTTGTCCTATGTATTGCTGGCCGCTTTTGTTGGCGCCTTTGCTGATTCGAGGCCCAAAGGCAATGTGATGTTCATTACCAACACCATTAAATTTATTGGGTGCGTCTTCATGCTCTGTGGCGCACACCCACTGCTCTCATATGCAATAGTAGGCTTGGGGGCGGCAGCCTACTCGCCAGCCAAATATGGAATATTGACTGAACTATTGCCACCAGAAAAACTGGTTGCGGCGAACGGCTGGATTGAAGGCTTAACCGTTAGCTCGATCATTTTGGGCACTGTTCTGGGCGGCATTCTGATTAGCAGCAATGTTTCCAGCTCACTTCTGAGCTTTGATATGCCCATGATTGATACCGGGATCGATACCCCTGCCGAATCGGCGATCTTGATCACCATATTTATCTATCTGATTGCAGCACTGATTAATTTACGCATTCCTGATACGGGAGCGCGTTACCTGGCGCAAAAAACCAACCCAATTGAGCTGATTAAAGATTTCGGCCACTGCTTTGTGACACTCTGGAATGACCGTTTAGGACAAATCTCGCTAGCCGTGACAACGCTCTTCTGGGGTGCTGGCGCCACTCTGCAATTTATTGTCATTAAATGGGCAGAAGTTTCTTTGCATATGAATTTATCGCAAGGCGCTATTTTGCAAGCCATCACTGCTGTAGGAGTCGCTGGTGGCGCAGTTTGGGCTGCTTGGCGGGTCCCTTTGCGTAAATCTCTAACAGTGTTGCCTTACGGCATCGCCATGGGTGTGGTGGTAAGTACTCTCGCCTTGTATAACTCCGACATGTTGCCTGATCTTGTCTTGGTCAATTTTTACTCCTTGAAGCTTCATCTGAATCTGTTGCCAGCGTATTTCTTGCTCATGCTAGTGGGTTGTTTAGCAGGATATTTTGTCGTGCCAATGAATGCACTGCTACAACATCGAGGTCATGTACTGATGTCAGCCGGACATTCAATTGCAGTCCAGAACTTCAATGAGAATATTTCAGTGCTATTGATGCTGGCAAGCTACTCACTACTAATTTGGCTTGATTTTCCAGTCAAGTACGTCATCATTGGCTTTGGTCTAGTGGTCTGCTTAATCATGTATTTGGTCATGCGCCGACATAAAGCAAACCAAGCTGAATACGACTCTCTGCACCTGATTGGTGAGCACAAGCACTAATTCAACAGCAATTTCCCTACAGGCTATGTAAAACAGATTTGGCTAGTAAAAGGTCTTGCCATAACAATCTTTTATCTTGCGGCCTAGCGATGAAATGTTCTAGGGTAAAAGAAGGAACCAAGGGAATCTCTTCAAGCCCCTCTCGATTTAACTCTAGGATGGTGTCTCGTAACTCTTCTAGAGGATCTCTTTCCCCAGTCATCGCTTGGACTGCTTGACCGCCAAAGGCAATTGAAATTACAGGTAAGGCTTCATCTGGTCTAGTCAGCTTCGCCTTATTAGCAGGCTCACACCAAAGCCATTCTTTGGAATCTAAACCCAAAACGCGAATGAGGTTCTGAAACAAAATCTCTGCATCACCCTTTGGTTTGATCCCAAAGAACCACCATATACCCCGGGGCTTGGCTTGAGAAGAAACAGGGGTAGGCTCCTCAATCTGGAGAGCTTGAGCAGAGTCTTTGGCAACCCATTCAGAAATACCCATCTCTTTTAAAAGGGCTGAGTTGGAATTGCTTGTTGTATTCATTGCGCTAGATTAATCGATTTGGCCATCACTTGGGCATCTTCTCGTTGACCAGTGGCCTGATCGGCTGGATAGTAGGCTTTACGAACCCCAATAGTTTGATAGCCAAGACTCTCGTATAGGGTAATTGCCGGAATATTGGATGGCCTAACTTCCAGGATGATCCGAGGCATTAGACGACTAGCGGCAATGCCCTCAATGGCATTCATGATTCTTGCCGCTATACCAAGACGACGTAATTTAGGCGAGACGGTGATATTCAGGAGATGTAGTTCATCTACTGCCGGATAGAGAACGCAATAAGCCCACAATACCTTGGGATCTAAATAGGTACCCAGCTGGGCGCCATCTGATTCAGGCCTGATGCAATAAGCCCAATGACCAGCCGCTAAAGAATCATTGAAATTCCCTCTAGTCCAAGGATGTGCATGAGAGATTTGCTCGATAGACAAAACCTCATCTAGATCGACGCCTTGCATTGGCAAAAAAGCCAACTCAGCAGTGCTAGCCATTATTTGAGCAGGCCATGATGCAAGCGCTCTTCAGTCGTAAAGGCAACTTTGTTACGGACATAGAGAGGCTCTAATTGAGCTACGGGTATTTGCATTCCTTGATCCCACATTGCTTGGGCACAGATGAGCACACCTAAGGCATGCGCACCAATTTGATCTTGCTTGATGATGGTATCTGGTGTTAGCAAACGATCGCCATACTCTAAGATCGCATTCCCTATCACGATATCTGCCTCGCTTAGCTCAACCAATTCTGGTGCGCTAAGGCGCGCATCAGAGATGCGCTCAGCTTGCGCGTTCAGCTGTAATTGATACTGGGCCCAGTAAACCTCATCCATTCGTGCATCGATCGCCACCACCAGATTGCTTGCCTGATGATTTGAGGTTCCGCTCTGATGAAATTGGGCTGCGATTGCATCCAAGCTCATTACCGGTATTACTGGCAAGTTTGCGCTGAGCGCTAAACCTTGGGTAACCGCAAGCCCCAAGCGAACACCTGTAAAGGCACCGGGTCCGATATTTACCGCAATCGCATCTAAATCCTGGAGCTCCAGCTTCGCCTCTTGCAAAAGCGCATCAATCCAGGGCAAGAGATGCTGACTGGCGGCTGACGATAACTTTTCATGACGCAATAATGGCTGTTCAGACCCAGTGCTGAGGGCGACTGAACACCAAGCGGATGAAGTATCAATTGCAAGTAAACGCGACAAGCGAAGCCTATGAATAAATATCTAAGGGCTCAAGCTCTGAATAATCTCTGCTGGAGCCTGTACCAGCTCAATTAGAACACCTTCACCGCCATAGGGAAATTCTTCATTTCCTTTGGGGTGCACGAAGGTAATGTCATGACCCGCAGCCCCTTTACGAATACCGCCTGGAGCAAATCGCATCCCTTGAGCACTGAGCCATTCAACCGCTTTAGGTAAATCATCGACCCAAAGGCCGATATGGTTTAAAGGGGTTTGATGAACGGCAGGCTTTTTATCAATATCAAAGGGTTGCATTAAATCCACTTCCACTTGATGTGCACCGATTCCGATTGCGCAAATATCTTCATCCACATTCTCCCGCTCCGAAACGAAAGTGCTGAGATATTCAAATCCGAGCAGGTCAATCCAGAGTTTTCGCAGGCGTTCTTTGCTCTCACCACCAATGGCGATCTGCTGAATCCCAAGAATACGAAAGGGCTTTGTCATTTTTACTCTTTACTCGAAACGGATAATCAGTTGATCTACTGCCAAGCTATCACCCTCTTTCGCACAAATCTCAGCGATGATGCCGTCTTGAGCAGCGCTCAGGGTATTTTCCATCTTCATTGCTTCGATTGCTGCGAGCTTTTGCCCTGCAGTGACGCTCTCACCTGCTTTAACAAATATTTTTGTTAGCAGACCCGGCATAGGAGATAAAACCAATTTAGAGGTATCGGGTGGAAGCTTGATAGGCATACGACGCTGCATTTCAGCGCCGAAGGAGCTCAGCACCATACAGTCATATTGGGCTCCATCAAGGACCAGATGGTACTTCACACCACGACGCTCTACTTGGGCAGTGATCTTGCTGGTACCATTGATTCTGGCATGCAAAGTGATGTTACCAGGACGCCAAGCACTCTCGATATCGTAGCGACTCAAGCCGTCGGCGGCATTGATATAAACAGAATAGACACCTTGTTTTAACTCAATGCGGGCTGGAAGCTCATATGGAGCTTCACTTGCACCGACCCGTTTACCAGTAACAATCACGAATTCTTTTGCAATGACCATCTCGTGCCCAGCTAACTGACCATCAATCAACTTGATGTGTTCAAGATAGCGGTAACGCATGAATGCTGCTAAAGCCGCCAATCTATTGGGGTCGGCGGGCTGAACAGAATCCTTTTTAAAGCCCTGCGGATACTCCTCTGCGATAAAACCAGTTGTGAAGTCACCAGAAACAAAGCGAGGATGTTGCAATAAAGCAGCCTGGAAAGGAACGTTTGAATGAATCCCCCGAATCACAAAGTTGTTCAGGGCATCACGCATCTTTTCGATTGCTGTTGCACGATCCTTGCCATAGACAATCAACTTTGCAATCATTGAGTCGTAATACATGGGGATCTCGCCTCCCTCATACACACCTGTATCGACACGCACGCCATCTTGCTCTGCTGGTGGACGATACTTCACAAGGCGTCCCGTTGAAGGCAAGAAGTTTCGAAATGGATCATCCGCATTAATGCGGCACTCCATTGACCAGCCATTGAGATTGATGTCTTCTTGCTTGAAGGCTAACTTTTCTCCAGCCGCAACCCGAATCATCTGCTCAACTAGATCTAAACCAGTAATTCCCTCTGTAACTGGATGCTCTACTTGCAAGCGCGTATTCATCTCAAGAAAGTAAAAGGACTTGTCTTTGCCAACCACAAACTCGACCGTACCAGCGGATTGATAGTTAACGGCCTTAGCTAAAGCTACCGCTTGTTCGCCCATTGCTTTACGAGTTGCGGGATCAATAAATGGGGATGGCGCTTCTTCGATGACTTTTTGATGACGGCGCTGAATCGAGCAATCGCGCTCGCCTAAATAAACCGTATTACCGAACGCATCACCCAAAACTTGGATTTCAATATGGCGCGGGCCCTCAACAAATTTCTCGATAAAGATCCGATCATCACCAAAGCTATTCATCGCCTCAGTTTTGCAAGCTGCAAATCCCTCAGCAGCTTCTTTGTCATTGAATGCAACGCGTAAACCTTTGCCACCACCACCGGCAGAGGCTTTGATCATGACGGGGTAGCCAATACCCTGAGCGATCTTTACTGCCTCTTCAGTTGTTGCGATTGCCTCGTTATGACCAGGAATAGTGTTGACTTTAGCTTCGAGTGCTAATTTCTTGGAGGCAATCTTGTCACCCATCGCTGCAATCGACTGATGCTTTGGCCCAATAAAGACAATCCCCTCTTCTTCACAACGCTTAGCAAACTGTTCGTTTTCGGATAAGAAGCCATAGCCTGGATGAACTGCTTCAGCGCCCGTATCCTTGCAAGCCTGAATAATGCGATCCATTACCAGATAGGATTCACGTGACGGTGCTGGTCCGATCAACACAGCTTCATCCGCCAGTTGTACATGGCGAGCCTCTTTATCAGCCTCCGAATAAACGGCAACCGTTTTGATGCCCATCTTTTGAGCTGTCTTGATGACACGGCAAGCAATTTCGCCGCGATTGGCAATGAGAATTTTCTTAAACATCTTCGTAGTCATGATTGGCCGCCTTACAAAGGAATATTGCCGTGTTTACGGGCGGGGTTCTTTAATTCTTTATCTTTCAACATGGCTAAAGATCTCGCAATCCGTTTACGCGTCTCGTGAGGCAATATCACATCGTCAATATAGCCCCGGCGTCCCGCTACAAAAGGATTAGCAAACTTGGCTTTGTACTCTGCCTCTCTTGCTGCAATTTTGGCGGGGTCGGATTTTTCTTCACGGAAAATAATTTCTACCGCACCTTTTGGACCCATGACAGCAATTTCTGCCGATGGCCATGCGAAATTGACATCTCCACGCAAGTGTTTTGATGCCATCACATCATAAGCACCACCATAAGCCTTGCGAGTGATTAAAGTCACCTTCGGCACTGTGCAATCAGCATAGGCATACAGTAGCTTAGCGCCATGCTTGATAATGCCGCCATATTCTTGTGCAGTCCCAGGCATAAATCCTGGCACATCAACCAAAGTCACGACAGGAATATTAAAGGCATCGCAAAAGCGCACAAACCGCGCTGCTTTGATGGAAGCTTTGATATCGAGACAACCTGCTAGCACTAAGGGCTGATTCGCAACAATACCAACGGTTGAACCTTCGATACGGGCAAAGCCAATAATGATGTTCTTAGCAAAATCAGGTTGCAGCTCAAAGAACTCGCCATCGTCGACCATCTTATGAATCAGTTCTTTGATGTCATAAGGCTGGTTTGGATTCGATGGCACCAAGGTATCTAATGAATAATCAGGCTCTTCATGCCGATTGGGGATCTTGACAACCGGAGGCTTCTCACGATTAGATAGTGGTAAGTAGTTAAAGAAGCGTCTGAGCATCATGATTGCTTCAACATCATTCTCAAAAGCAAGATCACAAACTCCAGATACTGTTGAATGGGTCACTGCACCACCCAACTCTTCTGCGCTGACATCCTCATGCGTGACGGTCTTCACTACCTCAGGACCCGTCACAAACATATAAGAGCTATCTTTGACCATAAAGATAAAGTCAGTCAAGGCTGGCGAATAGACTGCGCCACCGGCAGACGGGCCCATAATTAAGGAAATTTGCGGAATGACGCCGGAAGCGGTGACATTACGCTGAAAGATTTCTGCATAGCCGCCCAAAGAGGCAACACCCTCCTGAATTCGTGCACCACCAGAGTCATTCAAGCCAATCACTGGTGCACCGACTTTCATGGCCTGATCCATGATCTTGCAGATCTTTTCCGCATGAGCCTCTGAAAGTGATCCTCCCAATACGGTAAAGTCTTGCGAGAAGACAAACACTAAACGGCCATTAATCATGCCGTAACCCGTTACTACACCATCACCGGGTACCGTTTGTTCATCCATACCAAAATCATGGCAACGATGCTCAACAAACATATCCCACTCTTCAAAAGAGCCCGCGTCGAGCAGTAATTCAATTCGTTCACGAGCGGTTAGCTTGCCTTTAGCGTGTTGAGCCTGAATTCGTTTTTGCCCCCCACCTAGTCGTGCTAATTCACGCTGATCTTCGAGCTGTTGGATGATTTCTTTCATAACATTTCCTTAGAAAAATTCATGGCCCATTGCCTCAAGCAAGCGACGCGCCGCTACCGAGGCAGCCATGGTTCCAGCATTTACCTCAGCACTGAGTCTAGGTAATAGTGCTTGCACTTCAGGATGGCTTCGGAAGGCGTGCTTTAGTCCGGCATCGATGCGTTCCCACATCCATGAGCCTGCCTGTTGTTTCCGACGCTCCTCTAACTTACCATTCGCAGTCTGCAATTTCTGAAAGCGCAGAATGTTATCCCAGAGTTCTGGAACGCCTTGGCCATTGAGTGCACTCAAACTCATGACGATGGGATGCCAATAATCTGCTTGGTGAGAAGCATGGTCCGGATTGCCCTGAAAGCCAAGTAAGCGCAGTGAGCTTGTAATAAAGGCTTGCGCTCTCATTGCGGCATTCGGATCAATATCTGCTTTATTAATGACGATCAGGTCAGCCAACTCCATCACACCTTTTTTAATAGCCTGGAGATCATCGCCAGCATTGGGAAGTTGAAGCAAGAGAAATAGGTCTGTCATGCCCGCTACAGCAATCTCACTTTGTCCTACACCGACAGTTTCAACGATCACCACATCATGACCAGCCGCTTCAGCAACAAGTAGCGCTTCACGGGTTTTTTCTGCAACACCACCTAAAGTCCCTGACGAGGGGCTTGGCCGAATAAAGGCATGCTCATGAACTGACAGGCGCTCCATGCGAGTCTTATCACCCAGAATCGAGCCGCCCGAGATGCTGGATGAAGGATCGATTGCTAAGACCGCAACCCGATGTCCTTTGTCGATCAAATAGAGACCCAGGGTTTCAATTAAAGTGGATTTACCGACTCCTGGAACACCTGAAATTCCCAAACGAAAGGACTTTCCGGTCTTGGGCAACAATGCATTGAGCACTTCGTCTGCGCGCTTACGGTGATCTGAGCGCGTGGATTCCAAAAGAGTAATGATCTTCGCCAGTGCACGGCGTTGCGCTGGCGATGGTTGACCAGTGAGATCCTCAATTAAGGATTGATCAGCGGCATTCATCATGGGTTTTGATTCCTAGACTTAGCTAGGATTAACCTGTTTTCGAATTTGCTCAAGCACATCTTTCGCTGAAGCTGGTATCGGTGTACCTGGTCCGTAGATACCCTTCACCCCTGCCTCGTATAAGAATTCATAGTCTTGACGTGGAATCACACCACCCACAAATACGATGATGTCATCAGCACCCTGTTTTTTGAGCTCTTGAATAATCGCAGGGACTAGTGTTTTATGGCCAGCAGCTAAAGTAGAGATACCTAAAGCATGCACATCGTTCTCGATTGCTTGACGGGCACACTCTTCAGGTGTCTGAAATAAGGGGCCAATGTCGACGTCAAAACCCAGATCAGCAAAAGCTGTGGCCACCACCTTGGCACCACGATCATGCCCATCCTGACCCAGTTTGGCAATCATCACTCGAGGACGACGACCAAAGTCTTTTGCGAAATCACTAATTTCTACTTTGAGTTTTTCCCAGCCCTCGGCTGAGTCATAGGCAGCTGCATACACTCCGGTCACCTTTTGCGTATCGGCGCGATGGCGCCCGTAAACTTTTTCTAATGCGTCTGAGACTTCACCGACCGTGGCACGCAAACGCATTGCATCCACAGCAAGTCCTAATAAATTACCAGTGTTCTCTTCTGCGGCTTTGGTTAAAGCATCAAGCGCTACATCGACTTTCTTCTGATCGCGTTTGGCTTTGATATTTTTTAAGCGAGCGATCTGGCTATCACGCACCTTATCGTTGTCGATCATTAATACATCGACCAAATCTTCTTTAGCAAGCTTGTATTTATTCACCCCCACGATAACATCCGAACCAGAGTCAATCTTGGCTTGCTTTTCTGCTGCAGCGGCTTCAATCTTCAGTTTGGCCCAGCCACTTTCTACTGCTTTGGTCATACCACCCATGGCTTCAACTTCTTCGATAATTTCCCATGCTTTGTCAGCCATCTCTTGCGTGAGGTTTTCCATCATGTACGAGCCAGCCCAAGGATCGATCACACTAGTGATATGGGTCTCTTCTTGCAAAATCAGCTGGGTATTGCGAGCAATGCGGCTTGAAGTCTCAGAGGGCAACGCAATTGCCTCGTCAAAGGAGTTGGTATGCAGCGACTGCGTTCCGCCGAACACAGCTGCCATTGCCTCAACCGTAGTGCGAACGACATTGTTATAGGGGTCTTGCTCAGTCAAAGACCAGCCTGAGGTCTGGCAATGCGTCCGGAGCATCAGCGACTTCGGACTCTTAGGCGCGAATGATTTCATGATGCGCCACCATAAAAGTCTTGCTGCGCGCAACTTAGCAACTTCTAAATAGAAGTTCATACCAATTGCAAAGAAGAAAGACAGACGGCCGGCAAATCCGTCAATATCCAAGCCTTTGGCTAGCGCTGTTTTCACATACTCTTGACCATCTGCCAAGGTGAACGCCAATTCCAAGACTTGATTGGCCCCTGCTTCTTGCATGTGGTAACCCGAAATGGATATCGAGTTGAACTTCGGCATGTACTTAGCGGTGTACTCAATGATGTCGCCAATAATGCGCATCGATGGTTCAGGCGGATAAATGTAGGTGTTACGCACCATAAACTCTTTCAGGATGTCATTCTGAATGGTGCCGGAGAGTTGATCTTGCCTTACCCCTTGTTCTTCTCCAGCCACGATATACCCAGCCAAAACCGGTAATACCGCACCGTTCATCGTCATCGAAACAGAGACCTTGTCCAATGGAATGCCGTCGAATAGGATTTTCATATCCTCGACCGAATCAATCGCAACACCGGCTTTACCGACATCGCCCGTCACACGAGGATGATCCGAGTCGTAACCACGATGCGTTGCCAAATCAAACGCCACTGAGACGCCTTGACCACCTGCGTCTAGCGCTTTGCGATAAAAGGCATTCGATTCTTCCGCTGTTGAAAATCCCGCATATTGACGTATGGTCCATGGGCGCACTGAATACATCGTTGCCTGTGGGCCACGCACAAATGGCTCAAACCCAGGTAAGGTATCGGCATAGTTCAGTCCCTCAAGATCGGCAGAGGTATACAAAGCCTTTAAGTGAATTCCATCGGGTGTTTGCCAGCCCAATTGATCAACATCGCCATTAGGGGCGGATTTTTGCGCTGAGCCATTCCAATCTTCCAGACTCGCTTTTGGCATATTAGGCCAAGTCGAGGTATTGGTTTTTTTATCGCTAGCCATCAATCGCTCCCATAAGGCTGTATTCATCTCACAAAGTCATTATGGTCATTTTGCTTGACAAATCCTGGTTTGTCTAGATATTGTATACATAATTATGAATACAAAACTAATTAATCGCCCCCTATATGAGGATGTCGCAGACCGCCTCAGAGGGCAAATCTTTGCCCATGAACTGACTCCAGGGAGCTGGCTAGACGAGCAAAGTCTAGCTGTACAGTTTGGGATTAGCAGGACTCCGATGCGAGAAGCAATCAAATTGCTGGCTGCTGAGGGCCTGGTAACCATCAAACTCCGCAGAGGAGCCTACGTCACCGAGGTGGAACGCTCAGATTTAGAAGAAATCTTTACCGTACTCTCCCTACTTGAGGGTGAAGCAGCAAAAGAGGCCGCCCTAAAGGCAAATGAAGCTCAATTAAATCAACTTGACGATATTCACCACCGCCTAGAAAAAGCGGCAGCAGACCGCGATATTGAGCAATTTTTTGAAATTAATGTGAAATTTCATGAGCTAATCCTCGATATCGCTGGGAATAAATGGTTGAACGGCGTTATTGCTGATTTGAGAAAAGTTCTCAAACTCCAAAGAAAAGACTCCCTGAATAGAACCGGGCGTTTGCAAAATTCTCTGTTAGAGCACAGGCAAATACTGGAGGCTATCCTAAAAGGGGATGCTAAAGCAGCTGAGATGGCAATGCGCAAACATCTAGCCCAAGGTTTAGAGGCAGCGAGGTAGATTTCGAGCTCAAAGCTAAGATATTACCCATAAAAAAACAATGGCTTAGGAGATTATCCTAAGCCATTTTGGTATGCATTACAGAAATTACTTTTTAATCACTAAAGTGCCTGGCAAAGAGGATACATAAGCAGCGATATCTTTTAAGTCCTGTTCTGAGAAGGATTGAACTTGGCCTGCCATGATGGCGTTATTGCGACCGTACTTCGCATTGCTGCCACCAACTTGGTAGGCATGTAAAGCATAGTAGAGGTAATCGGCAGGTTGACCAGCCAAACGTGGATAGACCGGCAGAATTGGCGCATTGAGTCCAGCACCATGACAGGAGGTGCAATTACCCTTCTCTACCAAAGCCTGACCTTTTTCAATATTGGCGGCATTGGCCAAGCCAACGCAACAAAACACAAGAGTTGTGATGAATGCAAATTTCATAGACATATCTCGATTACTTCAATGGGTTGATCGGTGAGCTGGATGTTTGAGCAGCATAGTATTCGCCAATATCAGCCATATCCTGATCGGACAGACTTCCGGCAATCGCTCTCATCGTTGGGTGCTTGCGCTCGCCCTTTTTATATTCAGACAAGGCAACCGCAATATAGCCGGCATTTTGACCGCCCAACATGGGTACGCGATAGACCAAAGGGTAGTCAGCACGATAGTCAGGAATGGAATGGCAACCAGTGCAAAGCCAGACTTTGCCTGCACCAGCTTGAGCAGAACCCTGGACGTCATCGGCTTGCGCTGCAAGTGCGGTAAAAGCCAAACCAGCACAAAGGGCCAATTGGGAAATCAAGTGTTTTTTCATAGAAATCATCAAGAAGCAGATTGATCAAAAGTTTGAGAGAGTATAGCGGAGACTGCTGGCAAACGGCCTGGAATGCGTATTTTTGGTGAATTGGCGGTACTAGGCAATATTTTTCCCTATACTTTCCGCTATTCCCATTCAACGAGAAGCCCATGACCACTCTAGCCTCAGATCGCCTTAACACTTTAGGCATCGAATTACCCCCAGCCGGCCCTCCCGCCGCCGCTTATGTAATGGCCACTACCTCAGGAAATACCGTCTATCTCTCTGGGCATATTGCAAAACAAGCTGGCAAGGTTTGGGTTGGCAAACTCGGTCAAGATATGGATACCAAAACAGGTCAGAATGCGGCACGCTCGATAGCCATCGATTTACTGGCTACCCTTCAAAATCACCTAGGCTCGATTGATCGAGTCAAACGCATTATTAAAGTGATGGGTTTGGTTAACTCCACTGCAGACTTCACTGAACAACACTTGGTTATCAATGGATGCTCAGAATTGCTATTCGAAGTGTTCGGCGATGCTGGCAAACACGCTCGCAGCGCCTTTGGGGTCGCTCAAATTCCTTTGGGTGCCTGCGTCGAAATTGAACTCATTGCAGAGATTTAAAGCACTGCTTTAGTTGGCTTTGAGCTTTCCGTCCCTCAGACGAGGCTCAACATAGTGACCTTTGCGGGCACGATTACCGACAAATGTCTTGAGCGTCTTGGCATCCAAATTGAGCTCGGTTGGTTTGCCGGCTCGACCCGCACCACTATACGTTGCGCCTTCAGCGCCGACTGCAATCGCAGAAGCCAAAGTCTCTTTAGCATCTAAGCCCATCAAAATCACACCTTTACCCCCAGCGGGTAAACGCTTGAGCTCATCCAATGGAAATACCAAGAGCTTTGCGCTCTCAGACAAACAGGCAACCTGTTTCATGCCGACTGATACTTTGGCGGCACCAAGCGGAGCATCTCCACCTGGGAACTTAGCATCTACACCCACAAAAGCTTTACCGGCTTTATTGCGGGTCATCATGTCGCTCACGTTAGCCAAGAAACCATTGCCAGCACGAGTAGAGATCAGAACCAAATCATCAGCATGGCCAGCGTAATACGCCACCATTTGGGATCCGGCGGCGAGATTCACAAAGCTGGTGAGAGGCGATCCATCTCCACGAGCGCCTGGGAGCTCGCTCACCGGCACTGTGTAAACGCGACCATCACTACCAAAGCCTTGCATTAGATCGACCGTGCGGCATTCGAAAGTGCCATACATGCCATCACCAGCCTTAAATGCAAACTGGCTAGGGTCGTGCTCATGACCTTGGCGTACCCGAACCCATCCTTTTTGAGAAACAATTACTGTCACAGGCTCATCAACCACCTTAGTCTCAGCTACAGCACGCTTATCTTCTTGGATGATGGTGCGACGATCATCACCAAAGTCTTTCATATCGGACTCAATCTCTTTGATGATGCGCTTACGTAAATTGCTATCGTTTTGTAAGAGTCCTTCAAGATCATCGCGCTCGGTTTTCAGTTCCTTGAGCTCTTGCTCGATCTTAATGCCCTCTAAGCGAGCCAACTGACGCAAACGGATGTCCAAAATGTCTTCTGCTTGACGCTCAGTGAGTTTGAAGGCGGTAATCAAATCCCCCTTAGGCTCATCGCTATTGCGAATAATCTTGATGACCTTATCAATATTGAGAAGCACCGTTAAACGGCCTTCCAAAATATGCATACGGTCTTTGACTTTACCCAAACGGTGCTCAGTACGCCGGGTGACGGTTTGCACTCGGAAACCAATCCACTCAGAAATAATATCTTTGAGGCCTTTTTGACGGGGTCGACCGTCAGTTCCAATCATCACCAAATTCATTGGAGCATTGGATTCTAAGGAGGTATGGGCTAACAATAAATTGACGAACTCGTTGAGATCGATGTTCTTACTCTTAGGCTCAAACACTAAGCGCACTGCTGCATCTTTACTTGACTCGTCACGCACCCCATCTAATACCGCCAAGATCGTTGACTTCAGGTTGTTTTGATCAGTCGTGAGGGTTTTCTTGCCAATCTTGACTTTAGGGTTGGTAATCTCTTCAATCTCTTGCAAAACCTTTTGGGAAGAAGTTGAAGGCGGTAATTCATTTACGACCACTTGCCACTGACCGCGAGCCATCTCCTCTACAGACCAACGGGCTCGGACTTTTAAGCTCCCGCGACCACCCTCATAGATCTGGGCAATTTCGTTAGCTGGGGAGATAATTTGACCACCGCCAGGGAAATCAGGACCAGGGATGATCTCCAGCAGTTCAGCGGTCGACATCTTGGGCGACTTCATTAAGGCAATGGCTGCGCTAGCGACTTCACGAAGGTTGTGCGAAGGTATTTCGGTTGCCATACCCACCGCAATGCCTGAAGCCCCATTCAGGAGCACAAAAGGTAAACGTGCGGGTAATAGTTTGGGCTCTTGAAAAGATCCATCATAGTTCGGGGCAAAATCCACCGTACCTTCATCAATCTCACTAAGCAATAAACCAGCAATCTTGGTTAAGCGCGCTTCGGTATAACGCATGGCAGCTGCGCCATCACCGTCACGCGAACCAAAGTTGCCCTGACCATCAATCAAGGGGTAACGCAAGGAAAAGCTTTGTGCCAAACGAACCAAAGCATCATAGGCAGATTGATCACCATGTGGATGGAACTTACCCAATACATCACCTACCACCCGCGCACTCTTAACAGGTTTCGCATCAGCACGGAGACCCATCTCGCTCATGGAGAACAAGATCCGGCGTTGAACTGGCTTTTGTCCATCAGCAACATCTGGTAAAGCCCGCCCTTTAACAACGCTAATGGCGTAATCTAAGTAGGCCCGCTCAGCATAGACTGCTAGCGTGAGGCTGTCTTTATCATCCTCATTAAGCTCAACCTTGTTGGGATCATGTGGGGGTGGGTTGCCGCCTGACTGTAAGGACTTGGATGAAGCTGGTTCAAGCTCAGTTATCTCAACCTCATCGATATTCGAAAAAAGATCCGCCTGCTCTACTGACTTAGCCGTTTTTCCTGGAACCGTTTTATGAATCGATTTCTTAGTAGCCATTAGATATCTGCCTCAACTTCATTACCGCGCTCTTCCAACCAATCGCGCCGCGCGCCGGATTCGGATTTACCCATCAACATATCCATAGTTTTAATGGTTTCATCCTGAGTCCACTCACCGAGTGTTACAGGCAGCAAACGTCGAGTGTCGGGGTTTAAAGTGGTATCCCACAATTGCTCTGCACTCATTTCTCCCAAACCTTTAAAGCGGGAGATCTGCCATGCGCCCTCTCGAACGCCGTCCTTGCGCAATTTGTCTTCAATAGCCTGAAGCTCATTCGCATCGAGGGCATAGATTTTTTGAGCAGGCTTCTTGCCGCGGGCTGGAGCATCAACTCTAAATAAAGGTGGCCTTGAAATATAGACATGACCCAAATCAATCAGTTTGGGAAAGTGCTTATAGAACAAAGTGAGCAGCAATACCTGAATATGCGCTCCATCAACGTCCGCATCAGAAAGTATGCATACCTTGCCATAGCGTAGATTCGATAAATCGATCTCATCATTAGGGCCATGAGGGTCAACGCCGATCGCTACCGCGATATCGTGTACTTCGTTATTCGCAAAGAGACGATCGCGCTCTGCCTCCCAGGTGTTCAGAACCTTACCGCGTAGCGGCAAGATTGCCTGATATTCCTTATTGCGACCCATCTTCGCCGAACCACCTGCTGAATCTCCCTCGACTAGGAAAATTTCATTCATAGCGATATCTTGACTCTCGCAATCGGTTAACTTCCCCGGTAGCACTGCTACACCAGAAGATTTCTTCTTTTCAACTTTTTGACCGGCACGTGTTCTAGCTTGTGCCTGTTTAATCACGAGATCAGCAAGCTTACGACCATAGTCGACATGCTGGTTTAACCAAAGCTCTAGAGAAGATTTGGAATAGGCCGAGACCAATCGAACGGCGTCGCGTGAGTTGAGGCGCTCTTTAATTTGCCCCTGAAACTGAGGGTCTAGCACTTTGGCAGACAGAATAAAGGAAGCCCTCGCAAAGACATCCTCAGGCATCAGTTTCACGCCTTTAGGTTGTAGGGCATGCATTTCGATAAAGCCTTTGACAGCATTAAAGAGGCCTTCGCGTAAACCACTCTCATGAGTTCCTCCTGCTGGAGTAGGAATCAGATTGACGTAGCTCTCACGCACGGGTGCGCCATCTTCAGTCCAAGCCACGACCCAAGCGGCGCCCTCACCTTCAGCGAAACCATCTTCATCGCTGTTGCCAGTGGCATATTGCTCACCTTCAAATGGAGGAATGACCTCAGCACCATGACCTGCTTGGGCGATTGCTTCATTGAGATAGCCGCGTAAGCCTTGAGCATATTGCCAAGTTTGACTGTCGCCCGTTTTTTCTTGAATGAGAGTGACTTTGACCCCAGGCAGCAATACAGCCTTAGATCTGAGTAATCGAATCAGCTCTGGCATTGGAATTGCTGCACTATCAAAATATTTTGCATCAGGCCAAGCTCGTACTCGCGTGCCGTGTGACTTATCGTCTTTGCTGGATGCTTTGGATTTGAGTTTCTCAATCACCTTGCCATCAGCAAAAGTCAAGGTAGAAACTTGCCCATCACGCCAAACTGTCACTTCCAATCGTTTTGAAAGTGCATTGGTAACCGAGACGCCAACTCCATGTAGACCGCCTGAGAAGGCGTAGGCGCCACCACTGCCCTTTTCAAACTTACCGCCAGCATGCAATTGAGTAAATACGATTTCTACAACGGGAAGTTTTTCGGTAGGATGCATTCCCACTGGAATCCCTCGACCATCATCTTCGATACTCACGCTGCCATCGGTGTGCATGGTCACAATGATGTGCTTGCCAAATCCGCCTAGTGCCTCATCAGATGCGTTATCCAAAACCTCTTGAATGATGTGCAAAGGATTATCGGTACGGGTGTACATACCGGGCCGTTGCCGGACGGGTTCAAGGCCTTTCAGGACCTGAATCGATGATTCGCTGTATTCGGAGGTTTTACGTGTAGCCATTCGCGCAAATTGTAGCCATGTCTGACTGACACCCTCCAAATTCAGTGATTAACCCTGTATTCATGCCAAAATTGGCTCATGGGTGCTTTAAGTCATATTCGTGTTTTAGATCTAAGCCGAGTGCTAGCGGGACCCTGGTGTACCCAAAATCTAGCCGACCTTGGTGCAGACGTGATCAAAGTAGAAAAGCCCGGTGTGGGAGACGACACTCGTCATTGGGGGCCACCCTTTGTAAAAGATGCTCAAGGCATCGATAGCAGTGAGACAGCTTATTTCATCGCTATTAATCGGAATAAACGCTCGATCACGGTTGATATCAGCACCCCGGAGGGGCAAGACATTATTCGCAAGCTAGTCGAGAAGTCTGATGTTCTGATCGAAAACTACAAAGTCAGTCAGCTGGTGAAATACGGCCTTGACTATGCATCACTCCAAAAAATCAAACCCGATTTAATTTACTGTTCGATTACTGGCTTTGGTCAAACTGGCCCTTATGCCAATCGCCCAGGTTATGACATGATTGTTGAAGGGATGGGTGGCTTTATGAGTGTGACCGGGGAGGCCGAGAATGTGCCTGGAGCATCACCTCAAAAAGCAGGCGTTCCGATTGCCGATATTCTGACTGGTATGTATGCCACGAACGCTATCCTGGCAGCCGTCATCCATCGCGATCGCACTGGCGAAGGCCAATCCATCGATATGGCTTTACTCGACACCCAAATTGCGATCATGGCCAATGCATCCAGCGCGTATTTATGCTCAGGAGAAGTTCCGAAGCGTTTGGGAAATGCATCGGCAACCATCGTGCCCTATCAAACCTTCCCAACATCCGATAGCTGGATCATTGTTGCCGCTGGTAACAATAGTCAGTTCAAACACTTTGTCACCGTGGGTGGTCAAGCCCACTTAGCAGATGATCCCCGTTTTAATGACAACCCTGAACGGGTTAAGCATCGGGACCAGCTCATTCCCCTCCTAGAGGAAATGACGCGCCAAAAGACCAAGGCGGAATGGATCGCACTACTTGAAGAAGCCAAAGTTCCCTGCGGCCCGATTAATAATTTCAAAGAAGTATTCGAAGACCCTCAGGTGAAAGCAAGAGGCATCGAGCTGACCGTGCCACATCCAGCAGTAGGTCAAATGAAATTAGTTGCTAGTCCGATGCATTTATCCAAGACTCCTGTCGATATCAGAATGCCTCCACCAATACTGGGACAACATACTCGAGAAATTTTGCAGGAACAATTGCAGCTGGATGCTGGCACAATTGAGGCGCTAAAACTGAAGGGTGTTGTTTAGCCAATCTCTTGCAGCAAAGGCTTGTATCTATTTAGGCTCTCGTGGTGTAATTTCGCTACCGATTCTTGATAGCCCGCTGTAGCACAATGGATAGTGCAACCGCCTCCTAAGCGGTAGATCCAGGTTCGACTCCTGGCGGAGGGACCATCACTTTTAGCAAAGTTATCCACAGCATCTGTGGATAAATACTGAAATGTTTTGCTAAGTCACCGATTTATATAGACCGAGCTGGCTTGCCTAATATTTGAGCAGAATATCTTGCTTGACATTCCGCATAGTTTACCCGCAATTTCTCTTACACTCTGCTGATGCAAAAAATAAACGACAGTACCTTAGCCGCCTTGGAGGAGATGTTGCAGAACTCCGCTCGCTCTGCACCGCTCGATTTTTTACCGGTCTTCTTCAAAGGTGCACAGGCAGAAAAGCAAGCGATTGGTCATCTCAATCCTGAGTTCCTGCCTTTTATTCAGTCCTCTCTGCAAGAAAAGCGTATTGCTAATATTGAACTGGATCATCACGGCCTGTTTATTAATAATGGCAGTCCATCTGTCATCTCTGCCAGCATGAGTGAGTTAGCCAATCGACTTCGCCAAGGTGGATTTATACCGGGCTGGCGTAATGAAGAGTTTTCTTGGATTGATCACAATGGTCACGCCTACTTTCACTTAGAACGAGCCGCTTTTCGGACTTTGGGTTTGCGGAGTACTGCCAGCCACATCAATGGTTTTACCAAAGAAGGAAACTTATGGCTTGGACGCCGCAGCGAGAGCAAAAGGACTGATCCAGGTCTCTTAGACAACTTGGCAGCTGGTGGTATCTCCGCTGATGAGACCCCCTGGGTTTGCGCTATGAGAGAGTTGTGGGAAGAAGCTGGCGTACCGCCACAATTGGCCAATGACATTGCACCCGCTGGTAAGGTTCATATGCGCCGCCCTATTTTAGGGGGTGGTTTTCATGATGAGCAGCTGTTTATCTACGACCTCGCACTACCAAGCCACTTTATTCCTACTAATCATGATGGTGAGGTGAGCGGCTTTATTGAGATCTCGCTAGCAGAGGCGGCGGCCAGAATTTTGGCTGATGAATTCACAACCGACGCCGCCTTTGTCACGGCGGACTTTATATTGCGGAGCAATAAAGGAAGTTTTCTCCCCTGAATGTCATTTCATGGTTAAATTAGCAAAAGGATGAAACAGGGGTGCCCTTCACATGAAGGCGCTGAGAAAGACCCTCTTACCCGAACCAGGTAATGCTGGCGTGGGGAGTTCCATCAGACCGGCACCCGGTTTCGTCCATCTAAATATGTCAGGAGATGGATATGAGTAGCAGCAACCCAAAAGTAAAACCCGAAATTCCAAGCCTAAAGAGTCTTGAGCGCGACTTTGGTCAAAAGTTTGCCTATCCAGCCTCAAGCAAAACCTATTTAACAGGATCGCGGCCCGATATTAAGGCGCCGGTTCGCATGATTGAACAGTTTCCCACTCGCGTTGGGGAGCAAATGGTATCCAACCCTCCTATTCCTGTCTATGACACCTCAGGCCCTTATAGCGATCCTGAGATTGTCATCAATTTAGAAAAAGGTTTGCCAGCATTACGTGAGACTTGGATTGCTGAGCGCAATGACACCGTACAACTCGCAGGGCCCTCTTCTGACTATGGCGTTGCTCGTTCAAAAGATGCTGGTACACAACATTTACGCTTTGCCCATATTCGCGCACCCCGGGTCGCAAAAGGCGGTCAAAATGTGAGTCAAATGTATTACGCCCGCAAAGGGATTGTGACCCCAGAAATGGAATACGTTGCTCTGCGTGAGTCTATGGGTTTAGAGCAACTACGCAAAAATCCAGAGTACACCCAGCTATTAAAACAACATCCTGGTAAGAGTTACGGCGCCAATCTTCCCGAAAGCATTACCGGGGAATTTGTCCGTCAAGAGATTGCTGCTGGTCGCGCGATTATTCCAGCCAACATCAATCATCCTGAATTAGAGCCGATGATTATTGGCCGCAATTTCCGTGTCAAGATCAATGGCAATTTGGGTAACTCTGCTGTGACCTCTTCTATCAACGAGGAAGTCGAGAAAATGGTTTGGTCAATCCGTTGGGGTGCTGACACCATCATGGATTTGTCGACTGGAAAACATATTCATGAAACTCGTGAATGGATTATTCGCAACTCTCCTGTACCGATTGGCACAGTGCCAATCTATCAAGCGCTAGATAAAACTGGTGGCATCGCCGAGGATCTCACTTGGGAAATGTTCCGCGATACATTGGTTGAACAAGCTGAACAAGGTGTCGACTATTTCACGATTCATGCAGGCGTATTACTGCGTTATGTCCCACTGACTGCCGACCGCATTACCGGCATTGTGTCGCGTGGTGGTTCGATCATGGCCAAGTGGTGCCTAGCCCACCATAAAGAGAACTTCCTCTACACCAAGTTCGATGAGATCTGCGAGATCATGAAAGCGTACGACGTTTCATTTAGTCTTGGTGATGGTTTGCGCCCAGGATGTATCGCCGACTCTAATGATGCTGCTCAATTTGGTGAACTACATACTCTCGGTGAGCTAACTGCGAAAGCATGGCAGCACGATGTCCAAGTCATGATTGAAGGTCCTGGCCACGTTCCAATGCAGCGTATTGAAGAGAATATGACCGAAGAGTTGAAGCATTGTTTGGAAGCCCCCTTCTATACTCTGGGACCCTTGATTACCGATATTGCACCTGGCTATGATCACATCACTAGCGGTATTGGCGCAGCTCAAATCGGTTGGTACGGCACCGCAATGCTCTGCTATGTCACACCAAAAGAACACTTAGGCTTGCCAGACAAAGAGGATGTCCGCGAAGGCATCATTACTTATAAGATTGCCGCTCATGGCGCTGATCTTGCTAAAGGTTTGCCGGGCGCCCAGATTCGGGATAACGCCCTTTCTAAGGCCCGCTTTGAGTTCCGCTGGGAGGATCAATTTAATCTGGGTCTGGATCCAGAACGTGCGCGCGAGTATCACGATGCTACTTTGCCAGCCGAGGGAGCCAAAATTGCCCATTTCTGTTCGATGTGTGGACCTAAATTCTGCTCCATGAAGATCACCCAAGAAGTGCGTGACTATGCGGCAAACTTGAAAGCTGAAGGCATTGATCCGAATAAAGGGATGGAGGAGAAATCCATCGAGTTCCGCAAACGCGGTAGCGAGATCTATCAATAAGCGCATTTAAGCTGACGATGTGTTCATTTAGAAGTATGCGCTTTGGGATCATTGGTGCCGGCCTAATGGGCCGGCTCCTCGCCGTCGAGCTCGCCCGAGCAGGTGCCCAGGTTGATCTTTATGATCAAAGCGGTCCTGATGCGGCATTGTCAGCAGCTCGCGTAGCTGCAGCAATGTTGGCACCGTTAGCAGAGTCAGCGATCACCGAGTACAGCGTGGTGAGTATGGGTGTGCATAGTTTGACACGCTGGCCAGAGTTACTTGCAAAGCTTGCTAGTCCGGTGTTCTTTCAGAAAAATGGCAGTCTCATTTTGTGGCATCGCCAAGATGCGCATGATGCAGAGCGCTTTATTAAGCATTTGCAGAAAAATCAACGCAGTAATCCCTTGCTGACCGAGCCAGAACTACTGGATTCTGCAAGGCTGTTGGAGATTGAACCAAGTATTAGCGATCGATTTAGTCAAGGTCTCTATTTGCCCAATGAGGGTCAACTCGATAATCGGCAATTGTTAAATGCTTTAGCGATAGAGCTTTCTGCCTTGCCCGTTAATTTGCATTGGAGTCACGCAATAGAGCCACAGGCTCTAGAGCAAAGCGGTCGATACGATTGGGTAATCGATTGTCGCGGCCTAGGTGCTAAAGCGGATTGGCCAGAAATCCAAGGAAACTCCCTGCGTGGAGTACGGGGGGAAGTGATTCGGCTTTACGCCCCAGAGGTCCAGCTTCTAAGGCCCACCCGTTTAATACATCCACGCTACCCCATCTATATTGCGCCAAAGGAGAATCACATTTATGTAGTTGGTGCTACGGAGATTGAGTCGGATGACCATTCAGAAATGAGTGTGCGATCTGCGATGGAACTACTCAGTGCGGTTTATACAGTGCATAGCGGTTTTGCTGAAGCTCGGATCTTGGAAATGGCTACACAATGTCGACCAACCTTAAAGAACAATTTACCTGAAGTTCACATTGATAGAGGCAATAGTCTCACTAAGCATATGTCGATCAACGGACTCTATCGACATGGCTTCATGATTGCCCCAGCCATTTTGGATAGCGTGATTGAGCTACTTGAAAATGGCATGAGTAAAACAGCGAATCAATTGGGGTTACAGGTCGTTCAATCATCAGCTGCAAAGGTAGCCGCATGCGCGTAATGATTAATCAAATTGAACATCAACTACCGCAAGGGGCAAAGCTTGAGAATGCTCTAGCAGCTATACAAGCTCAGGCACCATTTGCAGTAGCCATTAATTTGCAATTCATTCCCAAATCCCTTTACGGTCAATGCACGCTTGCTGAAAATGATCAAATTGAAGTCATTTCACCGGTAACTGGCGGCTAGTTTTTATGAATACGAACACCCTAAACGAGCAACAAGCCTTGCGCAAAGATGATCTGGTGCTCTATGGAGAGCATTTCTCTAGTCGCCTATTGCTAGGAACATCGCGCTACCCTTCTCCACAAATCCTAGAGGAAGCTGTTCTCGCCTCCAAACCGGCGATGATTACTGTCAGTTTGCGTCGCCAAGGGGCTACAGGTCAAAGTGAAAATGCTTTTTGGGATCTTCTAAAGAAAATGTCAGTGCCTCTTTTGCCAAATACGGCTGGCTGTCATAGCCCTCAAGAGGTTATCACGACAGCACAGATGGCCAGAGAAGTATTTGAAACACACTGGATTAAGCTGGAGTTGATTGGTGATGATTACACCTTGCAACCAGATACTCTGCGCTTAGTAGATACGGCCAAGATCCTAATTAATGATGGTTTCAAGGTGCTGCCCTATTGCACTGAAGATCTGATTCTTTGTCAGCGCCTCGTCGATGTTGGCTGCCAAGCTGTAATGCCTTGGGCCGCCCCAATTGGAACGGGTCAAGGTCCACTCAATCCATTTGCCATGAAGCTACTGCGAGAGCGCCTACAAGTGCCGCTCTTAGTAGATGCTGGTCTTGGTTTGCCATCGCATGCCTGCGCTGTGATGGAATGGGGATTTGATGGCGTTCTCCTCAATACAGCCGTGGCACTGGCTGATCACCCCATCGCCATGGCTAAAGCATTTGCATTGGCGACTCAGGCTGGTCGTGCAGCGTACTTATCGGGAGCCATGCCTGCTCAAGAGTCTGCTCAAGCTAGTACCCCATTGGTGGGTACGCCCTTTTGGCATCAATCCTAAGTGGTTGATCGATTGAGATGAGTTTAGTTCGCGACCTCGCCGATCAAATTGTGGCTGCACATCGAGCCGATGATGTCAGCCTTCCGCGGCCTATCTATAGCCTCAACTCACCACCGCCTCGAATTGATAATGAGCATGCTGTTGATCACTATGAACTCGCTGCTACTGTAGCTGCAGTTTCTATGGGATTTATAGAAGCCGATGCCGCAGTCCTTGGTAAAGCTTGGTCAAGAATGGTTCAACACGATGGCAATTTTGATCCACTGAGATGGCCAAATCGCCCTGAGTACTTTGATTTATTGCCCTGGACCCGCATCATGAATCCCAAGGCCTTTCCAGAATGTCCTAAGCGCTTAGGGCTCTATGGAGTGATGCCAGATGCTGATTGGGTTAATCGCATGGTCGAAGCAGAATTACCAACCGTTCAACTCAGATTAAAGAGTGACGATGCAAATTACATTCGTTCAGAAATCAAAAGATCGATAGCGGCAGTTAAAGGTAGTAAGACTGTGCTCTTTATTAATGACTACTGGCAGGATGCCATTGAGTTAGGCGCTTATGGTGTGCATCTCGGTCAAGAAGACTTAGCCACCGCTGATCTTGATGCCATCAGAAATGCTGGCCTTCGTTTAGGCTTAAGCACCCATGGATATGCTGAGATGGTCTATGCAGATCGCTTCTGCCCCAGCTATATTGCCATGGGAGCGATATTCCCAACAACACTTAAACGCATGCCTACCGCACCTCAAGGCCTAGGGCGCTTATATAAATACGCTCAATTAATGCAAGCCTATTCATTAGTGGCGATTGGTGGCATCGATGAGGGCAGTATTCATGCTGTTGCTCAGAGTGGCGTTGGATCCGTAGCGGTGGTTAGAGCCATTACTGGATCGAATGATCCGCGGGCTGCAGTCAAGCGACTAAAGGAATTAATGCAGGCCTAGCAGTATTGAGAATCTATCGATCCTCTTGAGGCAATGATGTTGGGTAAAACTCAAACATTGGCCAAAGCGGTCCCGGCCCTTCTCCGATCGATAGGTAACGCCCCGCCTCAAGCCCTGCTTCAACATAGGCAATCGCTTTTGCTACAGAATGAGCTAAATCATGCCCATCTGCTAGATAAGTTGCAATTGCAGCCGAAAGGGAGCAGCCTGTGCCATGCGTATTTTCTGTATCAATACGACGGTGCTTAAACTCTTTTGATTGAGTAATTTCTAGGCCGTCTTCAATACTTCGCCACATCAAAAAATCGGTGAGTTCAGCATGCTTAACATCCAAATGGCCGCCCTTAATCAAAACCGCCTGAGGACCTAAGGCTAATAATTCATCTGCGGCAGATTTGAAGTCATCAACTTGATAGATATCACGGCCCAGCAGTAAAGAGGCCTCTTCTAAGTTGGGTGTTACTAGGCTAGCCATCGGAAATAATTCACTGATCATCGCCTGCGCAGTATCGTCGCCACCCAAACTTGCCCCAGATGTTGCTCGCAACACAGGATCTAAAATGATTCTGGTAACACTATGTTTTCTCAAGGATTTGGCAACCAGCTGCACAATTTCTGGACTAGCCAACATCCCAATTTTGACTGAATCAGCGCCGATATCACTGAGGACTGCGTCAATTTGAGCCTCGATAATCTGCAAATCAATATCCTGAATCGCAGTAACGCCCAATGTATTTTGGGCGGTGATTGCCGTAATCACTGACAAACCATAAGCGCCTAAGGAGGTAATGACCTTGAGGTCCGCCTGGATCCCAGCACCTCCCCCGCTATCGGAGCCAGCAATGGTCAGTACTTTGGGGATCTGGACGGAAGTCGGAAGCAGTGTCTTCATATTGCTATAATATTCGCTTATTCCTCGATAGCTCAGCGGTAGAGCAGCAGACTGTTAATCTGTTGGTCCGTGGTTCGATCCCACGTCGAGGAGCCAAGTTCTTGCAGAAAAGCCACCCTAGGGTGGCTTTTTCTTTTGGCACATTATGTTGGGTTATTTTTGAACGGTAGGTTGAGCTGGCGGGCTAGTCGCCTGCGGATTGTTGGATGCAGGAGCAGTTTGAGCTGGAGACGCATTACTTGCACCCGGAGTTAAATTGGTCACCTGGTCAACGCAATCATTGCTGTCATAAGTCACTTCATAGACCATTAAGTTGCCATCGGCAAGCGATTCAACTGGAGTAGTAACAACCTCGCTAACACCTAAAGTAAAGACGTCCGCCGTTCCTTCGGCAAGTGCTCGCGCAGTTTTCGCACCTTCAGTGTAGCCTTGCGTGAATCTATAAATCTCATACTTCTTGCCGTCTTTAACGCCACTGGTTACAGGTACGCCAAATTCTGCGATTAAGGCATCTCGTGGTGTGCCTACTCTAAAGAGAGAAACATCTTTTTTGGTTGGTTGATGTGCCGCCATGTAGACAGAGCAACCACCCAATAAAAATAATATGGAGGCGATAGCGCCGATTTTTATAAACTTCATTGAATACCTTATGTTTAAAAGTGAGGGAACAACTTAGACTAATTTATTCCATAGCGTTTCATGACTTGGGCTACGTGCTCCCTGAGGTCGTAAAGGAGATTGGTATACGAACTGGGAATTTTTTCTTGTTTAATCAAAGCATCAATCTCAGCGCGTAAGCTTTCCAGCTCCTGCTGCGCTATCTCTCGCTTTCCACCCTGATCAAAGCGCTTCTCAATTTTGACTAGCATCAAATAGAAGCGATTCACCCTGCGGGTATAGAACCACTGGGTTAATGCTGGGTACGCTTGTGAAATTGGATAAATAATGGCCAAAAGAGGAACGAGCACCAAAAGCAACTTTCCAACAAAGCTGGCTGCCCAGTATGGCAAATGTTTTTGTAAAAATGGTTTGCCGCCCTTGGCGTAATAGTTTTGGGCATCAGAACTTAATGGAAAATCGACATCACGATCGGCGGGGAACTCATTCTCAGCATGTAAAAAACTGGGTGGTTGATGAATATCATCCATGATCCCCATCATGAGATAAATCAATGCCGAATGTGTCTCTTTTTGGGCAACTACAGTAAAAGTGGATGCCAGCAGGTTCATATTATTGGCTGGTTTATTGTGAATGAGATCAATCGTCCCCATCGGCAATGTAAGAACATGAAACTCCCGCATATTGCGTGAGATTCCCTCTGCATCAGGCCAATTGAGAACCTCTATACCCGGGCTATTAAAGAGCTTTTTAATCAAAGGATCTTCGGCTGGGGCCGAGGTAAACATGGCATCAATCTCATTAGCCTCAAGCGCTTTGAGCGCATCTTGGCGACCAAGATCCAAAAATTGGCTATTTTGCGCCGTGATCCCTACTGCTTTGAGGATTTGAGTTGCATTAGCGTGTATCCCCTGGGTAGGAAAGCCGATCGCAATGCGCTTTCCTTTTAGATCATTAATATCCTGAATTTTTCCCAATTTGCTTTGGTAAAAAACCCAGATAGGGGCATAAACAATACTACCTAGTGATTCAAGATTTGGATAGTTCGCACTATTAGCCGCACCACCTTCAATAAAACCAAATTCAATGTTTTTAGTATCGTGATTAACTAATGCAATATTTTCAAGGGTGCCATTCGTTTCAATCACATTGACCTTAACCCCAGCCTTTTCAAACTCTTGGGCATATTTTTGGGCTGTCTCATAGAGAAAGGTTCCCTTTGGCCCTGCCGCAATATCGACAGTATTTGGGGGCAGCAAGAACAACTCCACCACTACGACAGCGATAGCAATCAAAATGCCTAAACCGGCTATATAGAGGGTTGCTTGTTTTTTAGTCATAATGTCTCATTAAAGCATATGCACCAAGGGGAGATTATTACAAAATGAACAATCTAAAGACTCAGAACGCTATTGTTCATACTGACTCTTTCAAAGATAAGCTAAAGAGTGAGTTCAAAAAAGGGATCTCCCTAGCGCTTTACTTTGGTATCTGGTTCTGTGCATTGGCATTTTTGGGAGCCACAACCCTAAGAGAATGGCCTATTCCATGGCGGATGTTTGGTTTTGCCCTGATTAAGGCTGGCTTATGCGCAAAATTTATGCTGATTGGTGAAGCGGCTTTCCCACTAAACCCTAATCGTCGATTAGGCATTGTCCCCTCACTTTTGGCCCAATCTATTATTTATCTTGCCATTGTTTTATTGCTAAATTTCCTCGAATACGGTATTGATGGCGTCATTCATGGCCGAGACTTTGTGAGCTCTCTGGCGAGTTTTGGCAATGGAGACCCCCTGCATATCGTGGCTCTTTTAATTGTTTACTGGTTAATTGTTTGGCCCTATCTTTTATTTACAGGGATGAGTATTGTTTTAGGAAACACCCATACGATTGCCATTCTCTTTGGACCACCCAAGAGTCCTCATTAAGCATGACGATCTTGATTTGAGGGGTCCTCTAACTTTCTCACTTCACGACGTAAGATTTTGCCTACGTTCGATTTGGGTAACTCCTTTACGAACACTATCTTTCTGGGACGCTTATAACTGGTCATCTGTTCTTTGCAATATTGCAAAACATCTGCACTAGTGAGTTCATGTTTGTCTTTCACAATATAAGCTTTGACAATTTCCCCAAGCTTGCGATGCGCCACCCCAACTACAGCACATTCATGAATGCCGGGCATCAAGGCCAGCACTTCTTCAACCTCATTGGGAAACACCTTGAAGCCACCAACCACAATCATGTCTTTGATACGATCAACGATAGTGATATAGCCCTCACTATCCATATAGCCAATATCACCTGACTTAAAGTAACCATCTGAGGTAAATGCGGTTAGATTTTCATCGGGCTGATTCCAGTATCCCGCCATGACTTGTGGCCCTTTAATGCAAATCTCTCCCACTTCGCCAAAAGGAAGTCTTTCACCGCCTTCTCCAAGCATGATCACGTCTGTGCTTGGTAAAGGTAAACCAATATTTCCTGTAAATTGCTTAATCAATGGCGTATTGACACAGACCACTGGAGAGGTTTCAGATAGTCCATAGCCTTGCGCAATCGGATTGCCTGTAATTTCCTGCCAATAATCCGCTGTCTTCTTTTGCATCGCCATTCCACCGCCAATCGTGACCAGTAGATTGGACAAATTGAGTTTTTTAAATTCAGGGCGATGTACCAGCGCATGGAAAAGTGTATTCACGCCTGGGAAGATATTCACATCCGGATGCTTATCCAGTAATTTGATTAGGCCTGTGATGTCCCTCGGGTTAGAAACCAAGAGTAGTAAGCCACCCTTGCGTAAGCCCAATAAGGCACAGGCAGTGAGGGCAAAGATATGGGTTAAGGGTAAAGCACATAAAAATACGAGTTGTTTTTCTTGCTTACCCTGAAGTGCGGGCTCAATCCAAGCTTCAGTTTGCAAAACATTTGCAAGGATATTTCGGTGCAATAAAGTAGCGCCCTTGGATATGCCGGTAGTGCCGCCAGTGTATTGGAGAAAAGCAATCGCATTCGGATTAATCGAGGGTTTTCTAAAAGGATGCTGATTCCCTAGCTTGAGCGAATCCGTAAAACACACATGCGGAAACGCCCACAGTGGAATCATCTTCTGAATATAGCGAGCAGCAAAATTGACGATCCAACCTTTTGGACCCAATAAATCACCCAAACTACTGACGATGACCTGCTTTAAAGAAGTGTGTCCGGCTATTGGTTGATAGATATGAGCAAAGTTTTCAGAAAGAACGAGTACCGATGCTTGGCTATCATTCAATTGATGCTCTAGCTCTCTGGGTGTATAGAGTGGATTGATATTAACGACAACAAAACCTGCTCGCAATACTCCTAGCATTGCAACCAGATATTGCGTTACGTTGGGAAACATAATTGCCACTCGTGAACCCTCAGGCAAGTTCAGTGATTGCAAATAGGATGCAAATTGAAGGGAAAGTCTGTCTAACTCGCCATAGCTAAAGGATTGGCCCATAGACTCAATCGCAGTGCGCTTTGAATACCGCACAAAGGACTCATCCAATATGTCCACTAAAGAAGTATGAAGAGGAAGGATAATCTCCGTTGGAACCCCTGCTGGGTAATTCTTCAGCCAAGGCTTAGCCATATTCATATGAACAGAGAAGCTTAGAGAATAGACTTAGCAGTTTTGACTAACTTCATTGCACCCCAGCCAAGAGCCAAAACTTTACTAGCCAATTTCGGCTTAAAGTGAGCCAATACCGCAAACGCGCTAGTCCACAAAATGGGACTGCTCTTGATAAACTGTACAGCCTCAAGGCCTTTATCAGCCCAAGAAAACGGTTTCTTGAGGACTGTGAAATGGGAGCTGATTTCCTGACGCTCTTTAGCGGCCTGAGCTTGCAGTACGCGCTGACGCGCTAGAAGAGTTTCAAGTGATTGACTCATCAAGAATTAGTCTGATTAATGATGATTAAGAGCGGAGCGATCTTTTTCTAGCTCGGCGATCGACGCAGCAAATAGTGCCGGCATCGTTTTGATGGCACGCATTATCATGAGTCCAAATACTAGACCAGCCAGCAAAAATCCACCGGTTAAGAAAGCTAAGGCAGCCATTCGGTTGGTCTCGGAGCTATAAACCACAATCCAGAGTGCCAGCATGACCAGGCCAAAGAATAAGCAAAATAAGCAAAACAGAATTAATACGAGCAGCTTAATGAACTGAGCCCGAGCAACAGACACATCACTGGAAAGTAATTCAAGACGAGTTTGGGCAATTGAAGTTGCGCTAGATAGCAAGCCCTTCAGAGAGCTTAATAGATGCTCTGTTGCCATGGATTTTTAACGACGACCGATTAAAAGGCCAATCAATAGGCCTGCACCTGCAGCGATACCAACTGCTTGCCAAGGTTTCTCGTGCACAAATACATCCGCTTCCTGGGCGGCTTCTTTTGCTTTTTCAGCAATCACATCCTGAGCCTCAGATAAGCTTTCTTTAGCGGTACTCAAAGTTTGTTGAGCCTTGGCTCGGACAGAGTGCATTGCTTCACCGCCGTGCTCTGCACTGGCCTTGATTAAGGCCTCTGCATCTGAAATTAAGGCCTTGAAATCATCTACGAGCTTATGGGAAGCATGCTCAGCAGATATTGGGGATTGATGATTCGTCATGGTTACTCCAATAAATGGTTATTGCCTATTCTAAGCAATTCTTGTGGCATCACCCATCATGCCACCTTTTCCCTCCCCCGCCACCTTAAGAACAGTATTTACGCTCTAAGGTGCTGATATCCCTTGTTTGGTCATCCACCATGCGATTCATGGCCTTTTGCGCTCTTTCTCTATTTTCTGGCGCTTGAAGATTGGTATTAATCAATCCACTCACGTCCTTGCGGATGGAGGTATTTCCATACTGAAGGCCTTTCAGCATGGCAACGGTTTCTGCCGAAAGCTTGCATTGCTGGCTCACTAACTCCGATGAATCTGGTGAGGAATTCGCAAAAGCAAATGCAAATATGGAGATCGACAGTATTCCTATGATCGTCTTTTTCATTTTATTTCCTTATTTTTTGACCACACGTTGGACAGCAACCTAAATCTTTTGCCTTGAGTTTCCTCAGGGCGGCATAAACACTGGATTCTGAAATCTCCATCTTCCTGGCTGCTTGGGCAGCTGTAAGACCTTTTCCAACCCACTCCACTGCTTGATATGTCTTTGGTATCGCTCTTTTCATATTGCTTTCTCCATAACGTTACTATACTACAGAAGTTGTGAAGTTGTGAACTTTATTTATAAAAATATATTCTGTTGCTTTGAGGCAATAAAAAAGCCCCTAAAAAGGGGCTTTATGCAGTTGTAAGATATGAATTAAGGAGAAATTTCGGGCTCAGGATGTTTTTGATCGTGGTGATCAGCGCCGAGGAAAAGATACATAGAAGGAACTACAAAAAGTGTAAAGAGCGTTCCAATAGATAAGCCAGTGAAGATGACTAAACCCATCGACTTGCGCCCTGCAGCACCCGCTCCCGAAGCAATGACCAGAGGAAAAACTCCCAACACCATGGCAAAGGTAGTCATCAAAATAGGTCTGAGTCTGACTGTGGCGGCCTCAATGATTGCCTCCAACTTTGTTCTGCCAGCAATTTGCAACTCATTCGCAAATTCGACAATCAAAATACCGTGCTTACTAATCAAACCCATCAGAGTGACTAAGCCAACCTGGGTGTAAATGTTGAGGGTTGTGAAACCAAGATTGATGAAGATTAAGGCGCCAAATAAAGCCAGCGGCACTGAAACCAAAATCACAATCGGATCCCTAAAGCTCTCAAACTGAGCTGCTAAGACCAAGAAAACGATCAAAATTGCGAAGAACATGGTTCCCAAGAAACCACCAGACTCATTGGCAAATTGACGGGATGGTCCTGCATAGTCAACGGAGTAACCATTGGGGGCGACTTCTTTTACCGTGTCAGCCAAAAACTTCAGGACCTCCCCTTCTGAAATAAACGGAGTACTGACCCCAGAAATTGTTGCTGAATTCAGTTGCTGAAAGTGATTAATGGACTCCGGCACCACCTGCTTTTGAATGGTTGCAAATGTTCTGACCTGTATCAAATCCCCCTTCGGTGTTCTGATGTAGTAATCCAAGATCTGGTCTGGATTCAGGCGATTGACCTGCTCTACTTGCGGAATGACACGGTACGAACGCCCTGCGATCGAGAAGTAATTCACATAGCCACCACCCAAGGCTGCCGTTAAAGCACCACCTACTTGCTGTTGGGTCATACCGAGGGAAGAAACTTTATCCTTGTCGATTACCAGCATATCCTGAGGTTTGTCGATCTTTAAGTCTGTATCCACAAAGAAAAAATTACCACTTCTCCTGGCTTTATCAAGCACCGCTTGTGAGACTTCATTCAAAGCTTGGTAGGGTTCAGTTGTTTTAATGACAAACTGAACGGGCAAACCCTGCGAACCCGGTAAAGCCGGGAACTGGAAGGCGGCAATCCGAACACCGGCGATCGCGTTCCACTTGTTCTGGAGAGCCTGCTGCAGAGTCATTGCACTGCGGCTACGCTGTGAATAGTCTTTTAGATTGATACCGCCAAAGCCGGTACCTGGACTCGTAATTTGAAACGATGCGGCAAACTCAGGCTCTGTTTTAGCCATATCAAAAACTTGGTCTGCATAGAGCTGCATCTGCGCTACGGTGCTGTTGGGCGGACCGGTCAAATTCATCAAGACAATCCCTTGATCCTCTGTGGGAGCCAATTCTGCTTTGGAGGTCGAGTATAAGTAAGCTACGCCACCAAGCAGGATGACACCCATTACGATCACAACCTGCCAGGTTCTCAACAGACTCCGTAAGGCTGTTTCATAGGTGTGATGAACCTTCTCAAACACACGATCAATCTTTAAAGCAAATTCTGTCGTCTCTTGATCCGCTTTAAAGATGCGTGAACACATCATGGGCGATAAGGTCAGCGCAATAAGTCCCGAGACGGCTACGGCACTAGCCAACGTAAATGCAAACTCAGTAAACAATGCGCCGGTCAAGCCACCCTGAAAGCCAATTGGGATATAAACCGCGATCAAGACCACGGTCATCGCTAGAATTGGGCTACCAAGTTCTCGTGCGGCAATAATCGCAGCATCAAAAGGTGATTTACCCTCTTTCATATGGCGGTCGACGTTTTCCACCACGATGATGGCATCATCAACCACCAGACCAATGGCGAGCACCAGCGCCAATAAAGTCAGTAAATTAATCGAGTAACCCAGCACCTGCATGAGGAAGAAGGTGCCGATTAGCGACAAGGGCATCGCAATCACCGGAATCGCAACAGCTCGATAGCTTCCTAAAAATAAATAGATCACCACGGTCACAATGATTAGTGCCTCAAACAGGGTTTTGACAACCTCACTAATCGAGCTCGTAATAAATTCAGTAGAGTCATAAACAATCTGTCCGGTCATACCAACTGGTAATTGCTTTTGAATGCCGGGCAACAGTTTGCGCACTCGGTCAACTACGTTCAATATATTTGCTTGCGGCGCTACTTGAATACCAATAAAAACGGATTGTTTGCCGCTAAAGGCAACGTTAGTGTTGTAATCCTCTGAACCTAAAGTGACAGTAGCAACTTCACCGAGGTGTACTAGGTTAATACCATCACTTTTAATCACCAGCCTGCGAAATTCTTCTACAGTATGCAAATCAGTATTGGCCATCAAATCGACCGACACCATATCACCCTTAGTGGTACCAACGGCCGAGAGATAGTTGTTTGCAGATAAGGCGTTATAGACATCGTCAGCAGCAACTCCAAGACCCGCCATTTTTTCCCGATTCAGCCAAGCGCGTAATGCAAACTTTCTGCCACCGATTAACTCTGCGTTCTGAACCCCATCCACAGCATCAAACTTCGGCTTGACTTCACGTAGCAAATAGTCGGTGACGCTATTGCTCGGTATGTCCACGCTTGAAAAGCCCATATACATCGCATCGGTGGTTTGACTCATTTGGACTGTAAGCACAGGCTGCAATGCTTGGGGAGGAAGCTGATTTCTAACTGAACTAATTTGTGTCTGTATCTGCGTTAAAGCTGCATTCGAGTCGTAGTTCAGCTTTAGATTTGCTGTGATAGTAGAAAGGCCGCTAACGCTGGTGGATGAGAGGTAATCAATACCCTGCACCTGTGCAATCGCCTGCTCCAAAGGTTGAGTAATAAACCCCGCCATGGTTTGTGCATCTGCACCGTAGTAATTCGTTGTGATAGTGACAACCGCATTTTCAGTTTTTGGGTATTGGCTCACTGGTAAAGAACCAATTGCCTTAAAACCAAACACCAATACCAATGCACTAACCACCAGCGATAAGACTGGCTTATTGATAAAGAGATCAGTCCATTTCATCGTTTACTGCTCTTGTGGCTTAGGATCAGGCAGGTTGGTAGGTTGAACCGTGTTGTTGATATTCAGAGGGCTACCATTTTTCAGCTTAAGCTGCCCGCTGGTAACCACTGTCATACCCTCTTCAATGCCTTTCAGGATTGCTACTTGATCACCGCGAGTTTGTCCGGTAGTGACAAAGACCTGTTGGGCTTCATAAATCGTTTTGCCCTCTTTATCCTTCTTGCCAGAGTCTTTGCTGATGAATACAGTTGCTCCATAGGGGTTATAGGTCACCGCAGTTTGTGGAACAGTGATGAGGTTAAGTTGGCTGCCCACTTCAATATTCACATTGGCAAACATTCCTGGGAGAATCTTCTTATCCGGATTATCAATCTGCGCTTCGACTTGAAGATTGCGGGTATTGGTATCCACCTTAGGGCTCACAGCCGTGATCTTGCCCACAAAGGTCGCATTCTTAAATGCATCCGTCGTCACATTAATCGACTGCCCTACCTGAATATTGGCTGCATCACTCTGAGGTAAGTTGAAATCAATAAAGATAGGATCCAAAGTCTGCAAGGTCATGAGCTTGTCACCAGGATTGATGTATTGACCTGGGTTAATCGTGACGATGCCAACTCGACCGCTAAACGGCGCTCTGATATTTTTCTTTGCTACTAAGGCAATTTGCGCTTCCACTTGCGCTTGCTTGGACTTTGCATCAGCCTTAGAGGTATCGTACGTATTTTTACTAATGGCCTGAATCGCCAACTGTTGGCGATCCCGCTCATTAATCACTTTAGCCAATTCAGCCAGAGCTTTGAGCGAATTCAATTGGGCAACATCCGAAGCGTCATTCAGCTTCACCAGTAAATCACCCTCTTTGACATCCACTCCAGATTGAACGGGGACATTGACTACCAAGCCCCCGATTTCTGTACTCAAATCAACGCCCCGATAAGCACGAACACTGCCGACGCTGGTCAATTTAGGTTGCCATATATCTGCTTTAGCGACCATGGTAGAAACTGACTGAGGAGGCATGCCCATGCCAGCGACATACTGCTTAATCATGAACGTCTTCAATTGATTGAAAGCAAAGATGAGTCCGAGCAGTAGAAACACCCCAATCAACATGATGACCATCCGTCTTTCCATGTCAGGTAATGCCATGAGTTTTGCGTAAGCACGGGTGTTCTTGAAACGTTCTTTAAAGCGCCCTATCAGACCTGCCAAGTAAGTCTTGATCTTCAAAAGGCGTTCTTGCATATGCCAAACTGCCCATTGCTGGATCGCCCAAGCTTGTACCTTTTTGGCAGCTTCAATCAGTCTGAGCTTTAATGTATCAAGGCGTGTCATTTTGATTTTCGTTTAGGGTTGCTTTAGGTTGAAAGGCCGGCTCTGTCCGATTCCACCAACCACCACCAAGTGCGGCGAATAAGGCAGCGGTATCTGCAAAGCGGTTAGCTTGTGCTTGAATCGACTTGATCTTTGCTTGCTGATATTGGGTCTGATAATAAAGTACCTGGAAATAACTGGTGGTACCCAGCTTGTACTGAATCTCGGACAGCTTGAGCGTTTCGTAAGCATAGCGTTCAGCGTTAGAGGCTGAGCGCAAGGCTCTAGCGCCAGTTTCCAAGGCCTTTAAAGCGTCTGCTACCTGTTGGAAGGCGCTGAGCACTGTAGCTTGGTATTGATAGACGGCTTGTTCATAGTTCGCCACAGCTCCTCTGCGTTGCGCTAGCAACTGACCGCCCTGGAATAAGGGCTGAAAGACGCCCCCACCTACAGACCATAGGGCAGCGCCAGGCCCAAACAAGGCACCGGTAGTTAAAGCTTCGGAACCGATACTGCCGGTGATATTGAACTGCGGCAATAAGTTGGCTGTGGCTACACCAACTAAGGCATTGGTGGACTTAATATTCGCTTCAGCCGCCTTAACATCGGGGCGTTGACGCACCAGACTCGAGGGTAAGGAGAGAGGAATCTTCTCTGGCAGGTTCAGAGTGCTTAAGTTAAATGCAGCAATATTGGCATTGCTAGGCTGTTCTCCAACATACACCGCCAACTGGTTACGAATGATGGATAAGTTCTTTTCGTAGTTAATTAAGTCAACCTCAGAGGTGGATACCAAGGTTTCTTGTGATGACACATCAATTTTTGATGCCGTTCCAATGATCAATTGTTTTTCAGCAATCACAGCCTGCTTCTTTTGTGCATCCAAAATATCTTGAGTTGCTTGAAGCTGGGCTTCTAAAGCCGCCTCTTTAACAGCAGAGGTCACAATATTCGAAGTGAGCGATAGGTATGCTCCCTCGAGTTGATATTGTTGATACTCAGCTAGCGCTCTGGCGCTTTCGACAGTGCGGCGTGCACCACCAAAGACATCCAATTTATAGGTCACGCCCACATTGGCGTTATACAAGTTATAAATACTATCCGGACCTGTTAATCCAAACGCAGCAGGAGGCACCTGTTGTCTTGAACCGGAACCATTCAAGCCAATTGCCGGAAAGTACTGCCCGCCAATTTGCGCGTATAGATTTTGCTGGGCAGAACGCAAAGCTGCATCAGCTGCGCCGAGCGTGGGATTTTGTTCTAAGGCTTTCTGAATGAGTGCCTCTAGTTCTGGTGACTTGTATAAGGCCCACCATTGCGCTGGAATGTCCGCGTTCTCTTCTAGCACTTGTTGGGTGCCTCCAGGAACATCTGGCGCAGTGGCCAATGTAGTCGCAATAGGCTTCTCGGTATAACGAGTCACTTTTGGAGCAGGAGGTTCTTTAAAGTCTGGGCCTACTGCACAACCATAAAGACTGGCGAGCACAAGTAGCAAAAGACTTAAAAGCCGAAAAAATGAGAAAGAAACAGACATAGAGCTCATTATCAAGGAAAAATGGGGGGGGCTTGTAGCTGACGGTGCTCTGAAAGCGCGCAAAATGGGCTTAAAGTCTCATTTTCGATTGGAAAGTTTGATGGTTTACCCGATAAAAAGCCACCCGAAGGTGGCTTTTATATTGCTTAAGTTACCTTTAGTATGAACTTGGCCAGAACTCTTTGTCATCGTACATCGATTTACTCAGTGGAGGTACATTTAACTCACGCCTGATTTCTATTAATGGCATATGGGCGATTGCAAGATGATCTAGCTTTGTAAAGTCGCCACCACATAATGCGCCTCGTTTTAATGCTTCAGCAAAAAGATCGGCTGCACCTGGCATATCCATTGCACCCCTAGTGCCAGCCTTGTAGTATGGATCTCCATCGTGACCATAGGGAATGAATTGAACATCAGTGCCATGAGTAAAAAGACCAACCTCATGTATCAAAAAATTAGCCATTGATGCCATCCAATTAGCATCACTCGGATCTATCGCAAGTTTAATAGCACCAAGAGCAAGCTCCCCAGCTCCTGTAGCTTCATAACCTGATATCACATGACCCATATCATGACTAATGTAATAACTAGGATTTGGAGACTCTCGTCCAGGAACACTAAACTTACTGCGAGCATAAAAATTAGTGAATGCCCAGCCTAGACTACCATAGGGCATATGCGCTAACTCGGCAACACGCTCAAAAAACTGATCGTCCAGCCCCCGCATATCGCCCGCAGGAAATTTTCCATAATGCTCAGAAAGCGCAGGGGTATATTCGCTATATAAGCGAATGAAATCAGAAGTTGCATCGACTGCAGACGAGTGAGCAAAATCTTTCAACATCTTTAGCTCGACCCCATTAAATTTGAATGCCGCAGCATATTCTTTAACGCGACGAAACTGCATCTCATTTTTGGGGTGACGGCATAAATCTAAAACAATCGCAATCTGCATGAAGATTCGCTGATATTTTGGATCTGGTAGTCGCTGACCTATTTCAGCGGGAGTAATTAATGCACCCCCTGGAATGGAGCTGAGGTCCACACCTAGAAAATGGGTTGCCAAAAGAGTTAATACGCGCTTCTGCTCATCTGTAGGTCCGCCATCAATGTCAACCACACCCAATAAACCCCCCAGAAGTATCAGTGATACAGGCTGAGGCAATGGGAAAGTAACTTTTGTACTCGCTGAATTATTCTGCTTAATATTCATAATTAAAGATGGTATTAAAACTTATAACCCACGCCTACGAGAAGCTGATAAGCGGTAGGAGTTTGAGTTGGTGTAAAACTACCGCTGCTAGGGTTAATAGAGCTAGCTGTATAGCTCGAGTAGGAATAATAATTACCCTCACCAAAAACATATAAGTTTTTATCTATGAGCTGCCTATATCCCAAACCTGTAACGAATCCACTTTGGTTGCTAGTACTATTAACAGCCCCGGGTGGCCCAGCCTGCGCCTGCCAAGCAACAGATTCAGAGCTGTAACCAGCCTTTAAATAAACTAATTTGTCCTTATCAATCTCGTAGCCTGGAGCAAGGAAAATGTTGTATCTATTGCTTACTTTGTAGTTGTTACTTGCGATAGCACCGTAGTAACTTGCTTGAGTGGAGGTACTGACATTTGTAGGACTGTAATCTACTCCAATACCGACGAGCCATCGAGTCGCAATAGAAAAGTTGTGGCCCAATCCAAGAGCACCTGAAAATCCACCACCCGAAGAACTTGCGCCTGACACTGTTCCGTTTGGGGCGCCATTGGTAGCACCTGAAGTGGTAAAGCTTCTGGATGCTAATGAGTCATTTTCGTATCCAATGCCAACTTGAGCGTAAAAACCTTCGAAAGCACTTTGGGCCAATGCTGTTGTTGTGATCAATGTTGCGGTAATGAGCATTACAAATTTTTTCATGGGAGCCTACTCTGCTGGATGTATTGAGGCTAAAAGGGAGCCGATCTAAATAATTTAACTATACCGCCCTAATTAGGACCACCAGTAGCTTAACTTCATTATTTTCAAAAGTGGATTGGAAAGCTTGATGATTTACCCGATAAAAAGCCACCCGAAGGTGGCTAATGTATCTATTACTATTCAGAAAAAGAAAAAGCCCCGGTTATGGGGCTAAGTCTTTGTTGTATAAAGCAAAAAGCAGAAATTTTGCGAAAGTTATTGGCGGAGACGAGAGGATTCGAACCTCCGATCAGAGTTTTAGCCCCGATGCTCCCTTAGCAGGGGAGTGCCTTCGACCAGCTCGGCCACGTCTCCGTATTTCTTAAAGCTTACTTCTAAAGCGCCCACAGTTTAACGGATAACCGCTAAATACGGAACTTACTGCTGATCAAGCTCAAATGCCTTGTGGAGCGCTCTAACGGCTAGCTCAAGGTATTTCTCATCTAATACGACAGAGATCTTGATCTCGCTGGTTGAGATCATCAATATATTGATGCCCTCTTCCGACAAGGTGCGGAACATTTTGCTGGCAACGCCCACATGGGAACGCATGCCAACCCCCACAACGGAGACTTTGGAAACTTTAGGGTCACCAGTAATCTCTTTAGCCTGAATGTGGGACTGCACTTTGTTCTTTAGCAGATCCATGGCTTTTTGATAATCAGCGCGAGGGACTGTAAAGGTGAAGTCAGTAATGCCGTCAACCGACTGATTCTGAATAATCACATCAACATCAATATTTGCATCGGCTACTGGACCAAGAATTTGATAAGCGATACCAGGACGATCCGGAACACCCAATACGGTGATCTTGGCTTCGTCGCGTGCAAAAGCAATACCGGAAATAACGGCGGCTTCCATAGTGCTGTCCTCTTCAAAAGTAATTAAGGTGCCTGACTTCATCTCTTGATCAAGCGGCATCAATGGGTCTGTCAAGGAAGACAGAACCCGGGTTTTCACTTTGTACTTGCCGGCAAACTCAACTGAACGAATCTGCAGTACTTTCGATCCCAGACTGGCCATCTCTAGCATCTCTTCAAACGTGATGCGATCAAGGCGTCGCGCATCCTCACACACCCGAGGGTCAGTGGTGTAAACACCATCAACATCGGTGTAGATCAAGCACTCATCTGCTTTCAGGGCAGCGGCCATTGCAACCGCGGAGGTATCAGAACCACCGCGACCTAGGGTCGTGATATTGCCTTGTGGATCAACCCCCTGAAATCCTGTTACGACAACTGCTCTACCAGCATTGAGATCTGCCAGGATTTTTTGATCATCAATGCCCATGATGCGGGCTTTTGTAAATGCGGAATCAGTATGAATAGTCACTTGCCAACCGGCATAACTGATGGCATCCACACCTTCCTTCAGCAAGGCCAAGGCGAGCAAACCAGAGCTCACCTGCTCTCCGGTTGAGGCAATTTGGTCCAGCTCTCTTGGATTAGATTGAGGGTTGATTTCTTTTGCTAAGCCCAATAGGCGATTGGTTTCTCCTGACATGGCGGAGGGCACAACCACGACTTGATGACCCGCACGCATCCACTTGGCTACGCGTTTCGCCACATTCTGAATGCGCTCGACCGAGCCCATTGAGGTACCGCCATATTTGTGAACAATTAAAGCCATAAAACTCAATGTAACCGTTTGTATAAAGGGTCTATTTTACTCGGTTTTGAGCTGTATTCGCTGGCTGCCACTCGGGCAAAACCCTTTTGCCGCTGGTCGACAGATGGGGGAAGCTGGTGCCAAGCCCCGCTACGGCAATCAGCTCCCCATTAATAAAGAGTAATGGGGCCTGACGTTGCCATGGTGGGACGTCATTTTCTTGAAAGAGATTTTTGAGCGTTTTGCGAGGGGTATTTGCCCTCAGTTGCAAGCGCTCTGCGCCCGACCGCGGCCTCTCCTCAATCCCTTCAGAAGCGATGGCCTGATTCACATACTCAAGGGACAAACCCAAGGCTTTGCTTCTCACCGGGAGCGGTGTAAAAACCCATTGACCCCAGCTTGGATGTGAGGAAATTTGCAGGACGCTTAGTTGATTGCGCCAAAGCACGATTTCGTGACCATCATGCAACCACTTCAGCTGAGCATGGGCTTCGACTTTTTTAAGATCATTCCACCAAGCCTGCAATCGTTCTTGAGATGGCATTGCCAAGTTTTGCTGCTTAAGCCAATAGCGCACAACATTATTTGCAGCTGCTAAGTCTTGCTTTTCTAATTGCAGTAAAGGTTTCAGTTTGAGATGGTCTTGATTCAGAATGGTTTTGCCATCTGCTTGAGCAAGACGATCGAGCAAGACTTGCGCATCACCGAGCAGTTGCGCACTGCGTGCCAGATTGCTGACTGCTTCTGGCTGAATTTTTCCGAGACGCGGAATAATCTCTTGACGAAGGGCATTGCGTCGATAGCGGGTATGGAGATTGCTGGGATCTTCAATCCATTTCAAACGATGTGTCTTTGCATAAACTTCTAGTGACTCCCTGCTCTCTCCGAGTAAAGGTCGCCAAATCGTAATAGGGCTATGACTTTCTGTCATCAGCCGCTCGCAAGGCATTGCCGATAAACCCGCTACACCGGCCCCACGCAATAGCTGTAGCAGAATGGTTTCCGCTTGATCATTTTGATGGTGAGCAAGTAATAGATCTTCGATGTGATGCTCAACACATAAATCAGCAAGTGCCTCATAGCGCCCTGCTCTGGCTCTGGCTTCGATATTACCGTCCACTGACTGATCCAAATGCAGAAGTCGGAAGTCAAAAGCAACGGGATATTTTTTCTTTTGATACTGAGCTGTCAGCTTCTCGCAAAACTCCAGCCACTCATCGGCTGGTTTTTGTAAACCATGATGAATATGAAATACGCAGATTTGCTCAATGTTCTGCGACTGAAATACCTGCGCCTTGCAAACTGTATCGAGCAAGACTACGGAATCGAGGCCACCACTGAGAGCAACCGCGATGCGTTTTGCAGGCTTAAGGCTTTGGGGTGATTTCCTTGAATTTGCCATAGCTCATCAAGCGTTCGTGGCGGCGCTCTAACAAAGCCTCCACTTTCATGCCATCGAAGATTTTTAAGGATTCAGATAACGCTTTGCGCATATGACT
>Ga0364881_10016_pt2 | contig 103719 bp, 81 predicted proteins | sample ExccelJu500001D4_5_FD_206923 | JGI IMG/M metagenome (GOLD analysis project Ga0364881, IMG submission 206923) | Enriched cells from Trout Bog Lake Hypolimnion, Wisconsin, USA - BchlTB.July30.5000.01.D4 | ecosystem: Environmental > Aquatic > Freshwater > Lake > Hypolimnion/Profundal zone | place...
AAATAAAAGGCTGTTAATAAAATTTTTATATTATTTTTGAAGAAGCCTTTTTTTATAAATAAATCTATCTTTTACCGGAAGTTTATTTTATTTATTGTTTAGATTTTCTATTCCAACCTATTCTATTTAAAAAAACAAATTATCTATAATACCTGCTTTTTTCTATTTCTTCTCTAACTTTTTCAGGCAGCATATACCTTATGGACTTCCCTTCTTTAATATTCTTTCTAATAGCAGTGGCAGAAATGTCTAATAAGGGGGCTTTCAAGACCTTAATATTTGGAGCCTGATTTTCCTTAATAATATATCCAGGGCGCTGATAAATGATTAATTCATATTTCTGTAAAAGTACATCTGGGTTTTTCCATCTGTGAATATTTTGGAAACTATCACTTCCCATAATCAGTACAAACTGATGCTGAGGATATTTCTCTTCCAGATAGATCAGTGTATCAATAGTAAAAGATGGTTTAGGTAGTTTAAATTCTATGTCTGAAGATTTAATTTGTGCATCATCTTGTTCAATGGCAAGGTTTACCAAATGCAATCGCTGGTATTCATTTAACAGGCCATGCGTATTCTTCAAAGGGTTTTGAGGACTTACCATTAACCAAACCTGTTGCACATCAGTATGGTTCGCCACAAAAGAAGCTATCAATAAGTGGCCGAAATGAATAGGGTTAAAAGAACCAAAGTAAATTCCAACTTTCATTTAAGTGTCTTTATCAGATATTGATGTCGTCAATCAGTATGCTATCGGCTTCATTTAAACGGAGGCTGAGGGAATAACCTGCTATAAAAATAGAAATCGGGTCTCCCAATGGAGCTATTTGCTCCACTTTTACTGTTTCGCCAGGAACACATCCCATTTCCATAAGCTTGATAAATATTTCATCATTTACAAAAGAAGATATTTTACCACTTTGACCAATCTTTAATTCACTCAGTTTTTTCATTGTAATTACTATTCCAACAAAAATAACTTTCAGTATCCGGTTTCTGTTACGAAATTTGGAGTAAGACTAAATTTAATTATGCAAAAGATCTATTTTAATTCAGCTGACAGGGCTTTTCATTTTAATTCAAAAAAACCTTTGAAAAGCTTTATTCAGCGTATCTTTCTTTTAGAAAAGCAAAACCTGGAAACGCTCCATTATATATTCTGTTCAGATGACTACCTATTACAGATTAATAAAGACTTCCTTCATCACGATTATTATACTGATATCATTACGTTTAATTTATCAGACACCTCAAAAATTATAGAAGGGGAAGTGTATATAAGCATTGACAGGGTAAAAGAAAATGCTCTACTTCAGAAAACCGGATATAAAGAGGAATGCTTAAGAGTTATTTTTCATGGGGCCTTACACCTTTGTGGGTATAAAGACAAGACTAAAAAGGAAATTATCAGGATGAGAGAAAAGGAAAATGAATACCTCCATTTATATCTAAAAACCAATCCCATCTAGAATATGCATGATTCCTTTCTTTATTTGTTCCACGTGAAACATTTTCCATCAAAGTATATTGATCAGTTTGCAACAACTACTCAAATGTTTCACGTGAAACATTTTCCAAAATAGGAATACATATAAAGAAGGTAAGGTGTAGGAGGACTTTATCTTTGCAGCAAGAGTAAAAATTATGTTTCCAAAATACGATGTAATAATAGTAGGCGCAGGACATGCAGGTTGTGAAGCTGCTGCCGCAGCAGCAAATCTTGGTAGTAAGGTCTTATTAGTGACCATGAATATGCAAACCATTGCACAAATGAGTTGTAATCCTGCAATGGGTGGAATAGCAAAAGGACAAATTGTGAGAGAGATAGATGCAATGGGAGGTTATAGTGGTATAGTTACAGATAAAAGTATGATTCAGTTCAGGATGTTAAATCGCAGTAAGGGGCCTGCCATGTGGAGCCCAAGGGCACAAAGTGATAGAATGTTATTTGCTTCAACCTGGAGAGAGATGCTGGAAAATACCCCAAACGTAGATTTCTATCAGGATATGGTTAAAAGCCTGGTTATTAAAAACAATAAAGCTTGCGGGGTAGTAACGGGCTTAGGACATGAAATAAATTCCGAAGCAGTAATAATAACTAGTGGAACATTCTTAAATGGAATTATACATATAGGAGAAAAAAAGTTTGGTGGTGGCAGGGTGGCTGAAAAAGAAGCAACAGGAATTACAGAACAATTGGTTTCACTTGGTTTTGAAAGTGATAGATTAAAGACAGGAACTCCACCAAGAGTAGATGGCCGTAGCTTAGATTATTCAAAAATGGAAGAACAAAAAGGGGATGAAATAATTACCGGCTTTTCCTATTTAGATACGCCTAAACTTAATCCCTCAAGACAAAAAAGTTGTTTTATTACATATACAAACACAATTGTTCATGAAATCCTTAAATCAGGTTTTGATAGAAGTCCAATGTATACAGGCAGAATAGAAGGAGTTGGCCCACGATATTGCCCAAGTATAGAAGATAAAATAAACAGATTTGCAGATAGAGACAGGCATCAGCTCTTTGTAGAACCGGATGGTTGGAATACAGTAGAAATTTATGTAAATGGATTTTCCACTTCTTTACCAGATGATGTACAAATAAAAGCATTGAGAACTGTACCGGGTTTTGAAAAATGCAGGGTGTTTCGCCCTGGTTATGCAATAGAATATGATTACTTCCCACCTACTCAATTAACCCATACACTGGAAACCAAACTTGTCAGTAATCTTTTTTTTGCAGGACAAATCAACGGAACTACAGGTTATGAAGAAGCTGCGTGCCAGGGTTTAATAGCAGGAATTAATGCAAATCAAAAAGTAAAAAGAAAAGAACCGGTTACTTTAAAAAGAAATGAAGCTTATATTGGTGTGTTAATTGATGATTTAATTAATAAGGGAACAGAAGAACCTTATAGAATGTTTACCAGTAGAGCAGAGTTTCGCACATTACTCCGTCAGGATAATGCAGATTTAAGATTAACAGAATTATCTCATACTATCGGATTAGCATCTGCAGAAAGATTACAAAAAGTAAATAGCAAAAATAAAGGCGTTACAGAAGTTAAGGATTTCCTGAAAAACTGTACAATATCTCCTGAAGAGATAAACCCATATTTTGAATCTATTCATTCAGCAACTATAACAGAAAAACAAAAAACAAATAAAATTATATTACGACCAAATGTTGACCTTCTGTCTATTATGAATTATTCAGAAAAATTAAAATCTTCTTTAATTGACTATGATAATGAGATACTGGAGCAAGCTGAAATCCAAATCAAATATGAACGTTACATAGAAAAAGAACTGGATATGGCAAATAGAATGAAGCAAATGGAAAAATTGATAATACCTGTTCACTTTGATTATGACAAGATAACGGCTTTATCTGCTGAAGCCTTACAAAAATTTAAAAGAATCTTACCAAAAACAATTGGGCAAGCAAGCAGAATAAGTGGAGTAAACCCCAGTGATATTCAGATTTTAATGGTATTTATGGGAAGATGAAATCCTGTTCGTCTTTTATAAAGAACTGTTTACCGAAAATATGATGAATGGTTTTATTCATCCCCGAATTTTCTTAGTTTTAATAGAAACCAAAATTTTATAAAAACTACTGAACATGGGAAAAATCAAACTCCTGCTCGCCGGGGTTTTCTTTGCTGTATTATTACAAGCCCAGGAAACATTTCCGGTAAATGGCATCGCAGACAAGCGTTCTAAAATTTTTGCATTTATAAATGCAACCATTGTAAAAGATGGACAGACTACAATAACTAAAGCAACCTTACTTATCAAAGAAGGAAAAATTACTGCAGTTGGAACAGATGTTCTTGTTCCTAAAGAAGCAGTTGTAGTGGACTGCAAAAACAAATATATCTATCCCTCCTTTATAGATATGTATACAGATTATGGAATTACTACTCCACAAAGACAATTCGGAGCTGGTGGTTTTAATTTCAATGCACCAGCTCAGTTTAACAGCAATACCAAAGGGGCCTTTGGATGGAATCAGGCAATTAAACCAGAAACAGATGCTTTCAAACTATTTACAATAGATGACAGTAAAGCAAAATCATTAAGAGAACTTGGATTTGGAACTGTATTATCACATGTAAAAGACGGAATCGCAAGGGGAACCGGAACAGTAGTTACATTAGCCAGCACAAAAGACAATTTTGTTTTAATTAAAGAAAAAGCTTCAGCCCACTATTCATTTAATAAGGGTGTCTCAACTCAAAGCTATCCTGGCAGTTTAATGGGAACCATTGCTTTATTAAGACAAACCTATCTTGATGCACAATGGTATAAAAATAATCCTCCAACAGAAGGAACAAATATTTCATTACAGGCATGGAACGAAATACAAAGGCTACCACAAATTTTTGAATCTGATGATAAATGGAATGATATCAGGTCTAATCGTATAGCTAATGAATTCGGTGTTCAATATATTATAAAAGGTGGAGGTAACGAATATCAACGAATTACTGAAATATCAAATACAAAAAGTGCTTATATTCTTTCACTTAACTTTCCACAAGCTATGGATGTGGAAGATCCTAATGACGCGAGATTCGTTTCACTGGCAGATATGAAACATTGGGAATTAGCTGCTTCTAATCCGGCAGTACTTGAAAAGGCAAATATCACATTTGCTTTAACAACAGCAGATTTAAAGGACAACAAACAATTTTTACCAAATCTTAAAAAAGCATTTGAATTCGGTTTAACAGAAGCAAAAGCTTTGGATGCATTAACCAAAACCCCTGCAACTTTATTAAACATTTATGATAAAGTAGGTAGTATTGAAACTGGCAAACTGGCAAATTTTATTATTACTAGCGGTCCTGTGTTTAATGAAAATACAGTAGTACTGGAAAACTGGATTCAGGGAGAAAAATATACTATTAATGATAATAACTGGAATGACTTTAAAGGAGAATATAAATTAACGATCAATACAGAAAAAGAAAAGACAGACTTAAACTTAGTAGTAAAAACAAATACCACTGCAACTATTATAGGAAAAGACACATTAACAGCTAAAATAAGTTCAGATGGAAAAATAATTAAAATAAGCTTTAATACTACACCCCAAAAAAGACCTTCTTTTAATGGTGGTATGGGTAGAGGAAATAATAATTCTACATCATCTCAACCTCAATACCGCTTAAGTGGATTTATTAATTCTGATAACTGGTATGGTAATGGAGAAGACACAGCTGGTAATAAATTTACCTGGGTTGCTACTTTAACTAAAGCAAATTCATCTACACAAGATTCCATAAAACATAAAAGCAATACAGTACAAAAAACAGGTAAAGTAGTCTTTCCATTTGATGGATATGGAAATGAAACCCTACCACAAAAAGAAACCATATTAATTAAAAATGCGACTATCTGGACTAATGAAAAAGAGGGTATTATTCAAAATACAGATTTATTAATTAAAGATGGAAAAATTGCTAAAATAGGAAAAGACTTAACGGAGGCAGGAGCTAAAATAATAGATGCTACAGGTAAACATGTTACTGCAGGAATAATAGACGAACACTCTCATATTGCAGCCGCATCCATTAATGAAGGAGGACAATCAGTAACAGCAGAAGTAAGAATAGGAGATAATCTGAATCCTGAAGATATAAATATCTACCGCCAACTTAGTGGAGGTGTAACTTCTTCCCATATATTACATGGATCAGCCAATACAATCGGCGGACAAACCCAACTTATTAAATTAAGATGGGGTGCCAATGATGAAGATTTAAAATTCAAAGGTGCAGATCCATTTATAAAATTTGCATTAGGAGAAAATGTAAAAAGAACAACCTCGCAAAATAATAACAGATTTCCTGATACCAGAATGGGTGTGGAAGAAGTTTTAAATGATGCATTTGCAAGAGCCGTAGATTATGAAAAAGCTTTAAAAACAGATCCAAAGGGAACAAGAAAAGATTTAGAATTAGAAGCGCTTGTTGAAATAAAAAATAAAAAGAGATTCATTACCTGTCACTCATATATCCAAAGTGAAATTACAGCGGCTATGAGAATTGGTGATAAGTATGGTTTTAAATTTAACACATTCACCCATATACTGGAAGGTTATAAAGTAGCAGATAAAATGAAAATTCACGGTTCAAATGCTTCCACCTTTTCTGATTGGTGGGCATATAAACAGGAAGTAACCGATGCTATTGCATATAATGCCGCCATCATGACAAAAGTAGGTTTGAATGTTTGTATCAATTCAGATGATGCAGAAATGGCGAGAAGATTAAATCAGGAGGCAGCTAAAACTATAAAATATGGTGGAGTTACAGAAGAAGAGGCTTTAAAAATGGTAACACTTAATCCTGCAAAAGCATTACATGTAGCTGATAAAGTAGGAAGTATTAAATCTGGAAAAGATGCTGATATCGTAGTATGGAGTGATAATCCATTAAGTATTTATGCAAAAGCTGAACAAACGATAGTAGATGGTACAATCTTTTTTGACAGAACAAAAGACATGGAACAAAGAAAATTTATTGCCTCAGAAAGAAACCGATTAATCCAAAAAATGATTGGTGAAAAGAAATCAGGAGCTCCGGTAAAAACACCGGAACCCAGCTGGCAAGTAATACTTAGTTGTGGTGATCATGAACATCATGATGGTATGATTACAACTGATGTTCAGGTTGATGATACTAATAAACAATAAAATCTTACTAATGAAAAAATTAATATTAAATATACTAACTGTAACACTTTTCACCGTAGGAGTATCAGCACAGGAAACGGTATATCCAGCTAAAGATTACAAAGGCCTTTTGTTTATCACCAACGGTAAAGTTCATGTAGGAAATGGTGAAATAATTGAAAATACAACCATTCAGGTTAACAATGGTAAAATAGAAAAGATTGGACCTAACTTACCTATACCTTCAGATAATGTAAAAGTTTTTGATGCAAAAGGTAAAGATGTATATCCAGGTTTAATTCTCCCTTCTACCAATCTTGGTTTAAAAGAAATAGCAAACGGTGTAAGAGGTAGTAATGACTTTGAAGAAATTGGAGAATATAATCCCAGTGTCCGTTCCATTGTTGCTTATAATACTGATTCTAAAATAATAGGAACCTTAAGAGCAAATGGAATATTATTAGCAAATATCACTCCTGAAGGCGGCACCATCAGCGGATCCTCCAGTGTAGTTCAATTAGATGCCTGGAACTGGGAAGATGCAGCATATAAATATGAAAATGGTATCCATGTAAATTTTCCAAGCTTTCTCAACAGGCCTAACAGAAGGGGTTTTGGCGGAGGAGCAAGAACAGAACAGCCTGATCAAACAAAATTAGCTCTTGAGAAAATAGAAGAAATTAAAACATTCTTCAGGGAAGCCAAAGCATATTTACAGGAAGTAAATCACAAAGAAACCAATTTGAAATTTGAAGCAGTAAAAGGATTATTTGATCAAAAACAAAAACTTTTCATTCATGCAGACCAGGTGAAACAAATGTATGCTGCTATTGATTTTATAAAAGAATTTGGTTTTGATGTAGTAATAATCGGAGCAAGTGAAAGCTATCAAATAGCAGATATACTGAAACTTAACAATATTGCAGTCATCCTTAATCAGGAGCATGCTTTGCCAACTGCTGAGGATGATGATGTAGATCAACCCTTTAAAACACCTGCAGTTTTGCAAAAAGCCGGAGTTTTATTCGCACTTAATGATGCATTTGAAGAAGCGCGTTTTAGGAACCTTTCCTTTAATGCAGGTACAGCAGTTACTTATGGCTTAACTAAAGAACAGGCTTTATCAGCCATCACATTAAATGCTGCTAAAATACTGGGTATTGCAGATAAAACAGGAAGTTTAGAAGTGGGTAAAGATGCTAATATTGTTGTTACAGATGGTGATATTCTGGATATGAAAACGAGTATTGTAAAATACGCTTTTATACAGGGAAGATTAGTGAGTCTGGAAAATAAACAAACAGAATTATACGAAAGGTATAAATACAAATACAATATTAAGTAGCTTAGAAAAAAAGTCCTGTTTAATTAAACGGGACTTTTTTCTTATAAACACAACTACTTTAAATATCTAATGCGTTATTACAAACTTCTTCTAATGCAGCTTTTTCAATTTGAATATCATGTAATAACATATTATTAATTGCAGCTGCTGCTTTTCTGCCTTCACCCATAGCAAGTATAACAGTTGCAGCACCTAATACAATATCGCCTCCAGCAAAAACCCTATCCATTGATGTTTTTTGAGTACCATCTACTAAAACATTACCTTTTCTGTTAACTTTTAATTGAGGCGTGGTTTGGCTAATTAATGGATTACTTCCGTTACCTATAGCAACAATAACCGTATCCACCTCCTGAATAAATTCACTACCAGTAATTTCAACAGGTTTTCTTCTACCAGATTCATCAGGGTCTCCTAACTCATAACGCAAACATTCTACACTGTTTACACAACTATAATTATCGCCAATAATCCTTTTCACATTTTCCAAAAACCTGAATTCAATCCCTTCTTCTTTAGCATGTAAAACCTCCTCTTTTCTTGCAGGCATTTCATTTTCTGTTCTTCTGTAAATAACATATACAGTTTCTGCCCCCATTCTTTTTGCCATACGGGCAGAATCCATCGCAACATTTCCACCTCCTAAAACTGCTACAATTTTAGAAGAAAAAATAGGAGTGTCTGCATGCTCTTTATCATAAGCCCGCATCAGGTTAGCTCTTGTTAAGTATTCATTAGCAGAAAAAACACCCACTAAATTTTCACCTTCAATACCAGAGAATATAGGAAGCCCGGCACCGGTACCTATAAATACAGCATCATACTTATCCTTCTCTATTAAATCAGTTAACTTTCTGGTTCTACCTACAACAAAATTTGTTATAAGTTCAACACCCATATCATTGAGTGTAGCTATTTCTTCATCAATAATAGAATTTGGTAATCTGAATTCCGGAATACCGTACCTTAAAACACCGCCCATTTTATGAAAAGCTTCAAATAAAGTAACATGATGACCTTCCCTTTTACAATCTGCTGCCACAACCAAACCAGCAGGTCCACTACCAATAACAGCAACTTTTTTTCCTGTAGGAGGTTTTACATCAGGTAAAACCTTTCTTCCACTTTCTCTTTCCCAATCAGCCACAAATCGTTCTAGCCTTCCTATTGCAACGGACTGATCTACATTTTTTAGCGCCTTACCTACAGCACAATGCAATTGACATTGGCTTTCCTGCGGACATACTCTTCCACAAATAGCTGGTAATAAACTAGTTTCTTTTACAATCTTAATAGCTTCTTCAAAATTACCGTGCGCAATATGATTGATAAAACCAGGAATATTAATATTAACAGGACAATCCAGGACACAGTTCTTTTTAATACACTGAAGGCATCTCATCGCTTCCAGTTGTGCCTGTTCCGCAGTAAAACCAAGTGAAACTTCTTCCAGATTATATCTCCTGATCAATGGATCCTGATTAGGCATAATCTGAGAAGGTATATGTGTTCTATCTTTTGCTTTTAATTGATCTTCTTTTTGTAAATACGCTTCAAGTAATACTTTAGCTTCTGCTTGCAAATTATCTTTGGAATGATGAGTCATAACAACACCTCCTTTTCTTTAAAACTATCTTCAACAAAACATTTCATTTTCTTTTGTTCAAAAGATTTATAAGCATTCAATCGGGCAATCATATTGTCAAAATCAACAAGGTGACCATCAAATTCTGGTCCGTCTACACAAACAAACTTTACTTCATTATTCACATTAACCCTGCAACCTCCACACATACCTGTACCATCAACCATTATCGTATTTAATGATACCTGAGTAAATACATTATATGGCTTTGTAGTAAGTGAACAAAATTTCATCATAACCGGAGGCCCGATAGCAAAAACCATATCAGGCTTAATAATTTGTTGACACAGTTCTTCTAAAGGTTGCGTAACTAAACACTTTCTTCCATAAGAACCGTCATCTGTACAAATAACTAATTCATCAGCAATAGAATTCATTTCTTTTTCAAGAATAAGCAACTCCTTATTTCTGGCACCCATAATAATAGTAACATGATTACCAGCATTTTTAAGTGCCTGTGCAATAGGATGCAAGGGTGCAACCCCAATTCCTCCACCTACACATACTACCTTTCCAAAATTGTCAATATGCGTTGGTTTTCCTAAAGGACCAACCAAGGCTGGTAAATAATCCCCGGGATTAAACCGAGATAATTCTGTAGTAGTTTTACCAACAACCTGGAAAATAATAGTAATACTTCCTTCATCAGTATTAGCATCAGCAATAGTTAAAGGAATTCTTTCCCCATAATCATCATTAGTTTGCAAAATAATAAACTGACCGGGTAATCTTTCTTCTGCAATGAGCGGAGCAGAAATACGCATCAGAAAAACATCTTTAGAAAGCTGTTCTTTATAAATTATAATATTCATCGGTGTTCCCTTTAGACTGAATGCAAACCTATACATTGACTAAGTCCTTAAAAATGACGAATGTTAGGATAAAGGTATTTTGAACTGACGAAAATCATACTTTTAACTATCTTAGTCTAATGCAAAAAAAACTTTTTCTGTTAGATGCCTTCGCTTTGATTTTTAGGGCATACTATGCCTTAATCAGAAACCCCAGAATTACTTCTAAAGGTAAAAATACAAATGCCCAGTTTGGTTTTACCAATACATTGGTAGAATTGATGAATAAAGAAAAACCAACACACCTGGCTGTTTGTTTTGATGTATCCGGACCAACAGAACGCCATCTTGATTTTGCAGATTATAAAGCAAACCGACAGGAAACTCCGGAAGATTTACTGGCAGCTATACCGGATATAAAAAAAATAATAGAAGGTTTTAATATACCTGTTATTGGTATTCAAGGTTATGAAGCGGATGATGTAATTGGTACACTAGCCTGGCAGGCTCATGATAGTGGTTATGAAGTTTTTATGGTTACACCGGATAAAGATTATGGCCAACTTGTAAGAGACGGCATAAATATTTATAAACCTGGTTACCAGGGTGGGGATGTTGAAATTATGGGGCCAAAGGAAATCTGTGAAAAATGGAATATAGAAAGGGTAGAACAGGTAATTGATATTCTTGGCTTAATGGGCGATGCTGTGGACAATATTCCTGGAATTGCCGGAGTAGGTGAAAAAACAGCTGCAAAATTGTTAAAAGAATACAATACACTGGAAAATGTACTGGCAAATGCAGAAAGCATAAAAGGAGCATTAGGAGAAAAAATAAGGGCTGGTAAAGAAAATGCCATACTTAGCAAAAAACTGGCAACCATTATTACAAAAGTACCGGTTGTATTTCATGAAGAAACTTTCAGACAAAAGGATTGGAATAAAGAAGCATTAATTGAAATATTTACAGAACTGGAGTTTAAAACAATTGGTAAAAGAATTTTGGGAGATGATTTTAATGCCTTCCCCACAGTACCAGCTGGTGTGCAAACCGATCTCTTTGGTAATATTGTTGAAACAACTAAAAAATCAAATAAACCCGAAAAAGAGGAACCCGAAGAAATAACAGCAGAAAATTATGGCGTAACCCATAATATAAAAAACACAGCACATCAATACGAACTTATTACAACAGATGTTGAAATTAAAAACCTAATTAATATACTGAAACCATATACCGAAATATGTTTTGATTCTGAAACAACAGGGCTTGATGCAAATCAGGCAGAATTGGTAGGCTTAAGTTTTTCAGTTGAACCTCACAAAGGATATTATATTCCCTGTCCGGTTGACCGTGAAAAAACAAATGAAATTCTAAATATCTTAAAAGTACTTTTTGAAGATGCATCTAAAATATGGATTGGACAAAATTTAAAATACGACATGCTGGTCTTAAAATGGTATAACCAGGAACTGAAAGGTAAAATTTACGATACCATGCTGGCGCATTATGTGGTAGAACCGGAAGGAAAAAGAAGTATGGATTTGCTAAGTGCCCAATACCTGAAATACGAACCGGTACATATTGAAGAACTGATAGGCAAAAAAGGAAAAGCTCAGGGAACCATGCGGGATGTAGCTTTAGAAGATATAAAAGAATATGCAGCAGAAGATGCAGATATTACTTTGCAACTAAAAAACAAATTAAATCCGCTTTTAAAAGAAAGAGAAGTTGAAAAAGTCTTTTACGAAGTGGAAACTCCTCTTGTAAAAGTTTTAACATCAATGGAATTTGAAGGAGTGAAAATTGATGAATCTTTTTTACGTCTCTATAGTAAAGAACTGGAAAAAGATGCAAAAACAGCAGAAGAAAAAGTGTATAAAGAAGCTGGTGTTCGCTTTAATCTTGCCTCTCCAAAACAATTAGGGGAAGTATTGTTTGAAAAATTAAATCTGGATCCATTAGCCAAGAAAACTAAAACCGGCCAATACCAGACAGGAGAAGATATCTTATTAAAACTGGCAACCAGAGGACATACCATTGCTGATGATATATTAACTTTTAGAGAGTTAACTAAATTACAATCCACTTATGTAGATGCATTGCCTGAAATGATTAATCCAAAAACAGGCAGGGTGCATACTTCCTATGCACAGGCAGTAGCCGTTACCGGAAGATTGTCCAGTAATAACCCAAACCTGCAGAATATACCCATCCGCACAGAAAAAGGAAGGGAAATAAGAAAAGCTTTTATTCCCAGGTCTCCTGAACGGGTTTTAATAAGTGCTGATTATTCTCAGATAGAATTAAGAATCGTAGCAGCTATCAGTGGAGATCCTAATATGTGTGAAGCATTTAAACAAGGCAAAGATATCCATACAGCAACAGCAGCCAAAGTGTATAATATTCCTGAAGCAGACATTAGCAAAGAAATGCGCTATAAAGCTAAAAGTGTAAACTTTGGAATTATATACGGACAGGGTGCTTTTGGTTTAGCTGATAATTTAGGAATATCCAGAACAGAAGCAAAAGAAATAATTGACAGCTATAAACGTGAATTCTCAGGTATCACAAAATATATGGATGACACTATAAATTTTGCCAGAGAAAACGGTTTTGTAGAAACATTGATGGGAAGAAAAAGATGGTTAAGAGATATAAATTCTTCTAATTTTACAGTCAGAGGATTTGCTGAGAGAAATGCCATTAATTCTCCTATCCAGGGTACAGCAGCAGATATGATCAAACTGGCCATGATCAAAATTGCTGCAGCAATAGAAAAAGAAAAATTAGAAAGCAAAATGATTTTGCAGGTTCATGATGAACTGGTCTTTGATGCCGTAGAATCAGAAATTGAAATTTTGAAACCACTTATATTAGAAAATATGCGGTCCGCACTTATCTTACCCAATGAAGTACCTGTGGAAGCAGAATTAGGGTTAGGGAAAAACTGGCTGGAAGCTCATTAAAAAGACGAATCTATGTTGCATACCAACAAGGATATTGATGATTATATTGAAAAATCAGCAGCATTTGCAAAACCAATCTTGCTTCATCTGAGACAATTAATACATAAAACTTGTCCCGAAGTTGAAGAGCGCATAAAATGGGGTTTTCCACATTTTGATTATAAAGGACAAATGATGTGCAGTATGGCTGCATTTAAAAAACATTGTGCATTAAATTTCTGGAAGGCTTCTTTAATAAAATCTATAGCAGAAGAACAAAATGTAATAAAAGAAAAATCAATGGGCAAATTTGGTAAAATCACTTCTCTTCAGGATTTACCAACAGATAAGAACTTAAAACAAATTATTATAGAAGCAATGTTGTTAAACGATATGGAAACTAAAATAATTAAAAATAAACCGGTAATAAATGAAGCACTAGAAATACCCGATTATTTTACAAAAGGATTAAAACAAAATAAAAAAGCAACAATAGAATTTGAAAAATTCAGCACCAGCAACAAAAAAGAATATATTACATGGGTGGAGGAAGCTAAAACAGAAATAACTAAAAAAAATCGTTTGGAACAAGCTATGCTCTGGATTGCTGAGGGTAAACCCAGAAACTGGAAATATATGAACAAATACAAATCTGCAAATGAACAATAAAGAACTGATAGAAAAATTCTATACTGCTTTCCAACAACTGGATTATGTATCCATGCAGGAATGTTATTCACCAAAAACCCTGTTTAATGACCCTGTTTTTGGTTTACTGCAAAATGGAGATCCGCAAATCATGTGGGAAATGTTATGCAAAAGGGCTAAAAACTTTACACTTTCATTTAATAATATAGAAATTATTGATGAAGAATTTGCAACCTGCAACTGGACAGCTAACTATCTTTTTGCAGCAACAGGAAAAAAGGTAATTAACCCGATAAAAGCTTATATCAGGATTCAAGACGGGTTCATTATTGAACACACAGACCATTTTAATTTTTACAATTGGTCAAAACAAGCTTTGGGAATAAAGGGATTACTTTTTGGGTGGACACATTTCTTTGCAAAGAAAATTAGAAAACAAGCTTTATTGGGATTGGAAAAATATAAAGCTCAGCGAAACAAAAACAATTAAAATTTACTTTTTCTTATAAATGGGAACAGTACTGCAAGGTTCGCCATACATAATACTTTTTACAAAAGGTCGGAGTTTATTCGTAATGGCTACATAAGCAGATTCAGGAATCTGAACCTCCCCGCAACCTTTTACAACAATTCGCTGATCTTGAAATTCTTCTCCTTTCAACAAAGAAATATGGTTCACCAATACCATTTCAATTAACTTTTTCTCGTCTCCAAAAACCACTTCTTTTGCTATGGGTTGTAAATAACTGGCAGCCAGCATATTCGCCCACATGGGTATTACCGCATCTGCTGAACAAGTAATGGCAACATATTTATCCTTGAACTTCCCCCAATCTGTCGTTAATAAAGCAGCTCTGTAATCTTTCTCTTTTAAAATCAATCCCATAAACAAATAGTCTTTTAAGTCAAAAACTAAAATATCCCCTTTAGGATAATAGTCTTCCAGGTCTAAACTAATTAAACTACTTTCTGCTACTTTATTAATGATAACATCACTCATAATAATACAAAAGTACTAAATAGGAGCACTAAATATTTTCGTTACAGGTAAAAACAAAAAAGCCCCTTAAAAAAGGGGCCTTATTATATATGAAGTAAGTATACTATTAATAAAACTTATTTCTGTAATCTTTTATAGTTGCATCTTTTTTAAGTCCTTCCAAACCTCTCATTAAAATCATCTTTTGTTCCTGTAATAAAGACTGACGTATGTTTTCAGGATTTTCAACAGAAGGTTTAGCGGCAATATTTTCAACTCTTAAAGCAAATACCCCATTTGATCCGGCAACTGCATCAGATACTTTCCCTTTTAATGTTGAATTAAATGCTGCTCCGGTAAATTTGGCATCATTGCCAATACCTGGTATAAAGGGATTACTGAATAATAAAGAATCTGCTTTCTGAACCTGTGTACCGGCAGCAGTAGCAATAGCTTCTAAAGTAGTGGCTTTAAATTTAGTATCCAGAATTTGTTTAGCTTTCTTTTCATTCCTTACCAACACTTCAATCTGTGGTCTTAATAAAGCAGCAGGTGGTAATCCTGGTTTAATAATAGATGTAACCATTGTGATAACATATTTATCTCCAACACGGAAAGACTGGTCGCTAACTTCCCCTAATTTGTGTTCATACAACCATCTAACAATCTGCCTGCTGGAACCTAAACCTGGTACAGAAAAATCATTTTCCTTTAATTCCCCGGAAGGTAAAGCCTGTTTATTCAATTTCAGTAAATTCTCATCAAAGGATTTTTTATCCCTGCTGGTAGCAGCAAACTGAGCAGCAGCGCTGTTTGCTGCAGCATCCGTTTCATTACTGATATTTATTGGTTTAGCCAGATAGGCAATTTTATAAGCAGGACCAGAACCTTTCTGTCCTAATATTTCTACATAATGATAACCATATTCTGTTTTAATCACCCCTTTTGAACCTACTGGCTTTTCAAAACTGAATTCATTAAATTCCGGCACCATTCTCCCGGTTGTAAAATAATCATAAACACCACCTTTATTCTTATTACCGTCATCAGAATATTTCAGGCAAACTTCATCAAAGCTTTTACCACTCTTTAATTCCATTTCCACTGTATCCATAATTTTACGTGCGGTGCTGTCGTCCCTAACCTGATTTAATGCACCGGTTTGCTGATCTGGTTGATGTGTTGAAACCAGGATATGACGAACTTTTACAGAATCTGGAATTTGCTTTTCACCAACTACTTTAGATAATACAAAGTTATTACCATCCAGATAAGGTCCGTATACACCACCAACAGGTACGCTGATGATAGAATCAATATTATGTTGTTTTATTTCTTTCTTACTGATGTATCCGTTAAAAAATGGACTTTCAGTAGTATTCTTTGCAAAAAACTCATTTACATCAGTTGCTGCAGCAAAATCCTTTTTCAAAGAAAGTAACAAATTAATGGTTGCAGCAGAATCCGAACCACTAGCACTGGCATCAAAACTAACAAAAGAGAGTGTTCTGGATTCTTCATCCCTTTCATAAAGTTTACTGTGCTTTTTTGCATAAGCCAATATCTCATCATCTGAAACTTTAGCGGTACTATCAGAAATACTGTTATAAGGAACATAGACATAAGATACAGCAGCAACCTGATTATTGTCTGCTTCCTGTTTTTCCACCAACCATTTAGGAGCATAACCACTATGTTGCAACAAATTCTGATACTTTTGCTGTAATGCCTGCTGAATGGTTGGTTCAATATAGCCTTGCAAAATCATATTCTGCTGTTCTGTGTTCTTTGACTTTTTTATTTGATTATAAGCAGCTTTTGCTTTTTCTACATCAAAAAATCCAGTCTGAGGATCAGTAAACTCTCTCCTGAAAGGAGAATTTTCACCAAACAATATTTCACTTAATTCTTTAGGAGTAACGGTAAGTCCTAATTTTGCCAGTTCCTGTTTTAGTAACAATTGGTTCACTTCCTGGCCCCACATCTGGGATATTAATTGTTCCCTTTCCATACCCCGGTTCCCGTAAAGGGCGAGTTTCTGCTCAAATTCTGAGCGTTCTATACTTTCTCCATTTACTTTTCCCAATATATTACTATTGGAAAAAACACTACCGCCACGACGGACACCATCTTGTAAAATGAAGGCAACTAAGGCAAGCGCAATGACACCGAAAACGATCCACGCACCTTTATCACGGATTCTTTGAATGACAGACATACTTAATTTTTATGAAACATTATATAAAGGATGGCAAATTTAGGGGAATATAGTTATAGAACAAATTGTGGAAAAAACTCTCAAACCCTACCCAGTCAATTATTTTTATGTGGAAATAAAAATACAGAACTAAAAAATGGAGAAGCTTAGCGGAATGTTCCACAAAAATCGTGAAACACAAATGCACAACTTATTGTGTATAAACACCTTTTGCAGTGAATAACCCCAAATTTTCAAATTCCGAATGTGTACAGAAATAGAATATCTCATGGCTGATAGCCAGTTAAAAAAGTATATAACTCCAGAAACAACATTTTCAGCATACTTAATAAACAGTGCAATACCGGTGAATTAGGAATTGGGAATAAACCCGCTAATAAAATACACCAATGTTTATAAATGGCTTGAAATGAAAACAGGTATGCATTTGCTTCTGTTAAAAAAATGTGGACGTCTGTGAATAAACCAGATCTAATTAACTTTGCAGCCTGTTGATAAATAACTTACTAAGAAATTAACACCCGTAATAGTAATAGTGGTTTTATATAAATAAGTATTATTAATTAATATTACAGCAGTTATGAACATTGCACAGGCAACTGAAAAAATTGAAGAAAAAGGTTTTCTGGATTTGGAAATAGATCCGCGTACTGATCTGTTTGCCGAAATAGAAAAATTAAAGAAACAGAAAAATATGGTGTTGCTGGCACACTATTATCAGGAACCCGATATTCAGGATGTGGCAGATTATATTGGAGATAGTTTAGGGCTGGCACAACAGGCTGCACAGACGAACGCAGAGATCATTGTTTTTGCAGGAGTACATTTTATGGCAGAAACCGCTAAAATATTAAATCCTTCCAAAAAAGTGCTCTTACCGGATCTACGGGCTGGGTGTTCTCTGGCTGATAGTGCTCCCGGTGATTTATTTGCCCAATTCAGGGCAAAATATCCAAATCATCTGGTAATATCCTATATTAACTGTAGTGCCGAGGTTAAGGCGCTGAGTGATATAATCTGTACATCGGGCAATGCAGAGAAAATAATTGAAAGTGTTCCTGCAGATCAGCCTATTATTTTTGCTCCCGATAAGAACCTGGGTGCTTATTTATCCAAAAAGACAGGCAGAAATATGGTTTTATGGAATGGTGCCTGTATGGTACATGAAATTTTCAGTCTGGAAAAGATTACAAAACTCAAAATCCGCCATCCAAAAGCTAAATTAATAGCCCATCCGGAATGTGAGGAAGCTATTTTAAATATTGCAGATTTTATAGGCAGTACCACCCAGTTACTCAAATTTTCCAAGGCAGATCCTTCTATGGAATATATTGTTGCAACTGAAACCGGTATTTTACACCAGATGCAGCAAAATACCCCTGAAAAGACTTTTATTCCTGCTCCACCAAATAACAGCTGTGCTTGTAATGATTGTCCGCACATGAAATTAAATACTCTGGAAAAATTATATCTCTGTATGAAATATGAGCTCCCGGAAATTACCATGAATGAAAAATTAAGAATTGCCGCAAAAGCCCCGATTGAAAGAATGCTGGAAATTAGCAGAGCAGCAGGATTGGTTGGCGGTTAATTAAAAGAAAATATTACTTACATAAAGCTTACAATAAAAGAACACCGCATTGCCGGTGTTTTTTTTATGATAAAAACAGCATAACTGGTAAGTACCAGTTACCTATCTGATTCGGACTTTGTTTTGAGTTATCGCACAGAAAAAGCGCAGTTAAGGCACAGTTATTCCACAAAAAATGCGGGAAATATGTGGGATAACTGTGGGATAACTGTGCGATAACCTAAAATAAGGTAGGAAACAGGTACCCATCAGACAGGCAGGAAATACCTGATGAGAAGCCATTAACCAATCAATAAATAAAAAGGTAAATAAGTATTTTTTACTTAGAGAAACCAACCCAGTATTAAACAGCCCAGCACAATAAAAGGAGCTGGAATTTTGGTATAAATTAAAATTAGAAAAGTAATGAGAATTACTGTAAGGTCTAAATATCCTTGTAAAGTCTGTTTTAAAAATTCTGGAAATACCAGGTCCTTCAATAAATAAATAGTGGCTCCGGATAAAATACCCACAACAGCGGCATTGATCCCTTCCAGAGAACGGTAGATGGCGGCATATTTTTTAAGGTTATGCCAAACAGGGAAAAAAAACAGCACCAGTAATACACTGGGTGTAAATATCCCCAGTGAACCTAATATACAACCCAGGAACTGCATCCATTTATTTTCTTCATTTTTTAAAACCATACCTCCGGTAAAAGAGCCTATTGAAAAAACTGGTCCGGGTATAGCCCGTACAAATCCGGAACCAGTAAGAAAATCATTCCGGTCCATTTTCAGCACATCTCTTTTTTTAATCAATACCTGTTTGGTTTCCGGCCTTACCACATATTGTTCATACATCATGGGTATCAGTACATCCCCGCCACCAAAAACCAAACTTCCGAAACGATAATTATTTTCAAATAAATTAAAGGCTTTTCTGAACTGCCAGTTATTACGGGTAGCAGTTTCTGATAAATAACCTGCTAAAGCAAAAAGGGTAAGAAAAATGAGCATATTTCCCCATTTTATCTGTTTTGGCTTTTCATGAACCTGCGGAATACGTTTATCACTGATATTGGTTACAAAACCAGCAACAACAATCAGTAAAGGGAAAACCCAGGGGCTTTTAAATGCCAGGTAGGTAGTTATGGCTGCAACAATCCAGATTATAATTGTAATTGTATTGTGAATAGCAATTTTAAACAATTTATAGGTGGAAAAAGCAACAAAACCAATGGCCATTGGACGGATAAACTTAAAAGCATCGGTATTTAAACCAATGGTATCAAAATAGTTTAAGAGAAAGGAAAGTAAACCCATTATAATACAGGCAGGGGTAATCCAAATAAGGAGGGTTAATATAGCCAGCGGAATTCCACCCCGTTTATAACCAATCAGGGTAACTGTTTGTGTAGAAGAAGCTCCAGGCAGCATGTTGCAAAAACTCATCAGGTCCAGCAGCTCATGTTCGGTAACATCATGCCTTTTTTGTACAAAGGTTTTAAGCATCATTCCATAATGGCCCTGCGGCCCTCCAAAAGCAGTTATACTGTAAAAAAACACTGCTCTTAAAAATGGAATGTGACGTAAAAGAACCATGACAAACAGATTTATTCGGTTTATAAAGAAAAGGAAAAAATCACAGGCTAAAAAAATAATCGTTGAAAACGGGATATATAAAAAAATAAATTGCAATTTTAAATATGCAAAACCGGATGCTTTTCTTTTTTATGATTCTGCTTTTTGGTTGTACTGAAAAGTATTATTCTCATACAGGAGCGTATAGATTTAAGTCGGCTGACGGTAAACCAGATTACAGTAACCTGGATTATTGGGCTGCACATCCTTATAAACAGGATCTTTCTGATAGTGTTCCCCAGCCCTTACAGGGCAATTATCATCCTGATTCCACGGTAGATATCTTTTTTATCCATCCCACCACCTATACTTCAAAAGAAAAGAATTTTGGCTGGAATGCCCCGGTAGATAATGATACCCTGAATGCGAAAACAGATTACAGTACCATATTATACCAGGCAAGTGTGTTTAATGAAGCCGGAAGGGTTTTTGCACCTAGGTACAGGCAGGCAAACCTGGCAGCATATTATCCCGTTACGCAAACAGATACCTTGCAGGCAATACATGCATTTGATTTGGCTTACAATGATGTAAAAACTGCTTTTGAATACTATTTAAGCAACTGGAATAAAGGCAGGCCTTTTATTATAGCATCGCATAGCCAGGGAACCACACATGCCAAAAGACTGATAAAGGAATATATAGAAGGTACAAACCTGCAAAACAGGTTGGTGGCTGCTTATATTATTGGTATTGTGATAGAGCCCGGATATTTTAACAGCCTGAAGCCTTGTACGAATCCTAATCAAACAGGTTGCTTTTGCAGCTGGCGGACCTTTAAAGAAGGATATATTCCGGACTTTGTAGCCAAAGAAAAATTTACGGCCATCGTTACCAACCCTATTACCTGGGACAGCAGCAGGCCCAAAGCAGACAGAAAAGAAAACCCTGGAGGAATTTTACTGAATTTCAACAAAAAATATGCGAATACGGCAGATGCAATCATACATGATGGTATTTTATGGACCCGCAAACCAAAATTTTTCGGAAACATATTATATACCAGTAAAAACTTTCATATTGCTGATTATAACCTGTATTATTATAGTATCCGGCAAAATGTTCAGCAAAGGATTAATGCTTTCTGGAAAAAATAAAAGCCCTGCCAGGAAAAGCAAAGCTTGTTTTATACCGTAACCCCAAAAGAATATTTATTGTTTAACAAATTTTAAGGAACTTAAAAATCCACCTTCATAAAAAGCGTTGAGTACATAATTTCCACTGGATAAATCACTCACATTTACCAAATAGTCCTGATTACCCGCTTTAATACTTGTTTCAAGGCTTTTAGCAATGGTACCGTTTTCGTTCAATACTTTTAATTTCAACCGGCTATCTTCATTACACTCAATATTGAGTATAAGGGAAATTGGATTGGTTAAATATTGAAATTGACGAATCAGCATAAAAACTGTTTATACATAAACAAAATACCAAAAGAATATAAAATGGGGGAGTTATATAAACAGACAACCCGATAGTTTTAAACGCTGCATAAAAAATAAAAATGTTTAGTAAATAGTAATTTTCTAATTATTGGCTACTTAAAAAGTATTTTTTCACTTTCACTCAAATCCATCAGTACATATTTTTTAATACCGGAGATCTGCATTTCATCCAGCATTGCTACTATATTCTGGTAGGAAGCATCTTTGCCCGGTTTTATTAAAACAACCAGATCGTTTGAATTGGGCAAACTATTTTTAGCATCCAGTAAAACAGTTCTGATACCGGTTGCAGAAAAATCAGTCTTTCCGGATAGTCGTATATTATTTCCTTTGTAATACACAATTTGATTGCTGTGACTTAGAATAATATTCATGGTCTTACTTTCTGGTGTAGTGTTTCCACTACCATCTGCCGGTAAAATCAGGTTCATAGCAGCAGGCCTGCTGAGGGTAGTGGTAAAAATAAAAAACGTAATCAGCAAAAATCCCAGATCTACCATTGGTGTAAGATCTACCCGGGTAGATAATTTTTTTGAGCGGAGACCACCTTTACGGCGATGGTTGTCCTGTGTTTGAATTTCTGACATATAGTTGTTTTTAAATGAGATTCAGACTGAACCGAATTCCATAGAAAAACAACCCGGAATATCTGCAAAACGGGTATGTTGGGAAAAAAAATTCCCCGATAGTTATATCTTGAAAAAATTAGTGGCTTAACAGATTCTGGGTAACTGTTCTCCGGTTAAATAGGTAACCACGCGTTTACCACCAATACGGCTTTTCATAATCACCCTTCCCGGATTATCTGTATTTACTTCTCCAATAATGGCAGCATTGATACCGTTTTGATCCTGTTTCAGCAAGGTAAGAAAGTCAGCAGCAATCTCTTTGGAAACAATAGCCAAAAATAACCCTTCATTGGCAACATACAAGGGATCCAGTCCCAGCATTTCGCAAGCGCCGTCAACCTGTTCATCCATAGGAATTAGTCGTTGGTCAATAAGATAGCCCAATTGTGTCAATTCAGCAATCTCATTCAGCACAGAAGCTACACCGCCCCGGGTGGGGTCTCTTAAAAATTTAATATCTTTTCCAAATCTCTCAACCAGGCTTAAAATAATATGGTTCAGGTTAACAGTATCACTTTCAATATCGGTATCAAATTCCAGCCCCTTTCGTAAACTCATGATAGCAATACCATGCGAAGCAATATTGCCACTAATGATAATAACATCCCCGGCTGTTATATTTTTATGATGAATAAAGGCTTTCGGGTGCACCAAACCTATTCCGGAAGTATTGATAAAAATTTTGTCGCCCTTTCCTTTTTCCACCACTTTAGTATCACCGGTAACAATGGAAACCTTCGACTGGTCGGCCGCTTCTTTAATACTAACCAGCACTTTCCAGAAATCCTCCATCGGAAACCCTTCCTCTATAATAAAGCCAAGCGATAAATATTTGGCGGCTGCGCCGCACATAGCCAGATCATTCACCGTGCCATTGATGGCTAAATCGCCAATATTGCCACCCGGAAAAAAGATAGGGGAAATTACATAACTGTCTGTACTGAAAGCCAGTTTACCATTCAGTTCAAATACAGCGCCATCGTGCTGCTGGTCCAGTAAATCGTTTTTAAAAATATCAAAGACTCCAGATTGAAGCAGGCGGTGTGTAAGTAAGCCACCACTGCCATGGCCCAGTGTTATTACATCAAAATCAAATTTAGGCATGGGGCATTGCAGGGCAAATCCGCCAGAAGAAACACTGTCATTATTTACTGTATCATTGGTATTGGGCATGGTCTTATTCGTTTAGGTTAACACCGGATTTGTATACTAGCGCATTGTGATTTAATAAAATTAAACCAGTACACTATCTGTATTGGAATAATGATAGTAAGCCGCACAAGCCCCCTCACTGCTCACCATGGGAGCACCCAGGGGATGTTCCGGTTTACATTTTGTGCCGAAATTGGGGCATTGCTTCGGTTTCTTTAATCCTTTCATAATATCTCCGCTGATACATTCTTTATTTTCCTGTGCAATTGGAATATCTATATTAAATTTTAACCGGGCATTAAAATTTTTGTATTGTTCATTTACTTCATAACCACTCTGGGGAATATTTCCCAGCCCCCGCCAGATACGGTCACTTACCGTAAATACATCTTTAATTGTTTTTTGGGCCAGCAGGTTTCCTTCGCGCTGCACAGTCCGGGCATATTGGTTTTCAACCTTGCACTCACCATTCTCCAGTTGATGTACAGCCATTAAAATACCCTGTAATAAATCAACGGGTTCAAAACCGGTAACCACAATGGGGCAATGGTATTTTTCGGCCACCGGATAATATTCATCAATACCCATAATAGTACAAACATGGCCGGCAGCCAGGAAAGCATCAATTTTATTTTCTTTATCACTCAGGATCGCTTCCATAGCCGGCGGAACCAATACATGAGAAGCCAGGATGCTGTAGTTATCCAGTTGCATCAGGCTGGCCTGCACCACACTCAAAGCATTGGCAGGTGCTGTAGTTTCAAAACCAACCGCAAAGAAAACCACCTGTTTATCCGGATTTTGTTTGGCCAGCTGTACCGCTTCCAGCGGAGAATATAAAATTCTGATATCCGCTCCTGCTGCTTTGGCTTCCAGCAGGCTTTTACGGCTTCCGGGAACACGTAGCATATCTCCAAAAGAACAAAGAATAACATTGGGTTGTTCTGCCAGAAAGATGGCTTCGTCAATTACACTTACACTGGTAACACAAACCGGGCAGCCAGGCCCATGCACCATTGTTATGTTAGCAGGCAACATTTCTAAAATACCATTTTTAACCAGGCTATGGGTTTGTCCACCGCATATTTCCATTAAAGTCCAGGGTTTGGTAGTAATCCTATGTATTTCTTTAAGAAACGCGTCCACTAATTCAGGGTCCCTGTATTCGGATAAAAATTTCATGTTTTCTGTTTGAAACTGTTTAGAATAAATAAGGCAGTCTGCTTTTAAAATAGGTTTCTTTACAAATTGGGTTCCAGTTCTTCCACTTCACCCATGTCTTTCAGATAACTGAAAACTTTTTTGGCTTCCTCTTCGTCCACTTTACTAATAGCCACTCCCACATGAACCAAAACATAGTCACCTACCTGGGCTTCGGGCACCATACATAAATTTACCTGTTTATAAATGCCGCTGAAAGAGACTTTACCGGTTCTGAAAGTATCATCCAGCTGTGCGGTGATTTCTACTAATTTTCCGGGGATGGCTAAGCACATAGGTTTAATTTTAAGATAAAATATTAGCGTTTGTATAGTAAGGAATATCTGTAAAACGGTTAGCCTGCCGGGCAATATGGTAACAGGCCAGCTGTCCAAAGCCAATACATTCGTCGTTAGGACTTAATTGCTGGTGAAAGTATAAATGCCTTTTTTGGGATAACTGTTCTATAATTAAATCGGTTAAAAGCGCATTTTGAAAAACACCACCACTGAATGCCAGTTTATCAATAAAAAAGTGGCTGCTCAACTGCGATATTGTTTTAGCCAGGGAATAAAAGACCTTCCAGGCCATTAATGAAACATCTTCTTTCTGCTGCCAGTCTTCCATAAATTCATGTAAAAAAATATTCCATTCAAACATACCATTGGTAATGGGCAGGGAATAATAATCATACGGTTTATAAGAACAGTTTCTGGCCAGAGCTTCCATTTGCATGGCAGCCTCGCCTTCATAAGAATTATAGATGCGGATACCCAGAATACAGGCCAGCCCGTCTAAAAAACGGCCCATAGAACAGGTCATCACATGATTATCCTGGTGTAATACTTTTTGGTAGTACTGCCACTCATTTTTAGAAAAGTATTTTTGAATACTGAAATATTTGGTGGGAAAATTTTTTAAAATACTCAGTGCAGATAAACGAGGTTCCTTACTCATTTTATCGCCCATTAACTGAGGAAAATATTCAAGGTGGGCCACCCGGTCCATTTCATTATTCTGATACACAAAAACTTCGCTACCCCATATATTTTTATCATCTCCATATCCGGTACCATCCCATACAAAACCTAAAACAGGCTCGTTGATACCCAATAAATGATTTTCTGCCAGTACAGCCCCAAAATGAGCTTTATGATGCTGCACTTCAAAAGGGCTCATTAAATTTTTTTCAGCAGCTATCTGTTTTCCTAAGTGGGAAACCGCATAAGCGGGATGCTTATCAATTAAGATTTTTCGGGGTTCTGTTTTTAAAATATGGGTAAGATGCTGTAAGGTTTGGGCATAACTTTCCTGAGATTCTACAGTACCCTGGTCGCCCAGAAACTGACTGATATACAGGTTATTTTTATTGATAAGCGCAAAAGCGCTTTTTAATTCACCCCCTGTAGCCAACACCGGTTCCTGAATTTCTTTAAACGGATTGGGAAAATAATTTGGGGATAATCCACGGCTTCGTCTTAAGATTATTTTCTGGCCCCTGTCGGTAAACTGAATCAGGCTATCATCCTGAGGAGCCAGGATCTCGCGGTCGTAAGTTACTACCAGATCTGCCACTTCAAATAAGTTTTCCAACGCATCTTTATCGGTATATAAAATTGGCGAACCACTGATATTGCCACTGGTAGCAATTAAAGGTTTTCCAAATTCCGTTGCAATAAGGCATAATAATGGAGAATAGGGTAACATGATACCCAGTTTATCCAAACCCGGAGCAATTGCGTCCAGACAGATTCCGTTTCCGGTAAAACTTTTTTTCTTACATAACACAATGGGAGCCGACTTACTTTTTAATGCATCAATTTCAAATGGCCTGATCTGAAGATCCGCACTGGCCAGTTCAATATCTGCATACAAAAGTGCAAAAGGTTTTGCAGGCCTTTGTTTTCTATCCCTTAACAGAAGTATTGCATCCTGATTGGTGGCATCGCACATTAATAAATAACCTCCAATACCCTTAATGGCAAGAATCTTTCCGTTTTTAAATTCCTGAACAATGGTTTTCAGGATTTCCTCATCGGAAATGGAATATTCTTTTTCTTTAGATTGAAATAAATGTAAAGATACCGCACAATCTTTACAGGAATTCGTCTGGCTGTAATGCCTGCGGTTTTCCAGGTCCTGGTATTCGGCAGAACAGGAGGCACACATTTTCAAATCTGCCATGGTCGTGTTTACACGGTCATACGGTAATGCCTTAGTAATGGAATACCGGGGTCCACAATTTAAACAAGTGGTAAAAGCGTAACCAAACCGGTTATTCTGCGGATCATTAATATCCTGCTTACATTGATTACAGATAGCAATATCAGGAGTTAATAAGAGATCCGGTTCCTGGTTTGTTATACTTTCTTTTATAGAAAAACCACTGAAAGATTTAGTTTCAGTAATAATAATACTATGAAAACTAATAACTGCATTAACCGGAGCCTGCTGCAGTAAATGATTATAAAAGGTATTAGTAGTTTCGGAATCGGCTGTAATTTCAATATGTACACCATCATTAGAATTGCTTACCCATCCGGAAACATTCATTTCTTTAGCCAGCCGGCATACAAAAGGGCGGAAACCAACCCCCTGTACCAAACCATTGATATGAATATGATAGGTATGACTCATTGATTGTTTCTTTATATAACAGCTGGCAACTCATTTATAAAGCTTCAGGAATTAACACTTTTGCTTTTAACCAGTTGTACCACAGCTGCAGGCCTTCGCCTGAAGTACAGCTTAACTCTATAATCTCTAAATTACGGTTTACTTTCTTTGCGTTTTCTTTTACTTTTTCAATATTAAAAGGAACGTAAGGAAGAAGGTCAATTTTATTAATAATACAAAGCGTGGAAGAATGAAACATATCCGGATATTTCAGCGGTTTATCGTCTCCTTCCGTAACACTGATAATCACCACTCTTTCTTTCTCACCTAAATCAAACATGGCCGGACAAACCAGGTTTCCCACGTTTTCTATAAACAAGACAGAGTTTTCTTTTGGTTTCATACCCTGTAAAGCATGTAAAACCATATGGGAATCTAAATGACAACCCTTACCTGTATTTATCTGGGTAACTTTTGTACCGGTTGCATGAATACGGTCGGCATCATTGGTGGTTTGCTGATCCCCTTCAATAACCGCAAATTCCAGCTGATCTTTTAAATCTATCAGTGTTTTTTCCAGCAGAGAGGTTTTACCGGAGCCGGGAGAGCTAACGAGGTTTAAGGCAAGAATGTTTTTTGCATCAAAATAACCCCTGTTTCTTTCAGCCAAAAGGTTGTTTTGATACAGGACATCTTTTTCCACATCTACAATCGTTTTCTGCTGTACATGGGAATGATCATGCTGATCGTGAGAATGAGAATGACCGTGTTGATGTTCATCACCATGGTGATGAATAGTAGCGTTGCTGCCGGAGTCGCAGCCACAGGTTGCACACATACAATTCGTTTATTTTGTAAAGATGATATTGATTCAGGAAACTACCAACGACTTTACCCTTAATTCTTTTCCCTGGGTAATGTCTAAAAAATGTTCACCGCAAACCGGACAGGCATCATAATAATTTTGAATTGGAAATTCAGTATTACAATCCAGGCATTTTGCCCTGGCTTCAATTCTGTTTATTTTTTTGTTTGCCTGCTCCAGAATAGTTTGTTTAACCCCCTGGCTCCAGGCAAACTCCAATGCATCCATTTCAATACCACTCATGGTACCGATGTCCAGTTCTATTTCATCTATAACAGTAGCATTTGCATTATAAGCCTGTTGCTGGGCAATTTCAACAATGCTCATAACTATAGATAATTCATGCATGTCTAGTTTTTACTTTGCTGGTTCTTTCTGTTTGTATAACGGATATACGCAAAAGCAGCAATTAGTGCACCAAAAGTTACAACGGCATGCATAGGTTCAACAAAATAATGAATAATGGTATAACCATCAGTTCCGCCATGGCCGGGATGAGCCAAAGTAATTAAAGGTGTAACAATGATTAGTAATAAAGTTAAGGCAAAAGCAATTTTTTTCATATTTAAGGTTTTAAAGGAGTCAATATTAAAAAGAAGAAAAAACTACCAATATGATAAAAGTCATACAAAAACATGATAATCGTCATAAAGTCAATGAAATACGCCGAATAAATTAGTGCTCGCATTTAGCGTTTAACCTTTAAAACACCCAGCATGACTAACGATGTTTTGCCAAAACAACCAACCTATTTTGAAGAGGTTGAAAGGAAAGGATATTCCCGCAGGGACTTTATGAAGTTTGTAAGTATGATGACAGCTTTCATAGGTCTGGAGCAATCTGCAATAGGACAGGTGGCCAAAGCTATGGAAACCAAACCCCGTATTCCTGTAATCTGGTTACATTTTCAGGAATGTACCTGTTGCAGTGAAAGTTTTATCCGTTCTTCCCATCCAATTGTAGCAGATATTTTATTAGATAAGATATCACTGGATTACACAGAAACCCTGATGGCCGCTTCCGGAACACAGGCAGAAGATGCTTTAAAAAATACGATGACCAAATATAAAGGTCAGTATATATTATGTGTGGAAGGAAGTGTACCACTTGGTGCAGATGGTGTTTATTGTATGATTGGTGGTAAAACATCAATACAAATACTGGAAGAAGCATCTGAAGGTGCTGCTGCCATTATTGCCTGGGGAAGTTGCGCCAGCAATGGTTGTGTACAGTCTGCTAAACCAAATCCTACACAAGCTACCCCGATTCATAAACTTGTAAAAGGAAAACCAATTATTAAAGTACCTGGTTGCCCTCCTATCGGAGAAGTAATGGCAGGAGTAATTGTTCATTACCTCACATTTGGCAGGATTCCTGAATTAGACAGGATGGGAAGGCCAAAAGCATTCTACAGCAAAAGGGTACATGACAGTTGTTACCGCCGTCCGTTCTATGATGCAGGATTGTTTGTAGAAACATTTGATGATGAAAATGCTAAAAAAGGATATTGTTTATATAAGGTAGGTTGTAAAGGGCCATCCACTTACAATGCCTGTGGTGTAATGAAATGGAATAATGGTACAAGTTACCCTATTCAATCTGGCCATCCATGTATAGGTTGCAGTGAAGAAAATTTCTGGGACAATGGTAGGTTATATGATCGTGGTTCTGCATTCCCCGGATTTGGAATTGAAGCGAACGCGGATACTTTAGGAAAAGTTGCATTGGGTGTAACAGCAGTAGCTATTGCCGGACATGCAATTGCCACTAATGTTGGAAAATCTAAACTGATTCAGGAGCATGAAGCGGAAGGAAGAGAAAGTGAACATGAATTAAAATCTTAATTAACACAACTTATTAAACAGCCATATGAGTAAAAGAATTGTTGTTGACCCAATTACCAGAATTGAAGGTCACTTAAGGGTAGAAGCCGATATTGAAAACGGAAAAATAAAGGATGCCTATAGCAGCGGTACAATGGTACGGTTGCTGGAAGAAATATTAATTGGAAGAGATCCAAAAGATGCATGGGCATTCGTAGGACGCGTTTGTGGGGTATGTACTTCCATTCATTCCTTAACATCAGTAAGATGTGTGGAAGACGCTTTGGATATTGTTGTTCCCCCCAATGCAGAATTAGTTAGAAATCTCATGTTTTGTGCACAATATATGCATGACCATGTAGTTCATTTTTATCACCTGCACGCAATGGATTGGGTAGATGTAGTAAATGCATTGAAAGCAGACCCTAAAAAAACATCTGAACTTGCACAAAGTATTTCACACTGGCCAAAAAGCTCTCCAGGCTATTTCAGTGATATCCAGACAAGAATTAAAAAATTTGTAGAAAGTGGCCAGTTGGGCATATTTGCCAATGGTTATTGGGGCCATCCTGCATATAAATTACCTGCAGAAGTTAATTTAATTGGTTTAGCGCATTACCTGGAAGCCCTGGAATGGCAGAAGGAAATAGTAAAAGTTCATGCCATCTTCGGAGGAAAAAATCCTCATCCTAATTATTTGGTGGGTGGAATGGCTTGCGCTATAGGAATAGATGATGTTAGTGGTATCAATGCAGAAAGGCTTTCTTATGTAGGCCAATTATTAAAGGATGGTAAAAATTTTATTGAGCAGGTATATATTCCGGATCTCATGGCAGTTGCTTCTTTTTACAAAGACTGGGGTGCTATTGGAGGTGGTTTGGGTAATTATTTGGTGTATGGAGACCTTCCTACAAATGGATACAGAGACCTGAATGGCTATAAATTTCCAGCAGGTGCTATATTGAATAAAGATGTAAGCAAAGTGTATGATGTTGATTTAAAGAAAGAAGATGAGATTCAGGAATTTATTACACATTCATGGTATGATTATAAAGAGGGAAATGATAAAGGATTACATCCGTGGAAAGGAGAAAGTAAAGTAAATTATACCGGGCCCAAGCCTCCATTTGAACATTTAGAAACTGATCATAAGTATAGCTATTTAAAAACACCAAGGTGGAAAGGCCATGCGATGGAAGTTGGTCCTTTAGCAAGGGTACTAGTTGGTTATGCAAGAGGAAAAGAAGAATTTAAAGCAGTGGTTGACAAAGCATTAAAGGATTTAAATGTACCGGTAACTGCTTTATTTTCAACTTTAGGAAGGACTGCAGCAAGAGGTTTGGAAAGTGTATTGGTTGCACAATGGAGTTTAGAATTTTATCAGCAGTTATTGGACAATATAAAGAATGGTGACACAAGAATGGCGGATATGACAAAATTTGATTCTGCCACATGGCCTAAATCAGCCTTAGGAGTTGGCCATACTGAAGCACCAAGAGGAGCTTTGGCACACTGGATTAATATTCAGGATGAGAAAATCGCCAACTACCAGTTAGTGGTACCTACTACCTGGAATGCCTCACCAAGAGACAATAAAGGACAAATGTCTGCCTATGAAGCTGCTTTGATTGATACACCAGTTGCCAATGAAACACAACCACTGGAAATTATCAGAACCATTCACAGCTTTGATCCTTGTATGGCATGTGCAGTGCATTTGTATGATGAAAACGGAAAAACAATCAGCAGAATTAGTGTGGTAGGCGATTAACCCTTTAAAACATTTTTATGGCAAAAAAATATTTGCATATTCACAGGTTGCGCAGAGTGTATGTTTGGGAATTGCCGGTAAGGTTCTATCATTGGTTGAATGCATTGGTACTGCTTGCATTAATCGTTACAGGATTTTACATTGCAGATCCGCTTGCCCTGTTAAGTAAACAGGAAGCAACACATAAATATACCATGGGATGGGTAAGGTATATCCATTTTGCTGCAGCATATATCTTTTTCTTTAATTTTTTATTTCGTTTATACTGGGGTTTTGTAGGGAATAAATATGCCAACTGGAAGCAATTTATTCCAACATCAAGAAGATTCTTTCATGAAATGTGGACTGTGTTTAAGATTGATATATTGATGTTAAAAAAGAATGGCCAGCAACAGGATCATCTGAGTGTGGGTCATAACGCAATGGCTGGATTTATTTATTTCATGACCTTTTTTGCATTTCTCATTCAATGTTTAACTGGTTTTGGCTTGTATGCATCCATGGCCAGCTGGTGGTTCCCCAGGTTATTTACATGGGTGCCGGCATTATTTGGCGGCGATATTGTAACCAGGCAATTACATCATGCTGCCATGTGGTTTTTTATATTATTCGCAGTGATACATGTGTATCTGGTATTTTTCCATGATTATGTGGAAGGCCGCGGTGAAATCAGCAGTATGGGTGGAGGTTGGAAATTTATTGAAGAAGAAGTATTTACAAAGAACGAACAACAAACACCAAATCCTGAAAAAGTATAAATAAAAAATATTTCATGACGCAAACTAAAAAAACACTGATACTGGGGATAGGAAATTATTTAATGGGAGATGAAGGTATTGGTGTACATGTAGCCAATAAGTTAAGCCATGAAATTTTACCTGAAAAAGTTTCTGTATTAGACGGTGGTACGGGAGGTTTTCATTTACTGGAATATTTTGAGATTTACGAACATGTAATTCTGGTAGATGCAACGTTAGATGGAAACACTCCCGGCACTATCCGTTTGATAAAGCCCAAATTTGCGAAGGATTTTCCACCTGCAATGAGTACACATGATATTGGGTTAAAAGATATGGTATGTGCATTGCAGTTAATGGGCAAAATGCCGGAAATTGATTTATTTGTTGTAAGTATAGAATCTATACAGCAGCAGGGAATAGACCTGACTCCGGAAGTAGAAAGAATTGTTCCTGTAATTATTGAAGAAATAAGAAAATTGTTGCTTAAAATCACCGAAAAGGAAAAGGTAGAGGAAGGTGTAGCTGTTCTTTAAAAAAGATGGGTGCACTCATAAAAAAACATCGTTTAACTGTAAACAAACAGATTAAACGATGTTACTATTTATAACCTGAGCGTTTATTTAATTGCCATAAACACTTAAAAATTTAATACGCATAATTTTTAATTGTTCCCAGGTATATGAATTTTCGCTTAATTCCTGTTGTGCAATTTGGAGGGAAGATGTTTCACAACCCTTAAAATATTCAATGATATCTTCCTGATCATATTCATCCAGCCATTCGTCAATTGCATAATCCAGGTTCAGTTTAGTTCCACTGGCAGCAATGGTTTCCATTTCTTCCAGCAGTTCATCCAGGCGCAAACTTTTATTCTTTGCAATGGTTTCCAGGGGTATTTTTTTATCTACATTCTGAATGATATAAATTTTATTGCTGCTTTTATTAGCAACACTCTTCATGATAAAATCATCCGGTTTTTCTATATCATTTTCTGTTACATATTTCTCAATTAATGCAACAAAAGGCTTTCCGTATTTGATGGATTTACCCTTACTAACACCCTGACATTTTTCCAGTTCTTCCAGTGTGGTAGGGTATAAAGTAGCCATATCCTGTAATGAATTTTCCAGGAAAATAACAAAAGGAGGCAAGGCTTTTTTCTTTGCTTCTTTTTGTCGTAATTCTTTCAGCATTTCAAAAAGCTTCTCATCTGCTGCTGCACCTGTTTGTGCTTCAGATTCATCATCTCCATCATCCTCATTCGCTTCTTCATATAAATTATTCAGTACTATTTTAAAAGAACTGGGCTTTTTCATGAAAGCTTCCCCTTTAGCTGTCATTTTAACCAGTCCATATTCTTCAATATCCTTTCTAACAAAATTTTCAAGCAGCATTTGACGAATCAGGCTGTTCCAGTAATGAGATTGTTCATTTGCTTTACCAATACCAAATTCAGGTAATTTTTCATGCCTGAACATGGTTATTTGGGGTGTAAGCCTGCCCATTACTACATTGACTACATATTCCGTTACAAATCTTTCATCCAGTGCTTTAACTACTTTCAACACTTTTACAGCATCTTCTTTAGCTTCAATTTTTTCTCTTGGATTTTTACAGTTATCACAATTGCCGCAATTCTTTTCACCCCAGTCCTCCCCGAAATAATGTAACAGGATCTTTCTGCGACAAACACTGCTCTCTGCATATGCAACCGTTTCATTGATGAGCTGGGCCCCTACCTCTCTTTCACTTAAAGGTTTATCTCTCATCAAATGTTCCAGTTTGGAAACATCTTTATGGGAATAATACAAAACACAAATTCCTTCCAGTCCGTCACGACCGGCACGCCCAGTTTCCTGGTAATAGTTTTCAATAGATTTGGGTATATTAAAGTGAATCACAAAGCGGATATCCGGTTTGTCAATACCCATACCAAAAGCAATGGTAGCAACAATTACCTGAACATCTTCATTTAAAAACTGATCCTGCCTATCCGCTCTTAATTTCTGGTCAAGTCCTGCATGGTAGGCTACGGCTTTAATATTATTTGCCATTAATATTTCGGCTAATTCTTCAGTGGTTTTCCGGTTGAGCGTATAAATAATTCCACTTTTACCTTTATGATGGGTGATAAATTTTACGATACTTTTAATAGTCTGTTCTTTCTTGATCTTTGGTAATATTTCGTAAAATAAATTGGAACGGTTGAAAGAAGAGATAAATATATTGGGATCTCGTAAGTCCAGGTTCTTTACAATATCACTTTGAACTTTAGGGGTGGCCGTGGCGGTTAAAGCAATAACAGGAATATCCGGATTAATAATATTCATCATTTCCCTTAATCTGCGGTATTCCGGACGAAAATCGTGCCCCCATTCTGAAATACAATGGGCTTCATCTACTCCAAAAAAGGAAATCTGTAAATCTGAAAAGAAGTCTAAATTTTCCTGTTTGGTGAGGGTTTCAGGAGCTACATATAATAGCTTTGTTTTACCGGCAATCAAATCATCTTTAACCTCTTTAATCTGGCCTTTATTCAGAGAAGAATTTAAAAAATGAGCCACTTCGTCCCTTTCACTATAACCCCTAACCAGGTCCACCTGGTTTTTCATTAAAGCGATTAGGGGAGATACAATAATGGCACAACCAGGTAAAATAATAGCAGGAAGCTGGTAACATAAGCTTTTGCCCCCCCCGGTAGGCATAATTACAAAAGTATCTTTACCGGAAAGTAAACTTTTTATTGCTTTTTCCTGGGTTCCTTTAAATTCAGTAAAGCCAAAATTCTCTTTTAGCCCTGCATGAATATCATATTTTACACTATCAATTCTTGGATTCAAAACTTTTGGTTTTGAATCTGATTTTGGAGCAATTTGTTTTACCTGCTTTTTCTCTGCAGTCTTTTTTATACTAGTAGCCATTGATATTTTGTTTCATTTAAACCAAAAACTTTTGAACAGTTTTATAAGATACGATTTTTATGTAAATAATTTAATAAAAATTTGATAAAAAACATTTTATCTGAAAAGAGAGATTAATTATTCACAATTTTTAAAAATGCTAAAAAATTTTAAAAGGGTAGCGAAGTTAACAAAGCGTGCTTGGAATGACAAGTGATTGATGTTAAAGTTTACCTTTGCTGGTAATGAATGCTACCATTATAAACGCAGCTATTAAAACAATAGAGTTAGAAGCCTCATCTGTAAAGGCTTTAACTGCATTTATCAATTCCGATTTTGAATTGGCCGTAAATGCCATTCATAAAACTACCGGGAGGGTAATTATAAGCGGAATTGGTAAAAGTGCCATTGTTGCACAAAAAATAGTAGCTACCCTTAATTCAACAGGCACCCCTTCTCTGTTTATGCATGCCGCAGATGCAATTCATGGTGATCTTGGCATGGTACAGGCAGCGGATATTGTAATTATTATCAGTAAAAGCGGAGAAAGTCCTGAAATAAAAGTCCTGGTACCACTGATAATGAATTTCGGAAATATTTTAATAGGGATGGTGGGTAATATGGATAGTTTTTTGGCAAACCAGTCGAATATTGTATTAAACACAACTGTAAGCAAAGAAGCCTGTCCCAATAATCTGGCACCTACAAGCAGTACAACTGCTCAAATGGTGATGGGTGATGCATTAGCAGTTGCTTTGATGGAGTTAAGTGGATTTGGGGGTAAAGATTTTGCAAAATACCATCCCGGAGGTAATTTAGGCAAGCGATTATATTTAAAAGTGCAGGATCTTTATATACATAACGATAAACCCAGGGTTTTATCTTCAGCAACTTTAAAAGAAGTTATTGTGGAAATTACCGGAAAAAGACTGGGAGTAACTGCAGTTGTTAGTTCAGACAATAAGGTTGAAGGTATTATAACGGATGGTGACTTGAGACGAATGCTTGAAAAAAGCAGTTCCTTAAATAATATTACAGCGGCAGACATTTTTTCATCACACCCTAAAACAATAGAACCGGAAGCGTTAGCAGTTCAGGCATTGGAGCAAATGCGAAAAGACGATATCAGTCAATTAATTGTTCAGGAAAAAGGAAATTACCTGGGTATTCTTCATTTGCATGATCTGGTAAAAGAAGGTATAATTTAATAGATAATTAAAAGTACTAAACAGATTTAAAGCACGTTATTTGTAAGTAACAAAACTTAAGCATGAATAAACATCATTATGTAGCAATCATGGCAGGCGGAATAGGAAGCAGATTCTGGCCAAAAAGCAGAACTTCTTATCCCAAACAATTCCTGGATATCCTGAATACCGGAAAAACCCTTATTCAATGGACTTTTGAACGTTATGCAAAATTTATCCCTACAGAAAACATTTATGTGGTTACTTCAAATGAATATGTAGATATTGTTGCAGAACAGTTACCAGCTATTCCTAAAGAGAATATTTTAGCAGAACCCAGCAGAAAAAATACTGCACCCTGTGTTGCTTATATTTCGTTTAAGTTACTGCAAAAAGATCCGGAAGCAGCATTAATTGTAGCACCAAGTGATCATATGATACTGGATGGAGAAGGCTTTCAGTCAATTGCCACCAAAGCCCTTGATTTTGTTTCTAAAAAAGATGCATTTATAACGTTGGGAATTAAACCCACACATCCTAATACCGGATATGGCTATATCCAGTTTGATACTTCAAAAAATGAAGATGGTGTTCATAAAGTAAAAACTTTTACTGAAAAACCGAATCTGGAACTGGCTAAAACCTTTGTAGCAAGCGGGGAATTTTTATGGAATGGGGGTATTTTTGTTTGGAAGGTTAAAACAGTGGTTGATGCTTTTGAAAAATATCAACCCGAAATGTTTGAATTATTTGATGGAGAAAAAGATAAATTCAATACTCCTCAGGAACAAACAGCTATTAATAATATTTATCCGCAATGTACCAATGTTTCCATTGATTATGCTATCATGGAAAAAGCAGATAATGTACATGTTATTCCGTCATCCTTTGGTTGGAGTGATTTAGGTACCTGGAACAGTGCATATGACAGTCTGGATAAAGACTACCTGGGTAATGCTGTTGCCGGAAATAATGTAATTGTTATTGATGCAACTAAGTGTATGGTAAGCGCACCTCATGATAAACTGGTCTTGTTACAGGGGTTGGATGATTTTATTATTGTGGATACTAAGGATGCATTATTGATTTGTAAAAAAGACAAAGAACAGGCAATTAAGGAATATGTTGCTGAAGTAAAACGAAGTAAAGGTGATAAATATTTATAACCGATAATTGGTTTAACCCTTTAACAATAAAAGGTTAAAAAAGGCTTTGGTTTAAGAACCAAAGCCTTTTTTTATTATTTACTTTTTTGCAGAAAAGATTTCCAGGCAATCGCCATTCTTATTTCACCATAACTTACAGCAGTACCTAATTTTTCCTTGATGGGTGCAATTGATTTACCATCAAAGTCTTCTAAAACAGGTTTAATTAAGGCTAAAATATCCGGGTTAACAAGTTCTTCAATATTAATTTTCCCCGATTCTATATATACTGCCAAATGGGACTCAATTGTGGTAGTAGTTAAATTTCTAAGGGATGCAATTTCATTTATAGATTTTCCTTCTTTAAATAATTTAAAGGATTCAAGTTTAGTATCAGGTTTTTCAACTGTATTTTTCTGCTTCAAAGGCTTTTTAACCTCTTTTTCCCGGATTAAAGAATCCAGATTATTTTCCTGGCAATAATTTAAAATAATATCAATAAACTGTTTTCCATATTTTTCAATTTTAGCTTTTCCAAAACCTGAAATCTGTTCCAGTTCTTTTAAAGATTGAGGCAGGTATCGGGCTAATTCATCTAAAGTACTGCTTCCTGCAACAATAAAAACAGGAAGATCATTCGAATCACAGATTTTATCTCTTAATTTTTTTAATTGACTATACAATAGGGGATGGGGGCTGTCTATCTTTTTTGAGGAATGGGCTGCATAGGCATTTACAGAAAAATAAGGCAATTTAAAACCGGATTTATTTTGCTGAAAAGCATCAGCATTAAAACCGTTTTTGCAAAAACAGATATTATACAGTTGCATACTTAACAAGGTATGGAATTCTTTAATGGCATCATTATATTCAAATGCAGAGGGCCGACTATCTGTAATAGCAGGAGAAAGAGAAAGTTGATCAGCTATTTTTTCAAACTTATCAGTAAAATAAACAGCAGCAGCTTTAATCCTGTCCTGTATACTAAGGCTTTGCTCTGGTAGCATTGCCGTGAGCAACAATTGAGCTAACTGAGATTTGAATTTTTTGCCTGTCAATTCAAGATTTTCCAAATCTTGCCGGATTAATTGTAACCATGGCAATGTTGCTTCATTGAATGCTGAGGCATGTTCATTTACAACGGATGTAATTGAATCAAATGATTGAAGTAAAGTTTCAAAACTGAAAAGATTCATTAACAGGCCAGACTGATATTGTTTCTTTCCTTCCAGCAAAGCTTCGGGTAATTCAGTAATACGACGTTGGTTTGAAAAATGGAGGATATGTTCGTCTGTTTGCAAACTGCCGGAAGAAATGCGGCTTAATAAAACAATACCTTCAAGGCTGGTACAACGGCTAAGAGCCACATAAACTTGCCCTGGCGCAAAAGAAGCCCCGGCATCAATAACAGCTTTTGTAAACGTTAAACCCTGGCTTTTATGAATTGTAATTGCCCAGGCTAATCTTAAGGGGTATTGAGTAAAACTGCCAATTTCATCTTCTTCCACCTGTTGGGATTGTTTATTGATAGAATACCTGATATTTCTCCAGGTTTCTTTTTTTACTTCTATGGCTTCAGTTTCGCCAGTACAAAGCACATAAATTTTATCATCTTCAATTTTTTCAACCACACCAATTTTACCATTAAAAAACCTTCTTATTTTTTCCACATCATTTTTAATAAACATAACCTGTGCACCTGTTTTTAACTGGAGAATTTCTTCAGCCGGGTAATTTCGCTCATTAAAATCCCCTGAAACGGTGGCTTTAAAAGTATAAACTGAAGCTTTTAACCGGGATAGCTCATTCCGGTTCATTTCATCGGCCTTATTGTTATGAGTGGTTAAAACAATAAAACCTTTTTGTTTATTTAAGCTAAAATCAGGCTGATACCGTTGATGTAATAATGTAAAAGCCTCTTCATCCATTTGATTATTACGTACTTTATTAAGTATAGAAATGAAATGCTGGTCAGTTTGACGGTAAATCTTATTTAATTCAATAAAAGCAGGAGGTTGTTGCTGGATAACCTGGCTGTCAAAAAAAAACGGAGAACTATAATAAGGAGATAAAATTTGCCATTCTTCTTCTTTAATAACCGGAGGCAATTGAAACATATCTCCAATCAGTAAAAGCTGTACACCGCCAAAAGGTTCATTGTTTCTATTTCTGAAAAAGCGTAAAACAGTATCAATCGCATCCAATATATCACAGCGAACCATGCTTATTTCATCAATAATCAATAATTCCAGTTGCTGTAATATTTTTCTTCTGTCGCCGGTTATTTTAATTCTGCTTAATAAACTATGTTTATCTGAAACAGTATGATCGACAGGAAGAAACCCTTTTGATTCTGGAACAAAGGGAGTAAATGGCAATTGAAAAAACGAATGAATAGTTACACCCCCTGCATTAATAGCAGCTACACCAGTAGGCGCAACAATTGCTGTTTGTTTTAAAGCATTTTCCTTTATATGCTTCAGAAAAGTTGTTTTTCCTGTTCCTGCTTTTCCTGTTAAGAATACAGACCGATTGGTATATTGAATAAAATCAGCCGCTAATTGAAAATTTATATTGGAAGTATCAGTAACCATAGAGGATAAAGGTAGGGGGAATTATAAAAAAGTATTTCCGGGAATGCATAAATCCATTCCCGGAAATAGTTAGCCAACTTTAATGATATTATTCTATGCGGCACCTTTTTTATCATTCATAAGTAATAATTCATTAGCCATTACTTCTGTGGTAGACCGTTTAATACCATCTTTATCCAGGTATTGATGATAAATTAATTTCCCCTGAATAGCCACTTCACTTCCTTTTTTCAAATATTTTTCAACAATGTCAGCCAGCTTGCCCCATGCAATAATCTGATGCCATTGCGTTTCACTGATCTTTTCTCCCAGGCTGTTCCGGTAAGATTCATTAGTGGCAATACTGAAACGGGCTAGTTTTTTTCCTTTTTCCAGGTTTCTGATTTCGGGATTATTTCCCAGATTACCAATTAACTGTACTTTGTTTTTTAATGCGTACATACTCTTTAGTTTAATATTTAAAAAATTTTATTTCAGTCAGTTGTTTTTATCCCAATTGACGAGACAAAAATGAAATTATTGAAAAAAGTACCCGGTTATTATTCGTTTCTATTCATATATAAACGTTTGCACACGAATAAAATTTATGTAAATTGTTCTTTCCAAAAATTTTAAACTAAAAGTTATGCCTGGTTTTATATCCATTTTAAGGGGAATTAATGTGAGTGGCCAAAAGAAAATACTGATGAAAGATTTAAAATTATTGTATGAAAATTTGGAGTTTACCGAAGTGAAAACCTATATTCAAAGTGGGAATGTTGTTTTCAATATAAACCAGAAAATTAATGAAACAACACTTTGTAAAAAGATTGAAGATGCAATTTTCAGCAAATATGCATTTGAAGTTCCGGTTATTATCAGAACTGCAGAAGAAATACATGATATAATAAACAATAACCCATTTCTGAAAGAAGATGCAATTAACCCCGAAAAACTACATGTTACTTTTTTAAAAGAAAAACCCTTAACCAGCAACCTGAAAAGTATTGAACCATTGAATTATTTACCGGACCGGTTTAAAATAGCGGGAAGAGAAATCTTTCTTCACTGCCCGGTAAATTACGGAGAAACGAAATTATCTAATAAATTCTTTGAGTCTAAACTAAAAGTTTCAGCAACAACCAGGAACTGGAAAACAGTGAATATGTTGTTTGAAATGATGACTCAGTAAATGCTGGTTAAAGATGGCTGAAAACAAAAAAACCTGTTTGTCCTGTGCCAAAGTCCTCAAAGGAAGGGCTGACAAAAAATTTTGTGATGATTATTGTCGCAATGCTTATAATAATTCGCTGAAATCTAAAAGCGGACATAGTAATTATGTGAGGAACATTATGAATTCATTACTTAAAAACAGAAGAATTTTAGAAGAATGTTTACCCGCAACAGAAGAGATGATAAAAATTCAGCAGGATAAATTAATGCAGAAAGGATTTGTCTTTAAATACCATACACATTCATATACAAATAAGAAAAACAAAATTTACTATTTCTGTTTCGATTATGGTTTTCTTCCCTTAGAAAACCAATGGTATCTGATTGTTAGGCGAAAGGAAGGATAAAAACAAGTAAAAATAAAACAACAACGATAAGCTAATAAATAAAGGGTTATTTACATTTGTGCTATGAATAATCCTGTTATTTGTATTGGCGCAGCACTGGTTGATGAATTATTTACAGCAACCGGTTCTGTATTATTGGCAACAACAAGTGATGCTAAAGTGCACAGAAGCGCAGGGGGGGTAAGCAGAAACATTGCACATCAGATGGCATTATTAGGTGTGCCAGTTCATTTAATCAGTGTATTTGGAAATGATGGGGAAGGAGACTGGCTTAAAGCTATTTGTGATTATGCAGGCATTAGTTTGGAAGCTTCCATTACAAGCCCGGGTTTAACAGGAAGATATACTGGTATATTAAATCAGGTTGGATCTTTGTTTACGGCATTAATAACCAATGCGTCATTGGATTTAATAACACCAGCCCATTTAAACAATCAAAGCACATTACTTGAATCAGCATCTTATATCATTGCAGATGCTAATATCAGTATTGAATCTATCAGCTGGTTAGCAGCATTTGCAGAAAAAAACAAAATACCTTTTATTATTGAACCTGTTTCTGTACCACCAGCAAAAAAACTGGCATTGCTGGATTTGAAGGGAATTTATATGGTTACACCCAATGAAGATGAATTACCAGCTTTATGTAAAAGCAATAATTCCATTATGCAGATACAGGCAAATGAATTACTGGAACGTGGTGTTAATAAAATCTGGCTGCATAAAGGTGCTGAGGGTTCCGTTTTATTTTCCAAAGAAAAAACGATTATACTAAAGGCTCCCGAAGTTAATTTTGTAAAAGATTGTACCGGAGCAGGAGATGGTTCCTTGTCTGGTTTTATCACCGGAAAATACCTTGGCAAAACGGATGAGGAGTGTTTAAAAATTGCGCATACACTATCTGCTGAAATTTTGCAGGTAGAAGGTGCAATAGCTACACATTTAACTCAGGAGAAATTATTAAGCCAGGTTTCTAAATATTATCCGCAATAATGCAATAATTATAATCAGATTCTGATTTAATATTTATAATTTATTAAAATCGGCTTTTATGTATAACAGTTTTCTTAGTATTCATCCCGAAGTACAGGAAGCTTTATTAATGAGCAAACCTGTTGTGGCATTGGAATCAACAATCATTTCTCATGGAATGCCTTATCCACAGAATGTAGCGACTGCATTAGCGGTAGAACAGGTAATAAGAGATAATGGTGCTGTGCCAGCTACCATTGCCATTTTTGGTGGAAAATGCCATGTGGGTATGTCTTCAGAACAAATTGAATATTTCGGAAAAGCAAAAGATGTGTGGAAAGTAAGTATCAGGGATATGCCATATGTGGTTTCAAAAAAATTGTATGGAGCGACTACTGTTGCAGCTTCACTGAGAATTGCTTCAATGGCGGGATTAAAAATATTTGTAACAGGTGGTATAGGAGGGGTCCATCTGGGTGCGGAAACCACCATGGATATTTCAGCAGACCTTACAGAAATGGAAAATACATCAGTGGCGGTTGTATCTGCTGGAGTTAAATCAATATTAAACATAGAACTCACATTGGAATATCTTGAAACAAAAGGCATTCCTGTAATAACGTATGGGCAAAAAGATTTTCCAAGTTTTTATTCACGCAGCAGTGGTTTACAATCGCCATTAAGGATGGATTCAGCAAAAGAGATTGCTTCATTATTACACACTAAATGGTCCTTAGGATTAGAAGGCTCGGTTCTGATTGCCAATCCGGTTCCATCTGATCAGGAAATTAATGCTTCAGAAATGAATATACATATTGAAAAAGCAATTCAGGTTGCTGATCAGCAAAACATCAAAGGAAAGGAATTAACGCCTTTCCTGCTTCAATGGATTTCAGAACATACAAATGGTGAAAGCCTTGAAACAAATATTTCGTTAATTAAACATAATGCAGCATTAGGTGCAGCTATTGCAGTGGAATATCTGTAAATGGGTGTAGTAAAGATTAGGATAAAACCAACAGAATAACAATCAAAAAAAGCCGATAGTTTTTCCTTTGGATAATCAACTATCGGCTTTATACAAAAAAGAAAATATTAAGGATTTTCTTTCAGATCTTCTTCGTCGTCCGCTTTTTCCTGCAGTGGTTCATTATTGTTTCCTCTTTTCATTTTAATTAACGGTTTATCCTGCGTACCTGTTATCGTCATAGGAATACCAAAAATTCCCAACGGGGGTAAACCTAATCTGAATTTTAAATTAAGCTTTCCGTCAAAAGAAACCTCACCCTGCATCTTTGGTCTGAATCCGGCAATATGCATTTTTAGGGGTTCGATAGTGATGATATTGTTTTTTATTTTAGTCTTGATTTCTACTTTTGAAATATCAGGATCATTAATTTTATCTTTGCCTGTTTCTTTACTTACGGATGAAAACAGTTTTAAACCTTTTACTTTTACTTTTTTTACTGATAGAGTTCCGCCCCCTTCCAGTGAAGGAAAAACCGGATGCATATTAGCATCCAATCTGCCTTTTAAACTATAATCCAATCCAACTATACCTTCTGCCTTTCCTGCTGCACTGGCAAGATCATGGAATATTTTTATTTCATTATATGCTCTCCTGATATCAAAATCCTTAGCAACAATATGATAATCAAATAAAGCTTTTTTAGGTGACAAACTCTGATAAGTAGCATCCATAAGAACAGGGGCACCAATAATTGTAAAGCCAGTTTGTTTCAAAGTTAAAATGCCATTTTGAATTCCCATTTGTCCTTTGGCATCTGTAAGGGTTAAGTCGTTATATAATACTTTTGAAATGTTTGCATTAAACGTAATATTCAGGTTTGTTGGTAATAGCACCACGCCTGTATTTGAATTTCCAGGAGAAGGACTTCCTTTAAATGCCATAAATTCATCCACTACTATTTTATCACTTTTCAGATCAAAATTTCCTTGAAGGGGTTCATTTTTAACTGCGTAATTAATTATATTATTAAGATAACCATTTAATGTAAAATCTGATTTTCCATAATAAGCTTTAAAGGAATCAAACCAGATTTTATCATCTTTAAAACTGAACTTACCCGATTTAATAATAAAAGGCTGTGGGAAATATTCTGTGGTTACGTTTATATCATTGATTTCGAGTGTCCCTGAATTTTTCAATTTTTCATAGTGGCTGTTCATCGCATCACTTTGAAGCCCTTTTAAAGAAAAGTGAGCTTTAATAAAACCTTTAACACCTAATCCTTTTTGTGAAAAAACCTGATATATCCTGCCAACATCAATCCTTCCATCGGAAGCAAGCTCATATTGCATGTCATCAAAATTCCTGAGATTTGCTTTAATAGTAAAGGGTTGGCCTTCAAATACAAAACCAATGGGTTTTACCAATACAGCTGTTGATTTTGGCGTACCGTTTGTATTAATAACGGTAGCATCAATTGAAATCTTTTCAACTGCATGGGGATAGTATTTCGTTAATATGGATCCATTGTTCATTGTAAAATGAGCATTGGTTTTAGGATATATTTTTTTATCCATATCCAGTTTACCATTACTAACTATATCCAGAATAATATCTCCTTTGAGATCCAGGCTGTCAAAGGGATAAACTTGTTTAAGGGAAGCCAGATGAATGATGCCTTTAAGGTTACTGTTAACTTCAAATGATTTTCCGCCTTTTATTTTTAAGAATCCTTTCAGATAATCGTCCAGAATATTTGCATTTAAGTTTTCAATTTCAAGATTTGAATGATGATAATTTTTATCAGGACAATTGCCGTTAAAATTAAAACTGATGTTTTTAAGCGCCTGTGGAAGTGAATCATATTTAATATATCCGTTTTTGAAAGAAGAAGTGAAACGGAAAGAAGGAATACTGGTTATAATAATATCTTTTCTCAGTTTAGAAGGATTTTGGCCTTTTGCATATTTTCCATCAGCTTTAAGGTGTAAAGAATAATTACCCTTTAATTCAAGAAAAGGAAAACCAAGGGCTCGGTCCCATTTTTCAAGGTCTATTTCAGTATTAATAGTTGTATGTATTTCCGGCTCTTTAATACCTTTTACCTTGAAGACAGATCCAAAATATTCTTTTCCAATGTTGAAAAAAACAGAATCAATATTTACAGATAAACTATCAGGGTTTAATTGTGGTAATCGGGTTTCAAAATTTAAAAATAAATTACTGATCGGGGCAGGTGCTTTATCATAAGATATATATCCGTTTCTAATACCCCAGATCAGAGAAAGATCTGGTTTTTGACCAGTGGCGGCTATATAGTTGCCTTTAAGTTGAATAGCTATATTTGAACTCCCTTTTACTTCTGCCTTTTCGAGCCACTTTAAATAGGCAGGGGGTAAAGCTGTTATTACATTATACAAATCTGTAGTGGAGGATGATATATTGAAATCCATTCCATAACCATTTTTTAAAAATTCAAATTTTCCATTGAAATCCACAGGAAGCTGATTAATCTGAAGTTTATTTTTTTCAAAAATAAAGGAAAGAGAACTGGTGTTTATTTTAGTAATAAGGTCAGCATAAACTTTTTTGGATACCACATAGTGGTTTCCGTTGTAAACAAAATCAACCATATCTATTTCAGCGTGTGTAGTCAGATCAAAAATGGACTTACTAAAATCTCCATTGCCGGTATAATTAAAACCTTTCAAATTTATTAACATTGGAAGAGAACGATCATTATAAACAATATGAGACCTTTCAACGATTATTTTTTCAATTTTTAAGGAAGTAGTATTTGTGCTATCCTCTTTTTTGGTAGAATCGGTTTTAGAAATATAAACATTATAATTAGCCTCACCTTTTTCATTAATCTGAACATTAATTAATGCATCACTCACAAATATTTGATTGATATTTATTTTTTTCTCAATTAATGATCGGATGTCAATGCCCAGTGAAACCTGTTTTGAAGCGACCAATGTATCTTTATCATAGGGAATGGAACCTTTTAAAGAAAAATCATAAAGTGTTAAGGTTAAGGCTGGAAAATGGTTAAAAAAAGACAATCTGGCTTTTGAAAATTCTAATTTTCCCTTTACACTGTTTTTAGCAAATCCTTTTATTTCATTAGAAATGGTATCTGGCATTAAATAAGGCAGAATAAAAAGGAGCAGAAAAAAACTTAAAATGACTATTCCTGTATATTTAACTAATCTAAACCCGAATTTTTTAATAGAAAACTGCATAAGAAAAACGTATTGAAAGTGATTATACAAAGTAAGGTAATTATCGGTTTCCGATGCATTACTTAAAAACCGAATTTTATAACTTAAAAATTACGTTATCTACAAAAAACATCATAAATTGTATAAAATATGCCCAGTTATGAAAACCAATCAGTTACATTTTTACAATAATGAATGGAAAGAAAGTCTAATCAAGGAAGGCTTTGATAAAAACAGAGCTCAATTAGTATTTATTTTTGGTTCTAATGAAGCAATTATTAATCCAAAAGTTTTTACACATGTAAAAGAACAGTTTCCAAATGCTCAAATTGTTTCTGCATCCACTTCAGGTGAAATATTAGGAAATTCAGTTTATGATGATAGTGCTGCAGTTACTGCAATAGAATTTGATAAAACAACAATAAAGTGTGTTCAGACAAAAGTTACAGATCATCCAAACAGTTATGACACAGGAAAATATTTAATGAGCCAAATGAATGGCCAGGATCTGGTATCCGTAATTATTATTTCAGATGGTACCCTTATCAACGGAAGTGAACTGGTTGATGGATTAAATTCAGAAAACACAGCCAAAATACCAGTAACTGGTGGACTGGCTGGAGATGCCGACAGGTTTACGCAAACTTTTACAGGTTTAAATGAGCCTCCGGTAAATGGAAATATAATTGCTGTAGGATTTTATGGAAGTCATTTGAAAATAGGCCATGGCTCTTTTGGCGGATGGGATGAATTTGGAAAAGAAAGAATTATTACTAAATCAGATAAAAATGTATTGTATGAAATAGATGGCAGGAGTGCTTTGGATTTATATAAGGAATATTTGGGACCATATGCAGAAGCCCTTCCTGGCAATGCTTTGCTATTCCCTTTGTCTATCAAAATTGAAGGAACAGAAAAAAATCTGGTAAGAACCATTTTATCTCTGAGTGAAAGTGAGAAATCAATGACTTTTGCAGGTAATATACCGGAAGGAAGTAAAGTGCGGTTGATGAAAGCAAATTTTTCAAAATTAATTGATGCATCTACAGTTGCAGCAAATTATTCTTTAATAACTATGCAAAAAAATAATCCGGATCTAGCTATTTTAATCAGTTGCGTTGGTCGAAAATTAATATTACAGGAGAAAAGTTTTGAAGAAGTAGAAGCAGTTAAAGAGGTATTAGGGAATCTAACAACTATAACCGGATTTTATTCTTATGGAGAAATATCACCCTTAAATACATTTACAAATTGTGAATTACTAAACCAAACCATGACTATTACTACGTTTTCTGAAATATAATCATCCAAATTATTCCTATGCCGTATCACTCTACATTACAAAAACAAATTGAAAAATTTATCGACAAGGATATTTCAGAAAAAATAGACATTAATAATTTTCTGGAGGCAGTTAATAGTGCGTACCTCACCTTTGAAAGAGACAGAAAGCTAACTGATCATGCTTTTAATATCAGCGAAAGTGAATATCAGCGAGCAAATCATGAACTACAGGAAGAAATTCAGGTAAGGAAAAATTCTATCATTAAGTTAAAGGAAGCCATTAATTCATTAGATCCCAATGCAACTTTTTTTACCAATGATAAAAGCGATGATGATCTGATTAATACCATCTCTTATCTGGAACAACAAATAGAAAAAACCAAAAAGTTAGAACTGGATTTAATTGCTTCCAAGGAAACTGCCGAAATAGCATTACAGGCAAAAAGTGATTTTCTTTCTGTAATGAGTCATGAAATCCGTACTCCTTTAAATGCTATAATTGGAACCATTTTACTATTAAAAACAAGAGACCCACTACCATCCCAACAGGAATTATTGAGAGTTTTAGAGATTTCATCTGAAAACCTTCTCAGTTTAATTAATGATGTATTGGATTTTAACAAGCTGGAAGAAGGAAAAATTTATTTTACCGAAAGGGATATTGAATTAATTCATTTTCTCCGGAATATAAAAATGGCTTATCGCATTAAGGCTGAGGAAAGAGGAAACCAGATTAAGATAATTTATGATGAAGATATTCCGGATTTTGTAAAAGGAGATGATATCCGGTTAGGACAAATTATTAATAATCTTGTCTCCAATGCTATAAAGTTTACCAAAAACGGAACCATTACCATCAGGGTAACTTTAGAGGAAAACAATGAGGATGATGTGTTAATCTTTTTCGCTGTGGAAGACAATGGAATTGGAATACCTGAGGAAAAACAAGAACTGATATTTGAAAGGTTTACCCAGGCAAATGCACATATAACCCGGGAATTTGGTGGGTCTGGATTAGGATTGACCATTATCAGAAAACTTTTACAACTTCAAAAGAGTGATATATACCTGCAAAGTGAATTTGGTGTTGGGTCTAAATTTTACTTTAAATTAAGATTCAAAAAAAGTAAAGCTACCTCCAGAGAAGAAAAAGTGCAGGTATTTGATAAACAGGATTTATTTGGAATCAGCGTTTTGCTGGTGGAAGATGTTACATTTAATGTAATGGTTGCAGAAGGAATGCTTCAAAACTGGAATGCCATTATTGATGTTGCTGAAAATGGAAAAGTAGCAGTAGAGAAAATGAAAGAAAAGAATTACGATATTATCTTAATGGATATACAAATGCCGGTAATGGATGGATATACTGCAACATCAGAAATCAGAAAATTTAATAAGATAACCCCTATAATTGCTTTAACGGCTTCCATATCAATTGATATACAGGAAAAAGCAGTCAATTCAGGAATGAATGGCTTTGTAACAAAACCATTCAATCCTAACGATTTATTTGCCGCTTTATATCAGAATACTATTGCTAAGAGAGCACAGAAAGGTAAGTAAGATTAATATTACCATTCAAAATGTAAGCGGATAGAAGGTACATGAACCGGTCCGCTCCTGTCTTTATTATATGCAGGATTAAATATTAGCTGATAATCAGCTGAAAGTTGCAGAAAAGATTTTAGATACCACCGATAGTAAGTTTCAAAAATCTTTTCTGTTCCATAGTTTAATTTACCATCTCCTATAATAAACCCATAACCCCCGACCTGTAAATAATTTTTATGTTCTGAAGAAATACTGTTCACAACTGTTGCCAATCCCAGAGCATCGGATTTTCTATTCCAGATACTACCATTTAATTCAATTCCCATTTGAAAGCTTCTGTCAATTTCTGTAAAAGCCCAGGAGGCTGTCTTACCATCATTCCAGCTGTATCTTGCAAATAAACCAATTGTTTTGCTCAATTCCTGTTCCAGATTAAATCCAAAACCATATTTAACACCGCCATTATTAACGCCTTCAATTTTCCCTGAAATAACATCATTGATACTGCTATCACCGATGGCCATCTGATTAATGGCATCATTATATTTGGGTGCACGGGAAAAAGTTGCAAATCCGGTAGCACGTATAGCACCTTCTAATTTGTTTTTAATTACCCAATGTTGTTCATATTCAATAGTTTCAGAATTTGCATTTTTGAAATGATACTCCATTGGTAATGCATTGGCAATTTTAGGAACTTCAACACTTGCAACTCTGATTGCCCAGGTTGGGTGTATCAGTTCAATAACCATACCGGTTGTATATCCTCTTACATCAGCAGGAAAGTCCCAGGCCCCCTGTGCCATCAAACTCCAGTTCAGGAATTGAGATCTTGCATCATGGTTGTATTTGTTATCATCAAAAAAATCAGACATGCAAAATTTTCCTGCAGTTATTACCAATCTGGAAGAAGGAAAAAAGCCTGCCAATTGATTCTGTTCCGTTTCCTGGTGTTTATATTTACCATTGCCTAAAGGGAATATTTGTTGAAAATATGCCCTGGCAATAAATGGTGTTAATTCGGAAGCACCTACCCTGTAAATTTCGCCATTTGGAAAACCTGCAACCCCTTTTGTTTTACTTAAACCACCCCCACCGGTAACTTCAGGATTAAAATAAAAGGATGCCCATTTCCACAATTCTTTGGTAACAAAAAAAGTGGAAGTATTGGAAGTAGCCGTTTCATAGGTATCGGATAAGCTATTTTCACCAGAATATTTTACTGCATAACCCGGATGAAACTGAAAAACGGTGGTATTTTGAACATGCAGGCTCCAGTTTGCTACAGAATCTGAAGGGCTATCAAAATTGATACTTGCAAAACCTGTTTTTGACTGACTGAATACTGTTACAAAACCTGTACATAATATACAAACAGAGATTATTTTTTTCATTTCAATATCTATTATTGCTTTTTTGAGAGTTATTGTTCTCAATAAAAGCGTTAATGCATTCACATTAGTTTTATAGTAAAAAATCCCGCGTTTTTTATTTATCAGTGTATTATAACCACTGGTTGAATTTTTTAATATACCAGGTCTTAATCAATTGAGTTAATAAACAATAACAGGTTAATACGCCTACCAGCCAGGGGAAATAACTTAAAGGCAGTGGTTGCAACTTTAATGCAGTTGCAAAAGGTGTGAACGGAAGTATCACGCCGACTACCATGATTGCAGTAGTTAATGCAACTACAGGAGCTGTTGCCCAGCTTTGAATAAAAGGAATTTTCCTGGTTCGGATCATATGTACAATCAGGGTTTGGGATAACAAACCTTCCACAAACCAACCTGATTGAAACAGGCTTTGATGTTCAGGGCTATTTGCTTTGAAAACAAAGTACAATACAAAAAATGTGATATAATCAAATATTGAACTGATAGGTCCTATAAATACCATAAACTTCGCCAATCCGCCAGTTTCCCATTTACGTGGTTGTTCTATATATTCCGCATCCATTTTATCCCATGGAATGGATATCTGTGAAATATCATACAATAAATTCTGTACCAGTAATTGTACAGGAAGCATGGGCAAGAATGGAAGAAAAGCACTGGCTCCCAGCATACTGAACATATTTCCAAAATTACTGCTGGCAGTCATTTTGATGTACTTAATAATATTTCCAAAAGTTCTCCTACCATAAATTACGCCTTTGCGTAAAACCATCAGGTCTTTTTCCAGCAAAATAATATCCGCACTTTCTTTGGCAATATCCACAGCAGTATCTACAGAAATACCCACATCAGCATCTCTTAATGCAGCTGCATCATTAATACCATCACCCATAAATCCAACAGTATGCCCTTTTGATTGCAATACCCTAACCACCCTGCTTTTCTGTGCCGGACTCAATTTTGCAAATATGCTTATCGCATCAATTTTTTCTTTTAAATCTTCATCACTGATCAATTCCAGTTCATTTCCCAACAATATATTATTAATGGGTATACCTACATCCCGGCATATTTTTTTGGTAACTATATCATTATCCCCTGTAAGTACTTTGAGTGTAACCCCTAATTTCTGTAAAGCTTCAATGGAAGGTTTTGCTGAAGGCTTTGCAGGGTCAAGAAAACCTATAAAGCCAGTTAGCACCATATTGCTTTCATCGGCAACCGTATAGGTAAGTGGTCGTTCATCATATTCTTTAATCGCAACCAGTAAAACCCTTAATCCTTCTTTATTGAGTTTCTTTGATAATTGTAAAATATTATTTCTTACTGTATCATCAATGGGTACTATTCTATCCTGTTCTATATGTAATTGCCGGTCTTCTCCGGGGTCAAATGCATTTGTGCATAAATCCAGAATTTCTTCTACTGCCCCTTTACAAATTAATAAATGTTTGTGATTTGCCTGTTCCAGAATAACAGACATCCTGCGTCTTTGAAAATCAAAGGGAATCTCATCCACTTTTTTAAATTGTTCCTCAACTTTTAAATATTCCTTTACTTCAAAATGTTCCAATATGGCAACATCCAGTAAATTCTTTAATCCCGTTTGATGGTAACTGTTTAAATAAGCCCATTTTAATACTTCATCATCCTCAATTCCATCAACATTTAAATGCCTTTCCAGAACAATTTTATCCAGTGTGAGTGTGCCTGTTTTATCCGTACATAAAATATCCATGGCACCAATATTCTGTATCGCATTTAATCTTTTTACAATTACTTTTCTTTTACTCATGGTTACAGCACCTTTTGCCAGGTTGGCAGTAACAATCATAGGTAACATTTCAGGTGTTAAGCCCACCGCCACAGCAATGGCAAATAATAAAGCTTCTAACCAGTCGCCTTTGGTTAACCCATTAATTAGAAAAACCAGGGGTACCATTACCAGCATAAAACGAATCAGTAACCAGCTTACACTTTTAATCCCTTTATCAAAACTGGTTTCAGCCCTTTTACCGGAAATTGATTTACTGATAGATCCAAAATAGGTGAAATTTCCTGTGGTTACAATCACTGCAACTGCCTGTCCGCTTTCCACATTTGTTCCCATAAAACAGATATTGTCCAGCTCCAGGGGAGTTTTTGACAAATCTTCCGTTAAAGTAAATTCTCTTTTTTCAACAGGTAAAGCTTCTCCGGTAAGGGTAGCCTGGTTCAGGAATAAATCTTTTGATTGTATAATCCGGCAATCTGCAGGAATCATATCTCCTGCAGATAAGAAAATGATATCACCCGGAACCAGTTCTTTGATATCTTTTTCTATTTTACCTTCTTCTTTCCTTAAAACAGTGGCTGTGGTTTTCACCATGCTTTTTAATTGATCTGCAGCCAGATTGCTTTTATATTCCTGCCAGAAACGCAATATGGAACTAAGAAAAACCATTACTCCAACAACAATAACTGTTTTATAATCCCTGTCTGCCGGTGCAGCCATTAAAACATCAATTATCCAGGAGGTAATTGCTATTAAAATTAATACAGCAATAAAGGGGTTAATAAAAGCTTGTATAAACTGAATATACCAGGCTGGTGCTTTTTCGTGTACCACTTCATTGGAACCATATTTTTCCCGGAGCTCTTCAATTACTTCACTATTTAAGCCTTCTTCAGAGGTGGATAAAATTTTAAATAAACTGGCTTTATCCGCAAAGGAACATTCTTTTAATTTGCCGGCAGCTACAGACTCAAAATTGTTATTACCGGAATGATGCTGCTGAAAAAGATTGTTCGTTTTTAATTTTTCTTTAATACTTGATATATTCATGCTATCCTCCTGAAAATTTATGTGAATATTCGTTTTTACTTCAATAGGCAATCACCGTCATTATTAAATTTTAGTTATCATCTGACGACAGGAGGCTTCGGTTTATTGGATCTGTTAAAAACAAGACATTCAAAATGGTCAAAGGAAAATAGTGGAATCAAATTAAATTTTTCCGGAAAGAAAAACCCAACCAGTTGTAATAATAAATAGCTGAAGATATTTTGAATCATGGTTGCTGTTTTTTGACTGTTCAGTAATTTCTTTTTTACCGCTATAGCCAAAACAGCTATCGGTTTAAAAAGAAGTAAGTATAGTATTGATACTCGGTCCCGAATCCATGAGAATTGAGTTTTGTTATTAATATGTTCTGTTAAGAACGGGTGCAAAGGTAACTGGCAATGCTTTTTAAACAAAATAAAATTTCCTGATCATGAGTTTCAATATAAAACTGAACTATCTTACCATCACTTGTCAAAATGAAATAAAATTGAATTTGTTTAAAAAATATTCATTATTTTTCATTACGATTCGATTGTATGCAACACAACAGTACTTTAAAAAAACTATCTGAAATGCTGGGTATCAGTATCTCTACTGTATCCAGAGCATTGAAAGATCATCCGGATATTTCAGAAAAGACTAAAAGCAGGGTTAAGGAACTGGCAAAAGAAATTGAATATGAACCAAATACCTATGCCATTCAATTAAGAACCAATCAGAGTCGGGTTCTTGGCATTATGATTCCTAATTTAGCTAATTATTTTTATGATTCTTTTATTGCTGCAGTAGAAGAAGAAGCCCGTTTAAATGATTATTCTTTACTTATTATGCAATCCGGTGAAGATGAAAATGTGGAAGAAAATAATTTAAATTTATTAAGAAGAAACAGGATTGCAGGCTTATTTGCTTCGCTTACTGTAAACACAACAGATATAAAACCTTTTTTAAAATTAAACGATATTGATGTACCTGTAATATTTGTAGACAGGGTACCTAATTTCGAAGCCTGTAATAAGATTTGCCTGGCAGATAAAGAATCGGCAAGAATGGCTGCAGAAGTACTGATCCGGAAAAAAAAGAAAAATGTACTCGGTTTATTCGGACATTTAAATCTTACCATTTCTAAAAAAAGGCTTGAATCATTTACAGAAACTTTTAAAGAAAAATCACCTGATACCAAGCTGGATATTGTTATTCAATTAGATTCTGAAGAGGCCAGGCTGGCAACCCTTAAAAGGATAAATGAAAACAATATACCTGATGCTGTTTTTTGTATGGGCGACCTTACTTTAATTGGTGTAATGCAGGCGATTTATGAAAAAGGACTGAAAGTTCCTGAAGACATTGGTGTAATCTGTATCAGTAATGGTTTTTTCCCCAATATCTATAATCCCAAAATTACCTATATAGAAACCAGTGGTTATAAACTGGGAAAACTTGCCTTTTCCAGAATGATGGCATGCCTTGCCGGAAGCTCCTTTGTTCGGGAATTAACCGTTGAATCAATTTTGGTGGAAGGCAATTCCATATGATTTATCTAATAATTGTTACAGAACCACTCATCAGTGCCCTTCCGTTTTTAGGATTGATTACATAATAATAAGTACCAATTGGTAAAGGTTTTCCGTTAAAAGTACCATCCCAGTTTACATTGTAACCCACAGAATTAAAAACTGGCTGCCCATCCCTGTCAAATACCTGTACCACACAACCCGGATAGGTATTTAAATACTTAATTTCCCAAGTATCATTAATACCATCACCATTGGGTGAAAAGGCATTTGGTATGGCCGGTGTTTTCATTACCGTTACCAAAACCGTATCACTGATACTGCAGTTTCCCTTTCCGGTAAGTATTAACTGATAAGTTATATTATCATTGGGTTTACTAACAGGATAAGGAACCGTGGTACTATCCAGGTAAGTAGCCGGGCTCCAGTTAAACTGGGTAGGACTCAGTGCATAAAAATCAGGCATCAGTACAATACTACCACCCTGTAATACAAATACATTATGGGTCAAATTTAAATGCGGAATAGGATCTATAACTACCGGCTTAGTTACAGTATCACTTACACATCCTTTTGCATCAAATGCAAACAGTGTGATGGCATAAGTTCCGGAATCTGCAAATATTCTTGCCGGGTTTTGTAATGTAGAAGTATTTCCTTCTGCCAGATTCCAATTCCAGCTAACCAGGTTCCCGGTATATCCACTGGTATGGTCTGTGAATGAAATATTATCATTCATACAGATTTCAGAAGCACTCATACTAAAATCAGCTTTTGGTTGCGGATAAATATTAGAAAAGACTTTGGTGGTTGAATCCACGCACAAATTTGTACTCGTTACAATCAGACTAACGGTATAATTACCTAAAGCTGAATACTGATGAACAGGATTTTTTAAGACAGATCCTTCAGGGTTATTACTATCCCCAAAATTCCATTTATAGGTAAATAAAGAAGCTGAATTATCTGCAATGCTGGTTGAATCTGTAAATTGTGCATTTCCTCCCGGTAAACATACAATTGCTGGCATACCAAAGTTTACAGATGGTAAAGGATGCACTGCTATAACCTGAGAATCAGCTTTACTGATACAACCACTGTCTGTCTTTACAATTAGGAAAGCAGTATAAGATCCGTAAACTGAATATACTTTAGAAAAGTTCTTATTATTTAAGTTTGTTAAGGCGGTACCATCTCCAAAGTTCCAGTCCCATTGAATGATATTACTGTAATTGGCAACAGAATTATCTGTAAAAATAATACTGTCTTTTTCACAATCCGGATTTGAAAAACTCCATTTGGCAGTAGGGGAAGGCCAAACCGTAATGGTATTTTTTGCAGAATCCCTGCAACCTGCACTAGAAATATACAAAGCCATTAAAGTATCTGTCCCCACACCTGCAATCTTAGGATCAAATAATCCACTGCTGCTAACCCCGTTGCCGGTATAAGAAAAGACCCCATTGTTGATATTATTGATTTCTGAAGCAGTATTAATCTGTCGTGCAGCAGCATCAAAGCAAATACCCGGAATTGTGGTAAACTGAACTACCGGACTGGCAGTTACATTAATCACCGTATCTTTTATATTAATACAACTGGAACCGGAATAAGCTGCAAAATGAATGGTATAATTTGCAGAAGGTGGTGCAATAGCAGGATATAAATGAGCATATACATCATTTAATAATGGTGTTGGAACTGAATCATATATAAGTGGATGATTCAGAAAATCCCAGTAAATCTTTAGCCAGGTTACAGCACCAAAATCAACCGTAGAAAGATTGGTAATTTTTACAGAATCATTACTGCATTTGGTAGCCAGGTTATTCAGTGCAAAATTAGCATGCGGTACAGCTCCATTTACTGTTAGCAATTCTTTGGTACTATCAATACAACCATTGGCAGAAGTTACTGTTTCCGATACCCAGTAATGCCCCTGAGATGAATAATGATGTAAGGGGTTCTGACTGGAAGAAGTGTCGGGATATTTGTCAGAAGACAGACTATCTCCGAAATTCCAGAAATATTTAAATCCGGATGAATGATCTCCAATACTGGTGGTATCAGCAAACTGTGCAAATGCATCAGTTAAACAAAGCTGCGGTAAGACAAAACCTGGTACAGGTAAGGGATTAACGGTAAAACTTCTCACTGTTGTATCACTTTTACAGCCTAAGGCAGTCTGTACTGCCAGTTTCACAGAATCTGCACCCCAGTTGGAAAATATTTCCGGTATGATTGTATAACGTGAATAGGTTTGTTTTACATCCCCATTACTAAAGATCCAGTTCCATTGAGTAAGGCTGTCTAAATATGTTTTCGAACTGTCAGAAAAATAAACTGTGTTTTTCTGACAATTAGGATAAGTAAATTTAAAATTAGCTACCGGTAAAGTATCTACCATAAGTGTATCAATATTAGCAAGTACCGGAACAGCGCTAAGTACACAACTATTAGAATCTGTAATATTCAATACCCGGTAAGTATTGGAGGCCAGCGGGGAAGCTGTAAAATAAGAAGGTGAAGTTTTAACAGAAGCAATGGTATCATTAATTGCCTTAATACTGTCTTTATAAATAAAAGTCCATGGCGCAGTACCCGTTAAACTGAAATTTACATTTTTAGAACTGCCATAACAAAGCGTATCCAGAGATTTAGCAAAACTAACCGTTGGCAAAGGATGTACCGTAACTTTTACGCTATCACTGGAAACGGGGCAACCGCTTTCAAAATAGGCCGTAATATAATAAGTACCTGAACTGCTTAAGGTGGGGTTTACAATCTTTGGCTGGCTGCCTGATGCAGTATAGCCGTTTGGTCCAGTCCAACTATATGTTGCACCGGAAACACTGGTAGCTGATAATTGTATATCAGAAGATACACAGGTAAAAGAGGTTACAACAGGTGACAAAATCACATTACTATAGTTTGAAAAATAGCCTAGCCTTGTTCCTGTAGTACTACCGCCATTGAGAAAACCCAAATGAAATAAACCGGTGGTATTGGATACCACGGTTGTGGTAAGTGTTGGAAATAAAACATCAATATTATAAAGATTAGCAGAAGTAATTCTTGCAGCCATCCATGAACCATTTGTACCTGCTACAGGTTGAAATAAAGAGGAAGGAATTACAGCATTACCGTTCACCAGAAAACTGCCAATATCTGCAGCATGGCACAATAGGTTTAGCTGAAAAGTTTCATTGGTAGACCTTACAAAAGAAACCAATTGGGAACCGGTACATTTAATACTGGGTAAATTAGTGGAAGCCATTTCTCCGCCTTCTCCTGTAATCTGATAAACATAAACAGGTTTTGAAGTATTGATATATTCACTGGCACTATTAAATCTTCTTTGATAATACTGCCCCCGGTTAATAGTATTGGAAATTGTAGTTCCATTTGCATCAGTAATATTAACTACTGTAGTATCCTGAGTAGCCCAGACATAATAATAATCCTGGGTATAATATCCATCCATCAGGTTACCCCTGACTATGATAAATTCAGTACCATTATTGATCTCAGGTATTATCTGATCACCAACCAAATCTCTGTTCGAAGTTGCTGTTGGCCCGATTGAATCATCATAAATAGTTACAGAAACCGGTTTACTGGCAATTACTATACTACCCCCTAAATGGGTACCGATCGTATAATTCTGTGCCACTACTGCATACGACTGACCCTTATTCAGAATCACAGTAAAAGTATCTTTAGCTAAATGGTTAATTACATTATTACTGGGCACTATCTGAACAGAGGTATTATCTTCAGTTGCAACTATTATAAAACCATTCTTTGGTTGAGGCGTATAACTTCCGTTCAAAGCCTGTGCGTTGGCAAAATCCATCTGCCCCGGAATTAAAAAATTGGTACCTATTCCCACATTACCTTTCAGGGGAAATATTTCAGGATTTACATCCTGTCCACTGCTGTTCTGGGCAAGCACTTCATAATAGGCAGAAATATAATTGGAAGCGGTTATTTTAATTCCATAATTCAGCACAGAATCATAATTATTATTGCCATAGGCATCATAATAAGTGTTTTCTATATAGGCAATCTGACTTGAAACATCAATATTTTGTTCACTATAAGGATTCAGATGAAAAGTATAGCTGGAAAAACGGGGATTTGCTGGTTCGGAAATCACAACATCTGCTGCTTTATCATAAGTAGAAATCCTGAAGACAACCGGCTTATAGGCATGTCCATGGCATACATAAGGTGCTGCAAACCAAAAAAGGGTGTCTTTTTGTGCCTGGGTAAAAGAGACTATCAATATTCCAATGATTACGCAAAAATTCTTCTTAAAAGCCATGACATGAGAGTGGATTTACAAAATGTAAAGATAGTTGTCTTTATTGGGCAACTTGCTGATGAATTTTGGTTCTAACTTAATATTAAGACTGCCCCAAATCAATAGCATCGCTAAGTCAAATGTTCAGTAAACTAAACAGATAGACATTTTATACTAAAATGCTGCCTGCTTTAATAATTTCTTTGCTTTTAAGATTTTGTAAAATCCTGAAATGTAAAATTCACTGCAGTTTTCCAGACCTTTTCAAAGGGAATTATTCCAGACTGATACTTACCTGCTTTTGTATTAAAGCACAGAAAAGGCACAGTTAAACCGCAGTTATTCCACATAAAATGCGGGAAATATGTGGGATAACTGTGGGATAACTGTGGGTTAAGTCAGAATAAGATAGGAACCTGTCTAGTCCTAAACTAGCTATACAGGTTAAAGCATATAAATGTTATTGATAAGAAATGGATTTTATTACAATGCAAACAAACAATAACAAAATACAGTCATTAATTTTGTTGCATCATAACGGTTTAAAATATATATATGGATCTTCAAATAAAAAATCAGCTATTTATAGTAGGCGGAGCAACTTCTGGGTTAGGAAAAGCAGTGGCAGAAGCTTTATTAAAAGAAGGTGCATTAATTATTGCTGTAGCCAGAGGGGAAGAAAAATTAAAAGCATTTCAGCAAACAGCACCGGGGCAGATAGAAATATTTACAGGCGACCTTACAGCACCTGGCATAACTGAGGCTTTACTACAACAGATTGGGGAAAGAACAATTCAGGGTATAGTGGTAAATGCAGGTGGCCCGCCAGCCAAAACCGTTTTGGAAACCAGCCTGGACGACTGGGATGCGGCGTATAAGAATATATTAAGATGGAAGGTAGACCTTACCAAATCTATAGTTAGTAAAATGATTCCGGAAAATTATGGGAGAATTGTATTTATTGAAAGTGCTGCTGTAAAACAACCCATTGAGAACCTGGTATTGAGTACTGCATTAAGACTGGCGGTTGTTGGTTTTGCAAAGACTTTTGCACAGGAAATCTCCAGGTCTGGAATTACCATTAATATACTTGCACCTGGTGCACATGATACGCCGGCCATTACCCGTTTGCATGTAAAGAAAAGTGAACAAACCGGTATACCGGTGGAAGAAGTACGAAAACTGGGTACAAAAGAAATTCCAGTTGGTATATTAGGAGATGCAGCAGATTTTGCATCACTGACAGTCTGGTTATTAAGCCCGGTTTCCAAATATATTACCGGCCAAACTTTTACTGTGGATGGCGGTTCCAATAAAAGTGTATTTGGTTAGTTGATTGGATCAGGAGTAAATTTCTTCAATCTGGTTCTTGTACTTTTCAAAAATCACTTTACGTTTCAGGCTAAGTTTAGGGGTCATTTCTCCGGCTTCCACACTCCATTCTGCTGGTAGTAATTTGAATTTCTTAATTTGTTCCACATGGTTAAACAAAGGATTAAACGATTCAATCACTTCTTCATATAATTTAATAACCAGGGGATGGCAAACTGCTTCTTCATTGGAACAGTGAATATCCTGTTGTTTCATCCAGATATGTAAATGGTTGAAAGAAGGAACAATCAGGGCTGCAACAAATTTCCTGTCGGCCCCCAACACAATAATCTGTTCTATATAGGGACTTTCCTTGAATTTATTCTCCAATGGTTGGGGAGCTACATATTTTCCACCACTTGTTTTAAACAATTCCTTCTTCCTGTCGGTTATTTTAAGGAATTTTCCTTCCACCCATTCTCCAATATCTCCGGTATGTAACCAACCGTCAATAATGGTTTCAGCTGTTAAGTCTGGCCGCTTATAATATCCTTCCATTACTGTAGTACCCCTTACACAAATTTCTCCATCTTCCGCCAGTTTCACTTCAATGCCATCAATGGGCGGTCCAACAGTTCCAAATCTCGTTCCTCCGGGTACTTTTCTGTTAATACTGATCACCGGACTGTTTTCTGTTGGTCCATATCCCTCAAATACCGGGATTTGTGCTGCATTGAAAATGCGTAATAATTTTACCTGGCAGGCCGCTCCACCGGTTACTATAAAATCAATATTTCCGCCCAGGGCTTCCCTCCATCTCTGAAAAATGATTTTATTGGCCAGCCTGAGCTGTATATTATAAAAGATTCCACCACTAATAGTATTATCATATTTCTCACCCAGGCCCACAGCCCAGTAAAACAAAAACTTTTTAATACCGGTTAAATGGCTGCCGGCCAGCATAATTCTTTCAAAAACTTTCTCCAATAAACGGGGGACAGTGGTAAAGAGATTGGGTTTTACCTCTTTCAGGTTATCTCCGATCGTTTCTATACTTTCTGCATAATAAATACCAATTCCACTGAAAATGTAGATATAGGTAATGATTTTTTCAAAAATATGATTGAGGGGCAGAAAGCTTAAAGCTTTTGCATGGGGTGTATCCTTAAAAGGGAAGCTTTTAATACTATAGGCCAGATCTGAATATATATTGGCATGGCTTAACATCACGCCTTTAGGAATTCCGGTTGTACCGGATGTATAAATGATCGTAGCAATATGCGAAACAGGTATTGTTTTTTTAATGGCTTCTATCTTTTCAACAGCAGCTTCATTGGAAAGAGCGGTTATTTCAGACCAGTGATGCGCTCCTTCAATCCTGTCAAAAGTATAAATCGTTTGCAGGGAAGGAATATTGGGTTGAATGGATTTTATTTTAAGATAGAGATCCTGATTACTTACAAAAATGAATTTAACATTGGCATCATTCAGGATAAATTCAATTTCATTAAGATTGGTAGTGGGGTATAAGGGTACCAGTATAGCACCTGCCTGTTGTGCTGCCAGATCGGTAAAGACCCATTCGGGCCGGTTATTACTGATGATGGCAATTTTATCACTGCCTTCAGCAGTCATATTATGGGCAGAAACACCCAGGATATCCAGGCCAGCACTGAATGTATTGATAATTTCCTTTACTGCTGCAGTGGAGTAAGTTTTCCATTGGCCATTTTCCTTGGCAGCTACCATATCTGCTTTAGGAAATTTCTCCAACTGATAATCAACAGCATCAAATAATCGCTTAAATGGTATGGTCATACTATATCGTTAGAATAAGGGAATTCCGGTGTTTATAATGCAAACTGCAGTACCAAAATAAGTAAACCCCTACAAATAAAAAGAAAAGCCGTGGATTATTTAAAAATAAAATTGATTGGCGGGAATTTTATAAATTTTGTTTTGCTGGTAATATTTATAGCCGGCAGCCTGTTTATCATGTGTATTCAGCCAGATTTCATAAGCGGCAGGATTGGCTGCTGCACCGAATATCCATTGATTATAGGCTTCAAATAAGCCTTCTTTCATTAAAAAACGCTGGTGGTCAAATAAATGAAAAGGAAACTTCTGCTGGTATCCTGAAATAAACCAGTCGATGATAAAACGGGTTTTTATCGCTGTAATGATATCTGCATTTATTCCATTAACAGTCAGGTTTTTACTCTTATTCATTATTTCAAGTAAAGCCGTAGTGAATTCGGTTTTATCTGAAAGCGCTAAAATATCAGGAGAAGCATATAATTTTTTATAAGCTTCCAGTAAAAGCGCTTTTACATCAGCGGTTCTGGTGGTAAAACTTTCCAGGTTCACAAACACTTCCCCATACATCAGTTCTTTTACTAAATTATTATACCGTGCATAGTAATTAGTGGCATTGAAATAATTAAGGCTGTAATTAGGGTCCATTTTAATCCCTTTTTCCCATTGTTCAATAGCACCCTGCAGGTTTTTATCCATAGCAAGCAGTTCACCAAATTCATTATATAAAGGGCCACTTTCCGGGAATTTAGCAAGTCCGGTTTTATAAACTTTAGCGCATTCTTTATACTGGTTGGTAGCTTTATAGTCGTTCCCTAAAATCTGGTACACCTGTTCATCTGCATCGGGCCTTTGAATCAGATCCAGGCAGATACTTGCAGATCCTTTATAATCCTCTGCCAGAAAATTGATATAAGCCAGGTCTTTCAGAATATCCAGGCTATAGGGCTCAATTTTGAGTGCGTTTTTTAAGTACATATTAGCATTTTCCAAATCACCTTTTTTCAGGTAATCTTTTGCTTTTGCATATAAACTCTTTGCATCCTCATGCTGACTAAAGGATACAGAAAAACTACCTAATAAAAATAAAAATGCTAATATGGGTTTCATTTTTTGGAGATTATTCGTAAATCAAATGGGTTAGTAAGCCATCACGAAGTTTAGGTTCGAACCAGGTGCTTTTAGGCGGCATTACATTGCCACTGTCTGCAATATCAAATAATTGGTCAATCGTTACCGGATACAAACTAAATGCCACTTTCATTTCACCTGAGTTTACTCTTTTTTCCAATTCACCCAGTCCCCTGATACCCCCTACAAAATCAATCCTTGTATCTGTCCTTGGGTCTTTAATATTTAAAACAGGTTCCAGCAGATTATTCTGAAGAATGGTTACATCTAAAATTCCGATAGGATCTGTAGTAAAAGTTCCTGTTTTTGCAGAAGCCAGATACCAGGTACCGGATAAATATATTCCAAATTCATGAAGTTTAGAGGGTTGGACTGCAGAATTTCCCATTTTTACCAAATCAAACTTATCCTGAATAAGAGCAAGAAAGGATTCTTCCGAATGGCCGTTCAGATCTTTTACCAGACGGTTATAATCCATGATATATAACTGGTTGGACGGAAAAAGTGTAGTCAGGAAATAATCAGCAGCGGCTGTTTTCTTATCTCCTAATGCTTTTCTCACTTTTGCGGCAGAAGCAGCACGATGATGTCCGTCTGCAATATAGGTACAGGGGATTTCAGTATTAAAAATAGTACTTATTTGTTCTATGATATCCCCATCACTGATTACCCAAACAGAATGCTGGATACCATCCTCGGCAATAAAATCGTATCCTGGTGTTTTACCGGTTTTCCATTTTTCTATAATACTGTCAATGGTCTCATTATTCCTGTATGCTAAAAATACATTACCTGTTTGTGCACCTGAGGTTTTGATATGGTTAATCCGGTCAGCTTCTTTTTCAGGACGTGTAAATTCGTGCTTTTTAATGATGTCATTTTCATAATCGTCCACACTGCTTACTGCTACCAATCCGGTCTGGCTTCTTCCATTCATGATCAGCTGATAGATATAATAACATTCTTTACTTTCCTGAAATAAAATCTCTCTTTTTATAAAAGCATCTAAATTTTGTTTGGCGTTTTCATATACAGCAGCTGAATGAATATCAATAGAAGCGTCTAAATCTATTTCACTTTTAGTAATATGGAGAAAAGAGGCAGGATTACCCTGGGCTTCAATTTTAGCTTCAGCACTGTTTAAAACGTCGTATGGCCTGCTGGCAACTTGTTTGGCGAACTGAGGCTGAGGTCTTAACGCTTTAAAAGGTTTAATTAAGGTCATTGTTGTTCTGAATATTTTTTTTTAATTCTTGTTTGCAAAATCTTTCATCAGGTCTGTAAAGGCCACCACACTTTCATAATCCAGTGCATTATACATACTTACGCGGATTCCTCCAACTGTTCTGTAGCCTTTAACACCAATCATACCATTTAGCTTACATTCTTCCAGAAATTTATTTTGTAAACTTTCATCATTAATAAAGAAAACGGCATTCATCAGGCTCCTGTCTTCTTTAGCAATGGGGCAATTGAATATTGGGAGTTGGTCAATGGTATCGTATAATAAGCCCGCTTTTGCAATACTGCGTTTTTCCATTTCTATTAATCCGCCTTCTTTTTTAATCCACCGCAGGGTTAACATAGCCACATAAACAGCAAAAACAGGGGGGGTATTCATTAAAGAAGCCGCATCAATATGTTTACGGTAATCCATAATGGCGGGGATGGGACGAGTGATTTTCCCCAGTATATCTTTTTTCACCACCATTAAGTTTACACCAGCAGCACCCATATTCTTTTGAGCACCGGCATAGATGAGTGAAAACTGTTTAAAATTAAGAGGACGGCTAAAGATATCGCTGCTCATATCTGCAATTAAAGGGATATCCGTTTGTGGAAATGTATGCCATTGTGTACCTTCCACTGTATTGTTAGAAGTAATATGCAGGTATGCAGCATCGGCAGGAATGTCAAAATCCTTATTAATATAGGTATGGTTTTTATCTTTTGAAGAAGCCACCACATTTACCTTTCCAAATAATGCAGCTTCTTTCCAGGCTTTATTACCCCAAATGCCGTTATCACAGTATGCTGCGGTTTCATTTGTATCCAGCAGGTTCATGGGTACCTGCATGAATTGAGTGGTAGCCCCGCCATGTAAAAACAATACTTCATAAGTATTATCCAGTTGCATCAACTCTTTTACAAGGCTTCTGGCTTCTTCCAGCACTTCTACAAACCAATTGGTACGGTGGCCGATTTCTAAAATAGATAGTCCGATATTATTAAAATCAATGACTGCAGCTGCAGCTTGTTGTAATACTTCCTGAGGCAGGACAGAAGGACCTGAGTTAAAATTGTGTTTTTTCATTGCTTATAAAAGGTGCAAGTTAATTAAAAACAAAAAAATGGGCTTTAATTAGATAAAATCTAATCGGCAACGTCAGTTACCCCACCACTGATAACAAACTTCATAGCATCGGGAGCTGCTATATTGGTAAGCATTTTGACCTTTTCTTTAGGAACAATATAAGTGATACCACTAATAGCATAGGAATGAGGAACATACACTACCACATGGTCTTTCATATTGAAATCAGCTGCTTCTTTCCTGGTTAAAAAGCCAATACGCCATACATCTGTAGCGTCTACATTTACCAGTACCGCCTTGTCAAATTTCTTTTTATTTCCTGCAAAAGCTTCAAAAAAGTCTTTAACAGAAGAATAAATAAACTTAATTCCAGGTGTTTTTTCGATTAAGCTGTCTAATATATTCACCAGTTTGGAAAAAATGAAAGAAGAAGAAACACGCCCTACAATTAATACAATAACAATTACCACAATAAAACCAAGTCCCGGAATTTTTTTCAGATTTCCCTCCCCATCTTTTGGCAACCATAAAGGAAATACGGAATGAACAATATTGGGTAAAATATCATCTACAAAATTAAAAAGGCTCAGCACCACCCAAAGCGTAATACCAATAGGAGCCAGTACAGCCAATCCCTGCAGGAAATATTGCAGGGTTCTTTTTAAAAAAGGAGCTACCCAGGATGGTTGTTGCTGCATACTCATAGTACAAAGATGTTCATTATTAACTAAACCCAACCTGTTTTGGTTTGTTTTTCTGAAATATCCACCGCAGAACCGATTATAAAACCGTTTAACAATAAATTAATCTGATTCTAAAAATGGAAACTTAAATTACATAAAAAGTTTCCGTAGTTTTGCAGAACTCTTAAAACTTAGAAATGCAAGATAGAATAATAGCCAAGGCCCATGAATTATTTATGCGGTATGGTTTCAGAAGTGTAAGCATGGATGAGATTGCTACACAGCTGGGGGTGAGCAAAAAAACGATTTATCAGTTTTTTACTGATAAGGATGCATTGGTAGAAAGCATCATAGAAATGGAAATAAAAGGGAATGAAAAAATATGCTCGGTACAGAAAATGGAATGTAAAGATGCCGTTCATGAAATTTTCCTGGCATTAGACCATATGAGTGAGATGCTGGAGAATATGAATCCATCCCTGATGTATGACCTGGAAAGATATCATCCGGCAGCATTTAAAAAACTGAGGGGCCATAAAAACAAGTTTTTTTATGATGTGGTAAAAGATAATCTGGAAAGAGGTAAAAAAGAAGGCCTTTTCCGGGAGGAAATAAAAATTGAAATCATTGCACAGTTCAGGCTGGCTTCCACATTCCTGGTTTTTGACGGCAATGTATTTCCGAGGGATAAATACACGATTCTTCAGTTAATGGAAGAAGTAACAGATAATTTTTTATATGGTATAGTGAGTGTAAAAGGCCAGAAATTAATTGAGAAATATAAACAACAACGCAATAAAACACTAAGTGTATGATGAGAAGATGTAAGATTATAGCATTGTTACCGGTCATCCTGTTTGTTTGCCGGCTTAATGCTCAAACCAATGCTGTAAAGCATGCTTTCGATATCCGCCAATGCATAGAATATTCGGATAAAAATAATGTACAGGTAAAAAATGCCTTACTGGCTGTAAAAATACAGGAGCAATCCAACAGGGAAATTACTTCTGCAGCACTTCCTAATTTATCAGGCAGCCTTGGGTTAACAGATTACCTAAATATTCCTACTACTTTAATTCCAGGGCAGTTTTTCGGGGGCCAACCCGGTACTTTTGAGCCGGTTCAGTTTGGTACAAAATATAATTCTTCTGCCAATTTACAGTTGCAACAGGTATTATTTGACGGACAAGTATTTGTTGGCCTGCAAGCCCGGGCTGCATCATTGGAATACCAGCGTAAAAATGTAGAGGTAACTCAGGAAAATATTAAAGCCAATATCTATAAAATTTATTACCAGTTAGTAGTAAGTAAAACACAGGTTAGTTTACTGGATGCCAATATTGAAAGGTTGCAGAAATTAAAGCATGATGAAACCATTATGTATAAAAATGGTTTTGCTGAGAAGCTGGATATAGATAAAGTTGCCGTTCAATTGGCAAACCTCCAAACACAGAAACTTAAAACTTTGAATACCATTGAAATAGGATACCTGGGTTTAAAAACTTTACTGGGCATGCCTGTAAGGGACACTTTACAGCTTACGGATGATATCAGTGAGGAGAAAATAAAAAATGGTTTGCTGGATTCTGGTTTTCAATATACAGACAGAAAGGAATTTCAATACCTGGATGTGGTGAAAAGACTAAACGAATTTAATATAAAACGCTATAAATTAAGCTATTACCCTTCAGTTGCTTTAACTGGCGTTTACAGTAAATCTGCTCAGCGTACACAATTTGACATTTTTGGAAAAGGTGACTGGTATACCACTTCCTATCTGGGAGTGAATATATCTATACCCATTTTTGATGGATTTGCCAAAGACAGCAGGATTAACCAGGCAAAATATACTTTACTTCAAACCAATAACCAGATCAGTGATTTAAAATTAAATATTGATAATCAGGTTAAACAGGCCAGATTAAATTTTGAAACTGCCATTGCAACCCTTGATAATCAGGAAGAAAACCGAAAGCTGGCAGAATCTGTTTATAATCAGACCAAGAAAAAATATGAAACCGGTACAGGTTCCAATCTTGAAATTACCAATGCACAAACAGACCTGATTACCGCAGAAACCAATTATATTAATTCTATGTATGATGCTGTAATAGCCAAAGTGGATTATTATAAAGCAATCGGAAAACTATAAAGTAAACCTTAATAAAACTCATTTATGAAAAATATAGCAACAGTAATTATTATATCGGCGGTGTTTGTTTTAGCTTCCTGCGGTTCTAAATCTGGTAATGCGGAATTAACTGAAAAAAAGGCAAAACTGGAAGAACTGAAAAAACAACAGTCTGCTATTAATGACCAGGTAGTAAAACTGGAAACTGAAATTGGTAAACTAGATCCATCTACCATTCAAAAAGAAAATGAAAAACTGGTAAGTGTAATGCCTTTGAGTATTACAGCTTTTGCCCATTATATAGATTTACAGGGGAAAGTGGAAGCTGTAAACATTGCCTATGTAACTCCGCGCGGCCAGGGTGGACAGGTAAAAGAATTATATGTTAGAAAGGGAGATGCTGTGAAAAAAGGACAGATCCTTTTAAAATTAGATGATCTTGTTATTAAACGCCAGATTGATCAGTTACAAACTCAATTAAGTTTTGCTAAAGATTTATACCAGCGTCAGCAAAATCTCTGGAAAGAAAATATAGGAACAGAAGTTCAATTATTGTCTGCCAAAAACCAGGTTGATAATATTGAAAAACAGATTTCCATTGTTAAAGAACAACAATCATTTACGAGTGTATATGCCGAAATGGATGGGGTTCTGGATGATGTGAATGTGAAAGTGGGTGAAATATTTATGGGGGCCGGGCAAATTAAACTCATCAATACCAGTGATTTAAAAGTTACTGCTCAGGTTCCTGAAAATTACCTGGAAAAAGTAAAAGTGGGTACTTCTTTAAAAGTAATCTTACCGGATATTAACAGAACTACAGATGCAGTGATAAGGGTTGCCGGAAAACTGATCGATCCACTCAGCCGTAGTTTTTATATTGAAGCCAAATTGCCAGCGGATAACATTTTCAGGCCGAATCAGGTGGCACAGGTTAAAATTCTGGATTACAGCAATGCCAATGCTTTAACCATTCCAGTTAATACATTACAAACTGATGATAAGGGGAAATTTGTAATGGTATCTGCCAAAGAAAACGGTAAAACGGTTGCTCATAAAAAACCAGTAGTGGCAGGTGAGCTGTATGGTGATAAAATAGAAATAAAGAGTGGTTTACAAGCCGGAGACCTGCTGATTACGGAAGGGTATCAATCAGTATATGACGGCCAGACCATTACTACTTCTGCTTATTAAAATATTCTGCAGTTGCCTGATCTGTTTTGATTAAGTAAATATTCTGAATGCAGAAAGGCTGATAAAATAAACAGGCATCCTAAAAATTTAAACTAATTGTATGAGTGTATTGGAAAATATAACAGGTAAATTTAAAGAGTTCAGTCCAACTTCCTGGGCCGTAAACAACAGAACTTCTATTTACCTGCTGATGGTATTTGTTACCCTGATGGGTGTATTCCAGTTTGTAACCTTGCCCAAGGAGCAATTTCCGGATATTGTAATCCCGACAATTTATGTATCTACCATCTATGTAGGTAATTCTCCAAAAGATATTGAAAACCTGATTACCCGGCCGCTGGAAAAACAAATCAAGGGAATCACAGGCGCTAAAATTAAAAAAGTAACCAGCACTTCTGCACAGGATTATTCAGCTATCCAGGTAGAATTTGATACAGATGTAAAAACTGATGAGGCTTTGCAGAAAGTAAAAGATGCGATGGATAAGGCCAAAAAGGATTTGCCAACGGATCTTACACAGGAACCAACAGCATTGGAAGTAAGTTTCAGTGAGCAGCCTATTATGTATGTGAATGTGAATGGAAATTATGATGTGGTGAGGCTGAAAAAATATGCAGATGATTTAAAAGATAAACTGGAAGAAATACCCCAAATCAACCGGGTAGACCTGGTTGGAGCACCGGAAAGGGAATTTCAGGTTAATGTAGACAATTACCGTATGGAAGCAGCCAATATCACTTATGATGATATTGCAAACGCGATTTCGAGGGAAAACATGGATATATCCGGAGGGTTACTGGAAGTAGGGAATATGAAAAGAAACCTGCAGTTAAAAGGCCAGTTTAAAACGGCTTATGATATTGAAAAAGTGATCATGCGCAATACCAGTGGAGCACCGGTTTACCTGAAAGATATTGCTACCATTAAGGATACTATTAAAGAAACAGAGAGTTATGCGCGTTTGAATGGTAATAATGTTATTACCCTGAATATTATTAAAAGAGCCGGGGAAAACCTGATTGAAACCAGTGATGCAGTAAAAGCAGTAACCAAAGAATTAAAGGAAAAACAATTTCCGAAGGATTTGAAAATAGTGATAACCGGTGACCAGAGTAAACAAACCAGAACTTCTTTCAATGACCTGGTTAACTCAATTGTAATTGGTTTTATCCTCGTACTTATGATTCTGATGTTTTTCATGGGTATTACCAATGCGTTCTTTGTGGCATTGAGTGTGCCCCTGAGTATGTTTGTGGCATTCATGTTTTTACCTGCAGCAGACTTAATTGTAGGATCTCATGTAACGCTCAATTTCATTGTATTGTTTGCCTTGTTGTTTGGATTGGGGATAATTGTGGATGATGCCATTGTGGTAATTGAAAATACCCACCGGATCTTTATGCAGGGGAATGGGTTAATTAATTCTGACAGAGCTGCAAAAATGGCTGCCGGAGAAGTATTTATACCGGTATTAGCAGGAACTTTAACCACGCTGGCACCATTTTTCCCACTACTATTCTGGCCGGGTATTATTGGTAAGTTTATGATTTACCTGCCTGCCATGCTCATTTTCACATTATCAGCTTCCCTGATTGTGGCATTCATTATGAACCCTGTATTTGCTGTGGATTTTATGAACCATAGTGATGATGAACCCCTTAAAAGGAAATCTGCTATTTTTAAAAACCCTTTATATTGGGTTTTAATTGCAGTAGGTATTGTTTTAAATATTATCGGACATCATATTGATATACCTGTTGAAGAAGGATTATCCTCCCCTGCAACCCCATATTTGTTTTTCGGAAATTTATTACTGGTATTTGCAGCCTTACTGGTGTTTAACATTTATGTGCTGAATGATATGATTTTGTATTTCCAGAATCATGCCCTGCCCTGGATCATGAATCATTATGAAAACCTGTTGCGCTGGGCTTTAAAAGGCTGGAGGCCGGTATACCTTTTAATTTCAACGATTGCCCTGCTGTTCCTATCCTTTAATTTCTTTGGAGCCCGAAAGGTACCAGTAGTGTTCTTTCCGCAGGGAGACCCGAATTATATCTATGTTTATTTAAAGCTTCCGGTAGGAACTTCAGTTACCTATACTGATTCTGTTACAAGGCAACTTGAAAAAAGAGTTAATAAAGTATTAGGGATCGACTATACTAAAAATAAGACCAACCCGGTAGTGGAAAGTGTGATTACGAATATTGCAGTGGGTGCCAATGATCCTACCAGTGGCGACCGGAGTACCAGGAGTGAGTTGGGAAGGGTTCAGGTTTCTTTTGTGGAGTTTGCCAAAAGGAATGGCGTTTCCACTGCCAATTACCTGGATTCTATCCGGCATACATTAAAAGGAATACCGGGTGCAGAAATTAGTGTGGATCAGGAAAAAGGCGGTCCCCCAACAGACCCTCCTGTAAATATTGAAATTGCAGGGGAAGAGTTTGATGAGATTATTGGTACTGCAGTAGGATTGAAAAACTACCTGGATTCTTTGCAGGTACCCGGTGTGGAAGAACTTAAAATGGATATTGACCTAACCAATCCTGAAATTACGTTAACCGTAAACCGTCAGCGTGCTTTGGTTGAAGGGGTTTCATCCGCACAGATAGGTATGCAGATCAGAACAGCTTTATTTGGAAAGGAAGCCAGTAAAATTAAAGATGGCAAGGATGAATATAAGATTCAGATCCGCAATGGTGAAAACCAGCGTAAAAGCCTGGTAGATATGCTGAATATGAATATTGTATTCCGGGATATGGCTGCGGGCGGAGCTGTAAAAAGGATACCAATTATCAATCTGGTAAATGTGGATTATACCAGTACTCTGGGAAGTGTGAAGCGTAAAAATCAGAAACGGGTAATTACACTCCGTTCCAATGTAACTTCTGGTTTCACACCTACATCTGTTAACCAGGTATTGGCTAATCATATTGCAGATTTTAAAAAGAAACCGGATAATGTAACTATTAAGCAAACCGGAGAGGGAGAACAACAGGCAGAAACTGGGGCATTTTTAGGAAAAGCCCTTTTAATCGCCCTGATGCTGATTTTGTTTATCCTGGTTTTACAGTTTAATTCTGTTAGTAAGGCAGTGATTATTCTTTCTGAAATTATCTTTAGTGTGATTGGGGTGATGCTGGGATTTGGATTGACACGGATGGAGGTATCTGTAGTAATGACTGGTATTGGTATTGTAGGCCTGGCTGGTATAGTAGTAAAGAACGGGATATTGGTGATTGAATTTGCGGATGAATTACGCGCAAGGGGAATGAAGACCCGGGAAGCTGTGATTCAGGCAGGTAAAACACGTATTATTCCGGTATTATTGACTGCAATGGCTGCGATACTGGCACTGATTCCACTGGCAGTAGGATTTAATATCAATTTTATTACCATGTTCTCTGAATGGAATCCACAAATTTACTTTGGTGGGGATAATGCCCGTTTCTGGAAACCATTAAGCTGGACTATCATTTTCGGACTTTCCTTCGCATTCTTTATGACATTGGTTATAGTACCAAGTATGTATTTAATTGCAGAAAGGTTAAGAAGGCCAATGCGACGGATGTTTGGAGGCAGATGGATCAGTATGCTGGGGATACCGCCATTTACAGTTATTTTTATTTATTTAGTATTGGTAAATGTAGAAATTAATACATTCTCAAATTTTTGGGGTAGTAAATTGCTGTTAAAAGTATGTTCATTCATTCCACCGATATTCCTGCTAATGATATTGTTTAGGCTAGTAGTAACTTCTATGAAATGGCTATTTTCGTTTTTTAAATAAAATATGGTTATAAATACACTTAAAATAAGCCGCTCTTCCCAAAGAGTGGCTTATTTGTTTTAAGGGCTTTTTACTTTTGTAAAAAAATAAAATATGATACAAAACCACGAAATAGATTATCGCATTTACGGGGAAGAAATGCAGTATGTAGAAATAGAACTGGATCCCAATGAAACTGCCATGGCAGAACCGGGGGCCTTTATGATGATGGAAGATGGCATTAGTATGCAAACCATTTTTGGTGATGGCAGTAATAACCAGGGAGGTGGTTTACTCGGCAAACTGATGAATGCAGGGAAAAGAGTATTGGCAGGAGAAAATTTATTTATGACTGCATTTACCAATATTGGTAATGGGAAAAAGCATGTTTCTTTTGCTTCACCCTACCCCGGAAAAATCATCCCACTTAATTTACTGGAACTGGGTGGAACAGTGATTTGCCAGAAAGATGCTTTTCTGTGTGCGGCAAAAGGAATCAGTATTGGTATAGAATTCCAGAAGAAACTGGGTACCGGATTATTTGGAGGAGAAGGATTTATTATGGAACGTCTGGATGGGGATGGAATGGCATTTATGCATGCCAGTGGCTATGTGCAGCAAAAGCAATTAATGCCTGGTGAGGTATTAAAAATAGATACAGGTTGTATTGTTGGATTTACAGCTTCTGTGCAGTATGATATTGAATTTGTTGGTGGCATTAAGAATGCCATATTTGGAGGAGATGGTATTTTCTTTGCAACCTTACGTGGACCTGGCATTGTCTGGATCCAGAGTTTACCCATCAGCAGACTGGCCGGCCGTATTTTGCAGTATGGTACTTATAAAAAAAGAGAAGAAGGAAGTTTATTGGGAGGTTTAGGCCTGGGCAGTATTATAGATGGGGATAATCAATGGTAAATACTTATTTTTTTTCTTTAATTGCTACTTGAATTGAATTATTTTAGTGCCGCACAATTCTTATTTTGAAAGAGTTAAAAGCTGCCATACAAAACAATTCCATTTTATCTGAATCCAGTTGCAATACATTTATTGCCCACTGGAAATTAATGAGCGTAGGTAAGGATTATCATTTTCTAAGGGAAAACGCAGTAAGCGACCATTTATATTATATCAAAAAAGGGATACTGCGGAACTATTATTTTAAGAATGGAAAAGAAGTTACTGAATGGATTGCAATGGATGGGACCTTCTGTTTTTCAATAGTCAGTTTTTTTCAAAGGATACCCAGCAAATTAATGATTCATGCTATTGAACCAGCAGAAGTTTATGTTTTACATTATGATGATCTGATGCGATTATGTGATGAAGACCATGAAATTGAAAGGTGGTTCCGGAAAATAATTACAGGTTCCTTAATTCTTTCCCAATACCGGATGGATTCCATACAGTTTGAAACTGCTCAGCAGCGGTATGATAAATTAATGGAGAAAAGGTCGCATATCATTCAAAGGGTTCCCTTAGCCTTTATTGCCAGCTTTTTAGGAATTACACAGGAGACTCTCAGCCGGATCAGGGCTAATCATTAAATCAGCTTTTTGATTATTGTCAATCCGAACATTCAATTAAGTTAAGAACTTTACCATCTTAAATTAAATGTTTGCATCATGAAAAAACTTTCCCTATTAACGCTGGTATTTTGTTTACCGGTATTGGTAATGGCACAGATTAATCCAAAAGCCAAAGAGCTGGTTTCCAAAATGACCTTACAGGAAAAAGTAAAACTGGTGGTTGGTATGGGTTTTAAAATGCCGGTATTACCCAATTCCGCTAAAAAAGAAAAGGACAAAGATGTATTGGGTATTGCATTACCTCCTTCATCAGAAGAAAATGCAAGCATACCTGAAAAAGTTCCCGGTGCTGCAGGAAGAACGCATGGTATTTCCCGGCTGGGTATACCTATCCTGACTTTATCAGATGGACCGGCAGGGGTAAGAATAGACCCTAAAAGAGGAACCAATCAAACCTATTTTGCAACAGCCTGGCCTGTAGGAACATTACTGGCATCATCCTGGGATACAGCCCTGGTTAAAAAAGTAGGGGTTGCCTTTGGTAATGAAGTAAAAGAATATGGTATTGATATCTTACTGGCACCAGCTCTGAATATTCACCGTAATCCATTGGGAGGAAGAAATTTTGAATATTATTCCGAAGATCCGGTTGTAGCCGGTAATATAACTGCTGCCATGGTGAATGGTATAGAATCTAATGGTGTAGGTACTTCTATTAAGCATTTTGCACTGAATAACCAGGAAACCAACAGGAATAGTGTAAATACAGTGGTAAGTGAACGTGCTATCCGGGAAATTTATTTAAGAGGATTTGAAATTGCAGTGAAGAAATCACAACCATGGACAGTTATGTCCTCCTATAACCTGGTGAACGGAACTTTTACATCTGAGAGCTATGATTTATTAACTACAATCCTGAGAAAGGAATGGGGATTCAAAGGTTTAGTAATGACCGATTGGTTTGGTGGTAAAGATCCGGTAGCACAAATGAAAGCCGGGAACGATTTATTAATGCCCGGTACTGCTTATCAGGAAAAGACCATATTGGATGCAGTTACCAGTGGTAAACTGGACGAAAAAGTGCTGAATGAAAATTGCGAACGTATCCTGAATCTTGTTTTAATATCTCCAAGCTATCTGGGGTATAAATATTCAGATAAACCAGATTTAAAAGCTCACGCCCAAATTTCCCGCCATGCTGCCACTGAAGGCATGATTCTCTTAAAAAATGAAGCTGCTTTACCATTACAACAGAAAAATGTGGCTTTATACGGCAATACTTCTTATGCTTTTATTGCAGGTGGAACAGGAAGCGGTGATGTAAATAAAGCCTATACTGTTTCTTTATTGGAAGGATTAAAGAATGGAGGGTATATTGTTAATACAGATTTAAAGAAAACGTATCAGGATTATATAGCAGTTGAAAAAGCAAAACAACCCAAGCCAAAAGGTTTCTTTGATGTGATTCCCCCCATTGCAGAAATGAGTATTGATCCTGCAGGTGCACAAAAAGATGCTGCTGCAAATGATCTGGCTATTATTACTATCGGAAGAAATGCTGGTGAAGGTGCAGACAGAAAAGTGGAAAATGATTTCAATTTAACCAGTGCAGAGCAACAATTAATTCAAACAATCAGTGCTGCATACCATGCAAAGCATAAAAAAGTAGTGGTGGTATTGAATATTGGTGGTGTGATTGAAACTACCAGCTGGAAAGACCAGGCAGATGCTATATTACTGGCATGGCAGCCCGGTATTGAAGCCGGAAATGCAGTAACTGATGTATTGAGTGGTAAAGTAAACCCATCCGGTAAACTGGCAACCACTTTCCCGGTTAGTTATACTGATGTTCCTTCAGCTAAAAATTTCCCAGGGAAAGAAACAGATCCTACTGCACCATCCAATCCAATGATGGGTAAACCGGCAGAGGTAGTTTATGAAGAAGGCATTTATGTAGGATATCGTTATTACCATACTTTTAATGTGAAACCTGCATATGAATTTGGGTATGGTTTGTCTTATACCAGTTTCAAATACAGCCCGGTTACTTTAAGTACAGCTGATTTTAAAGGAAAAATTACGGCTACAGTTACCATAACAAATACTGGTAAAGTTCCCGGAAAAGAAGTGGTACAATTGTATATCAGCGCTCCGGGTAAAACTCTTAATAAGCCTGCTGAAGAGTTGAAAGGTTTTGCCAAAACCCGTTTATTAAAAGCCGGGGAATCTGAAACAATCAGTCTGATCATCAATGCCAGGGATCTTGCTTCTTATGATACAAAAGCTGCATCCTGGATTGCAGAACCGGGAACTTATACGATTAAAATAGGAGCTTCTTCTGAAAATATTAAAGCGAAAGCAGATTTTACGGTAGCGAATGAAATAGTAGTGGAAAAATTGAGTAACCTGCTGGTACCAAAAGTTGCCATCAATGAACTGAGTAAATAAAAAACACTCTTCAAATAAAAAAGTCCTGCTGTATAGCAGGACTTTTTTATTTTCCCGAAACCAGTCTTTCCACTGCTTTCTCTAAAGTTTCTTCATTCTTGGTAAAACAGAAACGCAACACTTTATGATCTGTTTTATCATCATAAAAGGAGGATAATGGGATAGCTGTAACACCTTTCTCTTTAGTAAGCCTTACTGCCAGATCAAAATCATTTTCTTCTGAAAAACTGCTGTAACTGTAACATTCAAAATAGCTGCCATGAGAAGGAATCAGCTTGAAAGGGGTAGCTTTCATCAGTTCCCTGAAATGGTCCCTTTTTTGTTGAATAGAGGCACCCAATGATAAATAGGCAGTTTCATTATCCAGATAAGCAGCCAGCGCCACCTGTTTGGGGGTATCGCAACTGAATGCATTAAACTGGTGAACTTTGCGGTATTCTTTCATTAATTCGGGCGCGGAGATACAATATCCTAACTTCCATCCGGTACAATGGTAGGTTTTACCAAAAGAAAAACAGACAAAACTCCTTTCCAGCAAATCCGGATACCGGAGAATAGATTGGTGCTCCAGTCCATCAAATATCAGGTGTTCATATACTTCGTCACTGACAATAAAAATATTGGTATTCGCTACAATGCTTCTGAGTGATTCGATATCCTTTTTTGATAAAACCTTTCCCGTTGGGTTATGCGGAGAGTTGAGGATAATCATCCTGGTTTTATTCGTCAGTTTTGCTTTTACTTCATCCCAGGGAACAGCATAATCCGGGTATTGTAAAGCAATGCGGACCGGCTTTGCTCCATTAATCAGGATATTGGGAATATAACTATCATAAGCAGGTTCAAAAACAATCACTTCATCATTGGACTGCAAAACAGTGGTCAGTGCGGTATAAATGGCATAGGTTCCGCCAGGTGTAACCGTAATTTGTGTATCCGGTTGAATGACTGTACCATATAGCTTCTCCACTTTTGCTGCCAGTTTTTCCCGTAATTGGGGATATCCGTTCATATGCGTATACTGATTAAATCCATTACGCATGGCCTCATTTACCAAACCTGTTAATTCAGAACTCATCATAAAATCTGGAAAACCCTGACCCAGGTTAATGGCCTTGTATTCTAAGGCAAGGGAACTCATTACTGTAAATATAGTAGTGCCTGCTGAAGGGAGTTTAGAAGTAATATGCATACTATGAAGATACTGTAATCCTTTTTCAGCAGCAAGGACTGGAATACAGTTTTGCGGTTAAAATAAAGACAAAGCACTGTAGAAAATCAGTGAACTAAAAGTAAGAAAGGATATAAAAACAAAAGACTTAAGAAACCAGGGTACCGATATTCATACCCTGCACCACTTTTAATAAATTACCCGGAGTATTCATATTAAATACAATGATAGGTAATTTGTTTTCCATACAAAGGGTGAAGGCTGTCATATCCATTACCTTCAATTTATTGGCTATACATTCATTAAAAGAAATGGTATCGTATTTTTTGGCATCCGGATTTTTTTCAGGGTCTGCAGTATACACCCCATCTACACGGGTTCCTTTTAAAATTACATCCGCTTTCATTTCTACCGCACGCAAAGAACCTGCGGTATCTGTGGTAAAATAAGGGTTACCGGTACCGGCACCAAAAATCACTACCCTGCCTTTTTCAAGGTGGCGCAATGCTTTACGCCTGATATAAGGTTCAGCCACCTGTTCCATATGGATAGCACTCTGTAAGCGGGTATATACCCCAATCTTTTCCAGCATGGCCTGCATAGCCATTGCATTGATTACTGTAGCCAGCATACCCATATAATCGCCGTGAGCACGTTCAATACCACTTTCATTTTCATTCATTCCGCGGTAAATATTACCACCTCCAATCACAATGGCCACCTGTACACCTAAATCGGTAATCAGTTTGATATCCTGTGCATATTGCCTGATAATTACGGGATTAAAGGGATCTCCGTTTCTCTGATCGCCTAAAAGGGCTTCACCGGACAATTTGAGCAGGATACGTTTATATTTAGGAAGCATAGGTGTTTAGATTATTATAATGCAAATAACCTTAATTTTTGATGACGCTCCAAACAAAAAAAGAGGAATGATTTATTCATTCCTCTTTTTTACAATATTACAGTCAGCTTTATTAACCTAAAGCAACTCTTTTAAATTCTGTCACCACTAAACCTGCATCCACAGATTTCAGGTATTCAGCAACAGATTTACTGCCATCTTTTACAAATGCCTGGGCCAGTAAAGTTTGTTCTTTAAAGAATGCATTCAGTTTGCCTTCAGCAATTTTAGAAAGCATTTCATCTGGTTTACCTGCCATTTTAGGATCTTCTTTCATGGTATCGATCACGATCTTTCTTTCCCTTTCAATAGTTTCAGCAGGTACAGAAGCAGGATCAACAGCCAATGGGTTTAATGCTGCAATCTGCATAGCAATATCCTTTCCGGCTTCAGCAGCTTCTTTATTTAAACCTACCAAAACGCCTAAACGGTGGGCACCATGAATATAAGAAGCAACATAAGGAGCTTCAATTCTATCAAAACGGCTGATACCGATCTTTTCACCGATAGCAGCTAATTTATCATTGATCAAATCTGCCACTTTAGCACCGTTAACGGTAACTGCGTTTAACTCATCCACAGATTTTACATTATTGCTAACAGCTGCATCTGCAATACTTTGTGCAAAAGCTACAAAATCAGCATTTTTAGAAACGAAATCAGTTTCACAGCTGATGCAAATCACAAAGCCAGTAGCATGATCGGCAGAAGTCTGTGCAATAATTACACCTTCTTTTGCTTCACGGTCACTACGTTTAGCAGCCACTTTCTGGCCCTGTTTACGTAACCAGTCGATAGCAGCTTCAAAATCACCGTTAGATTCTGTTAACGCTTTTCTGCAATCCATCATTCCGGCACCGGTTGCCTGGCGCAACTTGTTGATGTCGGCAGCTGTAATAGCTACACTTGTACTCATATAAATAGTATTTGAATTTTTAAATAATGATTGCGTTACAAAATTATCTGCATCTTCTTTGTATTCATGTTATGAAATAATGAAGAAGGAATTACAGTTAACCTGCACACAATGATGAAAAAGAGCATTATAAAAATTGGGTCCATAATCAAACATTTCACTGAATGACTAAAGACCCAATGATATTTGTTTATAATTATTTGCCTGCTGGCCTGCGTGTATTAGGAACACGGCGTTTAGGAGCCTGACCTGCACCTGCAGGGGCTGCATTACCACCACGTCCACCACCTACACCTGTACCCGCACCTGCACCACCTCTGCGTCCACCACGTCCACCTTCAGCCTGAGCTTCAGCTTCCAAACGGCGTGCTTTCGCTTCGTTCTCATTATTATCATCATGAGAAGACTCTTCTTCTTCCCTGTTTGCAAGGCGTTCAGCCAAACCTTCAGCAATGGCTGCAGTTACATAATTGGTAATGATTGCAATTGATTTGGTAGCATCGTCGTTTGCAGGAATTGCAAAATCAACTTTGTTAGGATCACAATTGGTATCTACCATACCGAAAGTAGTAATACCCAAACGTTTTGCTTCAGATAAAGCAATATGTTCATGGCCAATATCTACCAGGAATAAAGCGGCAGGTAAACGACCCAGCTGGGCAATACCACCTAATACTTTTTCCATTTTTTCCCTATCGCGGCTCAGCATTAATTTTTCTTTCTTGGTAATGCTTTCTGCACTGCCATCGCCTAACATTTTTTCAATGTTCTGCATTTTTTTAACGCTTTTACGAACGGTATTGAAGTTAGTAAGCATACCACCTAACCAACGTTCAGTGGCAAAAGGCATGTTTACTTTTTTAGCACATTCGCTTACGATTTCCTTTGCCTGTTTTTTAGTAGCAACGAACATAATTTTTTTACCGCTTTTAGCTATCTGTTTCATAGCTGCAGCAGCTTCCTGTAAGCCATCTACTGTTTTATTCAGGTCAATGATGTGAATACCTTTCTTTTCAGCAAAGATGTAAGGCAACATCTTAGGATTCCACTTCTTACGCAGGTGACCAAAGTGAACACCGGCTTCCAAAAGTTGCTGTTGTAATGAAGTGTTATTTTCCATTGTATTATTAATATAAGATTGTTTGATGATTTTGTTTCTTTCCTGCGATTAACGTTTAGAGAACTGGAAGCTACGACGTGCTTTTTTATGACCAAATTTCTTACGTTCAACACCACGTGGATCACGTTTCAAATGTCCGGCTGCTTTTAAAACAGGGCGGAATTCAGGATTTACTTCCAGTAAAGCACGGGCAATACCAAGTTTGGCTGCTTCTGCCTGACCTTTTAAACCACCACCGGCTGCATTAATAATAATATCAAATTTGCCAACCACTTCTGCGGTCTTTAAAGGAGAATCCACCTGGTTCTGTAAATACACCAGTGGAAAATATACTTTATAATCCTTGTCGTTCACTAAAATTTTGCCCTCACCCTTGCTAATGAAAACGCGGGTTACAGCTTCTTTACGACGACCAACTGCATTTTTTTGTTTTTCCATTTTTATATTTTTGAGCTAATCGTAATTAGCAATGGTTTTAGAATTTTAATTCTTTAGGGTTTTGAGCAATATGCGGATGTGCGGTACCAGCATATACAAATAATTTTTTGAACATCTGGCGACCTAAACGGTTTTTAGGCAACATACCTTTGATGGCTCTTTCCACAACAGCTTCCGGCCTGCGTTTCAGCAAATCTTTAGCAGCTTCTTCTTTTAAACCTCCAGGATAACCTGAGAAATTCTGGTATTGTTTTTCATCCATTTTATTTCCGGTGAAAACAACTTTGTCTGCATTAATGATAATTACATAATCGCCGCAATCAACGTGAGGCGTATAATAAGCTTTGTTCTTACCACGAAGAACAGCAGCTATTCTGGCGCATACACGACCAACGGTTTGATTAGTACCGTCTACAACATACCAGTTGCGTTGAACGGTAGCCGCATTCGCATGCTTGGTAGTGAAATGAAGTTTACTCATATTAAAATCTGTTTAAGTTTTACCGATGCTATCCCACCGGCTTTAAATGCCCCAATTTTTGGGATGGCAAAGGTACTGGAAGCAATGTCAAATTACCAAGCTTTAAGCAATTTATTTTTTATCGTTCCTTTGTAATTGATTGATAATCAATAATAAATTTGTACTTAATTTATTCTACCTTCCTCAAACCTGCACCGGAATTAGATTTTTTCGCCTTGTTTCTCCCCGGATTCAATTGTAACAATAGTTTTGAACAATCATAAAATTGCAGAAATTGCACCCTTAAATGAATCCATTGGCACACCTGAAATTTAAGGCTGATTATCTTTTTAACGGTTACCGCTTATTAGACCCGCAACAGGTTTTGATTACCGATACTGCAGGTAAAATCATTGAAATTGTACCGGAAACTGAAGCAGGAGAAGATATTCAGTATTATCATGGATTGCTTTCCCCGGGATTTGCAAATGCTCACTGCCACCTGGAACTAAGCCATATGAAGGGGCTGATTCCGGAGCAAACAGGATTGATTGATTTTGTGTTCAATATCGTTACCCAGCGAAACCGGTTTACCGATGAGCAGGTTCAACAGGCCATAACAGATGCTGAAACCGAAATGATCACCAATGGTATTTTGGCTGTAGGGGATATCTGCAATACCATCGCTACCCTGCCGCAGAAACAATTAGGCAGACTTTATTACTATAATTTTATTGAAACCAGCGGATGGATCCATTCCATTGCCAGCAATCGTTTTGAAAAAAGTACTGCTTTTCTACATGCATTTGAAACGTTGAATAATCATCACCTGTTACACCAATCATCATCTTCTTATGCACCCCATGCGCCTTATTCTGTTTCAGAACCTTTATGGGCAATGATGAAACCCCATTTTTCCGGTAAAACCACCACCATTCATAACCAGGAAACAAGGTTTGAAGATGATCTTTTCAGAAACGGAACCGGTGATTTTGTACGGATGTATCAAATGATGAATATTGATAACAGTTTTTACCAGCCCTCCGGTAAAAGTAGTCTGCAGACTTACCTGCCCCACCTTAAAAATGCCCGGAATGTATTGCTGGTGCATGATACTTTTATGCAGGAAGATGATATAGCATTTGTCCGGCAGCAGTCCATAAACAATCAACAGGATATTTATTTTTGCCTTTGTGTAAATGCTAATCTCTATATTGAAAATACATTACCACCGCTCAACTTGCTTGCAAAATATCCGGATTCTATAGTAATTGGTACCGATAGTCTGGCCAGTAATCATGGATTGAATATACTGGATGAGCTTAAAACAATTCATTCTCATTTTCCCGGTATTCCTGTTTCGCATTTATTACAATGGGCTACTGCAAATGGGGCTGCTGCCCTGCAATTACAGGATAGGCTGGGTAGTTTTGAAAAAGGCAAAACCCCCGGAATTATTTTACTGGAGAATGTACTGGAAGGAAATATTAATCCAGATACCACTGTAAAAAAGCTTTTATAAACGCTGGTAAAACTCCTGATTGACTGTTATTGGGAATATACATATTATATAATCAGTTTTAAGCCAATACTTCCTGTAAAATTTTCAGGCTTTTCATTTCAGGGAAATCAGCAATATGAAGCCCCATAAACTGGTGATAGGCATACAATAATTGTTGTCTGATTGTTCCGTTGAGGCTTAACTGGCTCAGTTGTTCCTGCCGGGTAATATGTAATAAAGAAGATGTAACAGTAGCCAATTCGCCGGTTAAATAATAAGGGTGCAATGGAATTTCACTTACAAAATTGCCATCTTTTAAATCCAGTACCGGTGTGTCAGGCTGGTATTCTCCCTGAATCTGAAATCCCAGTCCGGATGCCAGCTGTAATGTAAAATAGGAAGGTATATTGGCCAAACTGGTGTCATCCCCTGTATCTGCAAGCAATAAAATATTTTCACTCATATAAAACAATTCAGGGTTGGCTTCCGGCTGTTTAAGGCTGTGCAGTAATAGTTCAATTACATACATGGATACCGAATTGGCAACCACTTCAAAAAATATTTTATTGTACAGGGTAGCCCATTGGTATTCCCGGATAAACTGGAGGTTTTTCATTTCATTATGATATACTTCCATGTCAAGGATGGCGGCCGGCTGAAAATAATTGGCTTTCCCCTGCGATTTTTTGGTAGTTTGCCTTACGCCTTTTACAATATAACTCTGTATACCAAACAGCTCTGTATACACCGAAGTAATGATACTGGTTTCACCGTATTTAACGGTGCGTAAAACAATGCCTTTGGTTTTATGTACCATACTATAAGCAGGAAAGCAGCAAAGGTATAACAGCTATTGGATCACTGTTACCTTGAATTTTTCCAGAGGTATTAACCGGATAATCTTTACCAGGTTCAATAATCGCATTACCTGATAGGTTCCATCCAGTTCAAACCATTTCATGGCAAAATTGGGACTGTTCTTTTGATAATGGTGGTTATTCTGAAACAATTCACCCATTAATAAAATGCCAATCGGGCCGGTATTTTTAGAATGGTCTCCATTTTCATAATTGGAATAGCCATATTTATGCCCGCACCAGTTTACAATAGCACCCTGAACAGGCCCCATTAAAAAATGAACAGGTAATAATAAAAACCACCAGTAATCAGGTGCAAATAGAATATAAACAGAAGTATACAGCATACCAAACAGTAGCCTGGTAATAATATGATGGCCAATTTTATCCAGCTTATCCCAAACAGGCAGGTATTCTACCGTAAACTGCGCTTCCGGTAAGTTTTTACCGGTCAGGAACCCACGAAAAATAACAATGGTATGATGCATCATCTGGTAAATATCTTTAAAGAAATGCGGGGAATGCGGGTCTTTTTCTGTATCACTGTATACATGGTGCATCCGGTGCATTACCCCATAAGCACGGGGTACCAGAAAGGAAGAGCCTTGTACAAACCAGGTACTCAGGTAAAAGAATTTCTCCCAGTTTTTGGTAGTGGTATACATCTGGTGAGAGGCAAAACGATGCAGAAAAAAAGAATGAAAAAATAAAGACAGAAACCAATGGCAAAGAAAAAAACAGATGATGATGAGCATTAAATGGGTAAGTTGAGACCTGTAAGGTAGGCTTTGCAGGTAACAGTAGCCGAAATAATAAACAGCAGATAGAGATTCCATCAAATGCGATGGAGCTTTCTGCTGTTTATTATAGATAGTTATTTATTACAAACACCTGATCTGTATGAACTTACTATGAGGCCAGGGTATTACTTATTATAATACCGGAATTTTTATACCACCCCGGTAAACTGTTTCAGAAAACGAACATCATTCTGAGAATAGAGGCGAAGATCATTTACCCGGTATTTTAACTGGCAAATCCTTTCTACCCCCATTCCAAAAGCAAAGCCGGTATATTTATTAGAATCAATGCCAAAATTCTCCAACACTTTCGGATGCACCATACCGCTCCCTAATATCTCCACCCATCCGGTATGTTTACATACATTACAACCATCACCGCCACAGATCAGACAACTGATATCCATTTCTGCACTCGGTTCTGTGAATGGAAAATAAGAAGGGCGGAAACGTACTTTGGTGTCTTTACCAAACATTTCCTGTACAAAAAAGTATAAAGTCTGTTTCAGGTCGGCAAAACTTACATTTTCATCCACATACAAACCCTCCACCTGGTGAAAAAAGCAATGCGCACGGGCGCTGATGGTTTCATTACGATAAACACGGCCCGGGCAAATCACTCTGATTGGTGGTTTTTGGTGCTCCATTACCCTTGCCTGCACACTGCTGGTATGGGTACGTAATAACCAGGCTGGGTCCTGATTAATGTAAAAAGTATCCTGCATATCGCGGGCAGGATGATCTTCCGGCAGGTTCATGGCGCCAAAATTATGCCAGTCATCTTCAATTTCCGGTCCCTCTGCCACTGCAAAACCCAAACGCTGAAATATAGAAACAATTTGATTTCTTACCAGACTTAAAGGGTGCCTGGTTCCAACTGGAATCGGGTCTCCCGGTAAGGAAAGATCAATTTGTGCTGTGGAATAGTCCCCCTCTTCCAGGGCTTCTTTCAGGGCTGTATATTTATTTTCAACAAATAACTTAAAATCATTCAGAATCTGGCCAAATTCCCTTTTTTGTTCATTGGGAACATTCTTCATTTCGCCCATTACTGATTTCAGCAGGCCTTTTGTACCCAGGTATTTAATGCGGAATGTTTCCACCGCATCAGCGCTTTGTGCAATTTCTGCCTGTATCTCCTGTTTGTACTGTTCTAATTGTTGCAACAATTTTTCCATGCTGCGAAGATAAAGATTTGCAATGATGAATAAAAAGGAGGTAAAAGCCCTTCAAAACCCTCCTTACAAAAAATTATACCAAACACAACGTATTCCTTACATTTGCTGGAGATGACATACGAAAACATGGAATACAATACTGCAAGAAATTATCTGAGTATGAAAGAGTATGGCCGCCATATACAGAAAATGGTGGAATACGTAAAGACGATTGAGGACTCTGAGAAGAGGAACCTGCAGGCTAAATCAGTGATTGAACTGATGGGTTTTTTAAACCCGCATTTACGTAATGTGGAAGATTTTCGTCACATGCTTTGGGATCATCTCTTCTTTATCAGCAATTTTCAGCTGGATGTGGAAAGTCCTTATCCAATTCCGCAGAAAGAAACTTATAAAGCCAAGCCAGACCCGCTTCCTTATCCGAAGCGCTATCCAAAATATTCGCACCTGGGTAAGAACCTGGAAGTGGTCATTGATAAAGCATTGAAAGAAGAAGACCCTGAAAAGAAAACTGGATTTGCGCATGCTATTGCTTATTATATGAAGCTGGCATACAGTAACTGGCATAAAGAACTGGTTCATGATGATGCTATCAGGAGTGAGCTGGACAGTATTACCGGTGGAGAACTGGAATTCAGCAATACTCCTTATATTAAACACAGGAACCAGAATTTTGAAAGGGACGAATATCCCAGAACCAATAACCGCAGGCAGAATTTTGGAAGGAGTGATAACCGGAATATGGGAGGCAGCCGTGATAACCGTATGGGCGGTAACAGGCCCGATAATCGTATGGGTGGCAACAGACCTGATAACCGTATGGGCAATGGCAACCGCGATAACCGCAATAACAGTAGTGGTGGAGGTGGTATCAACGGTGGCCGGGATAACCGCAACAATAACCGCAACTTCAAGAAAAGATATTAAACCAGCGGGGTTTAAAAATATAAATGTTAAAAAGAGCTGTGATGTCACGGCTCTTTTTATTTTTACATTATCACTCAAAATCAACTCATGTTATCATTTGAAGTCAGGGGAGGCAAGAAATTAAAAGGCGAGATAGTGCCCCAGGGTGCCAAGAATGAAGCATTGCAAATTCTATCTGCAGTGCTGCTAACCAAAGAGGTTATTACCATTAATAATATACCGGATATACTGGATGTAAATCTGCTGATAGAACTGTTACAGGACATTGGAGTAAAAGTGCAGCGCCCGGACCGCCATACCTGTATTTTACAGGCAGATGAAGTGCAGGTGGATTTTCTTGCTTCGGATGCTTTCCGTAAAAAAGGTGGAAGATTAAGAGGTTCTGTTATGCTGGCCGGACCCCTGTTGGGCAGGTTTAAAAAAGCGTATATCCCTAAACCCGGTGGAGATAAAATTGGCCGCAGAAGGCTGGATACCCATATAATTGGTTTTGAAAAATTAGGTGTACAGTTTCAATATGACGATGAGCACCAGTGTTTTCTGCTCACAGCCCCGCATTTAAAGGGGGCTTATATGTTGCTGGACGAGCCGTCTGTTACCGGTACTGCCAATATTGTGATGGCAGCAGTGCTGGCTGAAGGAACCACAACTATTTATAATGCTGCCTGTGAACCCTATGTGCAGCAATTATGCCTGATGCTGAACCAGATGGGTGCCAGGATATCGGGTATTGGCAGCAATTTACTGGTTGTAGAGGGTGTGGAAATATTGCATGGAACCGACCATACTTTATTACCGGATATGATTGAAGTAGGCAGTTTTATTGGTTTGGCTGCCATGACTCAAAGTGAGATTACCATTAAAAATGCCGGAGTTCAGCATTTGGGTATTATTCCGGATAAATTCAGGCAATTGGGTATAGACTTTTCTATTCAGGGAGATGATATTTATATACCAGAACAGGAATCTTACCAGATACAAACCTATCTGGATGGGGGAATTCTGACGGTGTCTGACCATCCCTGGCCGGGTTTTACACCAGATTTACTAAGTATAGTATTGGTGGTAGCCACTCAGGCTATTGGCAGTGTGCTGGTTCATCAGAAAATGTTTGAAAGCCGCCTCTTTTTTACGGATAAATTAATTGATATGGGTGCCCAGATTATTTTATGTGATCCCCATCGGGCAACCGTAATCGGATTAGGCAGAAAAAATAATCTAAGAGGAATCACCATGAGCAGTCCGGATATCCGCGCCGGTGTAGCCCTGCTGATTGCAGCTTTAAGTGCTGATGGAAAAAGTACTATACAGAATATTGAACAGATTGACCGTGGCTACCAATATATTGATGATCGCCTGAGAAATTTAGGGGCTGATATCAGAAGGGTGTAAACAAAGCGCTTATCTTTATAGCATGGGAGCTGTGCATTTTGATAAATTCCAGGCAGAAGCATTAGGTGTAACCTATACGGTATACGCTTACCAATCCATCCTGGGAAATCATTATGAATGCCATCTGGGCAAATTTGAAAAAGTTTCCATCTTTTACTCCTACAATGTAGAAAATGCCCCACAATGGGCAGAGAATGGCACCAAAGTTACAGACCGCAGTAAGGCCCTTGGAGCTGCCATTGAACAATATGAAAAAGAAAAAAAAGCAGGAACCTAAATGGCCCCTGCTCTGAAGAAATAACTGCAATTGAACAAAAGGGTTACAATAAAATTAATTTCTAAATTTATAAAACAATCCTCCTGATATTTTAGTAAAGGTCCAGGAAGAGTTCAAATAATTAGTCAGGTTACCGGAAAACTGGTAATTCACAAAAATTCCAAGATGCTTACCGGTAAGGGTTGCGGCAATTACCGGGCATGCAAGTATCCCGTTTAATGCTGGAATATTAGGAATATCCTGAACCGACCCCCCACCATTGTCAACATGTTCAACATTCTGGCTGTTTGCTTTAAACATCAGATCAACTCCTATTCCTGCAGCAAATTTTAAATTACTATATGGATTAAAAGTATAGGTAGGTAAAAGTTGTAATTCCAGGAATGTATTTTTCACATTGAAACTGATACTTTGTGCAGCGGCAGAGCTGGCAATTCCTGTAGTATTTAAAGTGGAAAGAATTAATTCCTGGTAAAAAGAAAACCTGCTGCTTTTAGATGCCCCTTTTAACAGGTAACCAAACATGAGCAATGGAGAGATATTACTGTTTAAGGAAGCATTCTGTAAATAGGACCCGTTAGAACCACTTACATGATGGGTATAAGAGGAAAGCCCAATACCAGCAATAAACGAATTGCCCGATTTTCCATTAGATTTTTTTTCCTGTACCTGATTTAATTGACTGAAAGCAAAAGAAAGGCTAAAAGCATTATAATCCATGGTTGCTATACTATTGCTAATATCACCCTTTGTACTTTTATCCATATTCAGCTCATATAATTGTTGCCTGAAACTAAAGTTTTCCGTTACCAATGTTTTTCCATATCTGGGATCTCCCTGGTATTTACTATTTGAAAAGTCTTTTAGTCCTTTACTATATAACAGTTCAGTAGCTTTGCCATTTTGAATAAAGTAAAAATAGGTTCTTTCATTGTTTATAAACTGGCCCAGAGATACATTGGCATTTACAATTATTTTAAGCCATACAACGGAATTTTTGATACTGTCATCAGAAGTTGAATATTCCACATTTTCGTTGATAGGGGTTAAATGATAACTTATCTGAAATCTGCGGTATAAAAAATCATTATCTACCCCAAAGGCAGAAAGGTCCTGTATAGTATAGATCGACTCTTTATTCCCCTTTTTAAATTTTATTTCAGCAGGGGAAGTATTCCATTCTTTATTCAGAATTTTACCATATAAAGTATCGCCGGAATTTAATACCACCCAACCTTGAACAAAAAGTTTGTTTTGTGACTCTGCATTTATAAGGAACAATAGGAAGATTATTGTAAAAAAGCATCTGACAGATTTCATGTTTAGTTAGATTATTGGATTTAATATAATAAAAACGTATGCGTTGTAAATATATAATAAAACCAATTTATTATGATAAATGATAGTTAACATTCAGGAAAATGATGAAAATAAAATCATTAATTTTTTAAGTAGTTGCAATGATAAAGCCAGTAAAGTGGTCATTATAGAAAGAAATAGCTGTGAAAAAGAAAAATATAATGGCCATTGGTGTTTTTCTGATGGTTTTATGTCTGGCATCAGTTTCCTGTAAAAAGAATGCCCAGCAACCGGATGTTTTAAAACCCGTTGTTTTACCCGCCAATGCAACCGGCATTATACAAAGTAATACAGATTTTGCATTCGACTTTTTGCATAGTGTATTACAAAATGACAATACACCCACTAATAAACTGGTTTCACCACTGAGTATTTATATTGCATTAAGTATGCTGTATAATGGGGCAAACGGAGCTACCCTGGATTCTATTCAATACGCCCTGAGGTTAAATAATGCCGGCGCGGCTTACCTGAACAAAACCTGTAAAGCTTTATTGCAACAATTACCATTCAGTGATAATGAAGTTAATCTGTCTATTGCCAATTCTATCTGGTACGATCAGTCGTTGCAACCCCTGCAAAGCTTTTTAAATATCAATGACAGTTTTTACAATGCCCAGGTACAGGGATTGAATTACAGCGATCCATCTTCCGTTAATACAGTTAATAACTGGGTTTCTTCCAAAACAAATGGCAGGATTACAAAGATTATTGACCAGCTGACCAGTAACCTGTATTTAATCAATGCTGTTTATTTTAAAGGGTCCTGGAAAACTGCATTTGATCAAAGTAAAACAGTCAAGGCACAATTCACTACTGCAGCGGGTACCAGTGAAAGCGTACCCTTTATGTCTCTGACCCATACTTTTAATTATCTGGCAAATGATACAGCACAAATAGTACAACTGCCCTATGGTGGTGGAGATTTTAATATGTATGTGTTATTGCCGGGAACTAATTATACAGCAACTCAATTGGCATCTTTCTTAAACAGCGGAACTTTTTCCAGCTGGCAATCAAGAATGGATAGCATGTCTGTTCAGTTCTCAATTCCTAAATTCCAGTACAGTTACGGCATCAGCAATATGCAGCCGGAATTATCTGATATGGGAATGGGGATTGCTTTTACACATTCTGCTGATTTAACCCGTATTTACCTGCAAGGAGCACAGGTAAGCCAGGCCATACATAAAACCTGGATCAATGTGGATGAAACCGGAACAGAAGCAGCTGCAGTAACTGCTATCGGGATTATAACAACAGTTGCAAGGGATAATACAATGATTGTAAACCATCCATTCCTGTATGTGATTCAGGAAAAAAGTTCAGGTGTTATATTGTTTATAGGTATTGTGAATGATCCGGCTGCTACCTAAAATGCTTTAAAAGAAAAAGTATCAATCACTTAAACGATAACAGGATTTAATAAGCAATCAGAATAAAAAGAGGTTGTCTCAAAATATTGGGAGAGCCTCTTTTTTTAGTACAATAAAGTGTTTTGTCGCAGCCAGGATATCAGATTCAAAATTAAGACTATACAGCAAATACATACCGTTCCTGTAACAAGTTTCTGATGGTTGTGATTTCTGATAATTAAAGTATATCTTAGAACTTCACCATTCCTGCCAGGGAACAGGTACACCAACATTCAACCAAATCAATAAGCTATTATGAGGAAATTTTTATTGCAGCTTTTAACGGGATTTTATTTTTTAATGGCAAGCGGCCAGGAGGCTGACCTTTCCACCACATTCAAAAACTTTAAACCCCGCAGTATCGGTCCGGCTGGTATGAGTGGCAGGATTACCGCCATTGATGCAGTTTGGAATACGCCTGAAATTATTTACCTGGCCAGTGCCAGTGGAGGTGTCTGGAAAACAACTAATGGGGGAGCATCCTGGAAACCTGTATTTGATGAACAGAATATCATGAATATCGGTTCTATTGCCATTACCCAAAGTAATCCATCCGTAGTATGGGCAGGTACCGGGGAAGGCAATCCCAGAAACTCTGTAAGTATTGGAGCTGGCATTTTTAAATCACTGGATGGTGGTAAAACCTGGAAATGCATGGGTCTGGAGAAGACTAAAAATATCCACCGAATTATTATAGACCCCAATAATCCGGATATTGTATATGCAGGTGCCATAGGTAATCCTTATGATGACCATGCAGAAAGAGGCTTGTATAAATCTATAAATGGAGGAGAATCCTGGAAATTATTGTTACATACCAATGATACCAGCGGTGTGGGAGATATGGTGATGGATCCAGCCAATCCCAATAAACTATTAGTGGCTATGTGGCAGCATAGAAGAACACCCTGGGTATTTAAAAGTGGTGGTGAGGGCAGTGGTTTATATATTACGTATGATGCCGGAAAAACCTTTAAAAAATTAGGAAAAGAAGATGGATTACCAGACAGTGCCTATGGAAGGATTGGGTTAACCATCAGTAAATCTGATCCCAATCGCATCTATGCATTAGTGGAAGCAAAGAAAAATGGTTTATACCGTTCAGATGACGGCGGCATTAAATGGGAGTTGGTAAACAGTGACCCTGCTGTAGTAACCAACCGGGCATTTTATTTTCAGGATATACGGGTAGACCCGGTAAATGAGAACCGGTTATACAATATCAATCAGATGATCAGTGTTAGTGAGGATGGTGGGAAGAATTTCCGGAACCTGATCCCTTATAGCGGGGTACACCCAGACCATCATGCATTTTGGATCAATCCTGTTAACCCTGATTTTATATTGGATGGCAATGATGGAGGAATAGCAGTTACACATGACAGAGGCAGAACCTGGCAATTTGACGAAAAATTACCCGTTGTCCAGTTTTATCATATCAATGTAGACAATAACCTGCCCTATAATGTAATGGGTGGATTACAGGATAATGGAAGCTGGCAGGGTCCGGCATATGCCTGGGTTAATTCAGGACTAAGAAATGCTTACTGGAATGAAGTTAATGGAGGAGACGGATTTGATGTATTACCAGATCCCGACAATTCAGATTGGGTATATTCTATGAGCCAGGGTGGTGAACTGAGCCGTTATAATATTAAAACAGGAGAAACCTGGGAAGTAAAGCCTCCGGATCCTAAATTAACCTTAAAACAACGATTTAACTGGAATGCCGCCATTGCACAGGATCCCTTTGATAAAAGCACTATTTATTATGGTAGCCAGTTTTTAAATAAAACCACCAATAAAGGCGCTTCCTGGGAAATTATATCACCCGACCTTACTACCAATGACAGTGTAAAAACAGACCAGTCGAAGAATGGTGGTTTATCCATCGATATAACCGGTGCTGAAAATTACTGCACTATTCTGGCAATAGAACCTTCTTCCTTGCAAAAGGGTGTAATATGGGTGGGAACCGATGATGGTAACCTTCAGTTAACAAAAGATGGTGGTAAAAGCTGGACCAGCTTCAGGGGTAAAATACCCGGAATGCCGTTAGGTTGCTGGATACCGCAGATCCGTGCTTCACGCTACCATGCCGGTGAAGCGTTTGTTATCTGTAATGATTACCGCAGGGGAGATTTTAAACCCTATATATTCCGGACACAGGATTTTGGTGCTACCTGGACCAGATTGGTAGATGAACAAAAAGTTACCGGATATGCACTTTGTTTAATACAGGATCCCAAAGAACCCAATTTAATCTTTGTAGGAACAGAACAGGGATTATGGGTAAGCTTTAATAATGGAAAAAAATTCCAGCAGTTTAAAAATGGCTATCCCTCTGTTTCTACTTACGACCTGGCTATTCAGGAAAGAGAAGCAGACCTGGTGATTGCCACTTTCGGAAGGGCATTATGGATACTGGATGATATACGCCCATTCCGGAAATTAGCAGCACAGGAAGGGCAGATAGGAACCCATAAACTACAAGTATTTGATCCACCGCAGGCTTATGAAGCCAAAATAAAAAACCCTTCAGGAATAGATTACAGTATCTGGGGTACTTATGAAGGAGAGAACCGGAAACAGGGGGCTGCAATTAGCTTTTTACTAAATAAAACAAAATCAGATACCGGTAAAATGAAGATTGCAGATAGTGGCTATGCTAAAATTTACAATGCAGAGAATATTCAGATCCGGTCCTTAAGGATTAAAACAGATACCGGATTTAACCGGATATACTGGGGCATGGAAGAAAAAGGGATTCGCCCGATTGCTTCCCGACGAGGAGGAAACAGGGGAGCAGGTAGTGATGAACCTGCTGGTTTACCGGCAGATCCAGGCGTATATAAAGTAGTGATTGAAGCAGGCAAGGAAAAAGATTCAGCCTTTGTTACCGTAAATGATGATCCTTATGCACCTGTTAGCAAGGAAATCAGAGATGCCAGAAAAGCATTTAATAAAAGAATCAATGCACTTTCACTAAAGGTGACCACTTTAAACGACCGGCTCACTGAAGCAGATGAAATTGTAGTAAAAGTGAATGAAGAACTTAAAAATGCAGATTCTACCAGGGCAGACAGTTTACGTAAATCAGGGAAAGCTATTCAGGATTCTATCAAAAATATCCGGTACCTGATCAGTGGTAAACCCCAGGAAAAGCAAGGTTATGGCAACCTTCCTCAAGTTACCATTGGCAATGCTATCGGGGAGCTTCGCAGAAATGTGTTTAACAAAACAACAGTTCCAGGCGAGCAGGAAGAAAGGCTGTTTACCGAAGTAACGGAACTGGTAAACCAGGCATTGAAGAAAGGAAATGATTTTTTTGAAAGCAAATGGAAAGTATACAGGGCCTATATGGAAGCCACACCTGTAAAACTTTTCAAAGATTATACACCCATTAACTAAAAGAAAGAATTTGAAGTAATTCGGTTTTGCAATATTTACAATAACTTTAATTTGAAGAACTGTTGTTAAAATCGAATATTTATGCGAAAAACCTATCTGCATTTAGCAAGTCTGGTCATATTATTTATCATTTCTTACCCTATTTCAGCACAGAATATCGATTCTGTGCTGAATATATATAACGACCATTACCAGCAGGAAAAGATTCATATACATTTTGACAAACCGGTTTACAATAAAGGGGAAACCATCTGGATGAAGCTTTATCTGATGGCAGGAGCTGATTTATCGGATTACAGTAAAAACATTTATGTTGACTGGTTTACTGCAGAAGGAAAATTACTGGAACATCAAATTGCCCCGGTATTGCAGTCCTCTGCTAAAATGCAGTTTCAAATACCCGCAGCCTATGAAGGCAGCACATTATATGCAGTAGCCTATACCCGCTGGATGCTGAATTTTGATACAGCATTTCTTTACAGGAAAGCTATACCAGTTGCACAAGCAATAACTGCTAAAAAAGAAACGCCAGTTACCAGTATTCATTTTTTTCCCGAAGGGGGAAACCTCGTCAATGGGTTGTTATCACTGGTTGCATTTAAGGCCAATGATCAATGGGGTAACCCGGTAAAAGTAAATGGGGTGGTGGTATCCGGCAATGGTGTAATGGGAGATTCGCTGATTACCCTTCATGACGGCATGGGCAGTTTTTCTATAGCACCTAAAGTAAATGAAACCTATAAGGTACAATGGAAGGATGAAAGCGGTGCAATACATAATACAGCCCTCCCTGCAGCTTTAAGTTCTGGTGCAACTATTGAATTGCATCCAATGCAGGGAAGAACATTGTTTGAAATAAAAAGGTCAGAAACTGTTTCGGATAATTTTAAACAACTGAACCTGATTGCTACCATTCACGGGCAGGTTGTGTATAGTTCCCGCATAACGCTTAATGTAAAAACATCGGTTTTATCACAGATCCGGACAGATAAGCTGCCAACCGGAATACTAACATTTACCTTATTTGATCAGCAATGGATGCCACTGGCAGAAAGGATTGTATTTGTCAATAATCATCAATATGCATTTTATCCGGCACTTAGTTTTCCGGTTAGGTCGCAGGATAAAAGAGGAAAAAATCTGTTGCAGATTGATATGCCGGACAGTATTGCGGCCAATCTCTCTGTTTCGGTTACGGATGCCGGTTTGCTGAGCGATAGCAGCTCTACTATTCTTACACAGTTTTTACTGAGCGGAGAGCTGAGAGGAACCATACATAATCCTGCCTACTATTTTTCAGGAAGTGATGATTCAGTAGCCCAGGCATTAGACCTGGTTATGCTAACACATGGATGGAGAAGGTATAAATGGGAAGACATCATTGCAGGTAAATTACCGGTACTCCCTTATCCCAAAGAAACAGATTATATAAGTATCCATGCAAAACTTACAGATAAGAACTATCAGGAATCTGCAAAATCAACGCTTACCTTAATCCTTGCAGCAAAAGACAATACGAAGGAAGTGCTATTATTACCCGGACTTGCAGATACTTCCTTTAGTTTTAGAAATGGAATATTTTATGACAGTCTGCAGTTAGGGTATGAGTTAAAAAAGAATAAGAAATCGGCACCAATTACCGGACTTAATTTTCAAACCAATTTATTAGCTGCTTTACCATGGCAAGCTGGCTTCAACAGTATTCCGGAATGCCTGTCTGATCAGTTGGATAGTAATATCTCCGGAAAAATTAAGGAAATGCTGGATCAGCATGACCGGTTTACAAAGGTAAAGACAGCTGAAACCTTAGATGAAGTAATCGTAAATACCAGGGCTAAAACAAGTGTACAGTTGATGGACGATAAATATGCCAAAGGGATGTTTTCTGGAGGAAATGCCTACCAGTTTGATCTTTTGAATGACCAGATCGCTTCAAGCTATCCGGACATACTCACTTATATCCAGGGTAAAGCACCGGGCCTGCAATACGGGCATAAATCTACCGGAACTGCTATCTTAACCTGGAGAGGCCGCAATACCGATCTCTATGTAAATGAAATAAGAACTGATATCAACAATGTATTGAATTTAAACGTAGCCGATATTGCCTATATTAAGTTATTCCCCCCTATTTTTTATGGTAATTCCAGTGGTGGAAACGGTGGTGCTGTGGCTATTTATTTAAGGGATGGGACCGAATCTCTTTTATCCCCCAATACACTCCCTATTGCTGCTGTGGCCGGATACACCCCCTATAAGGAATTTTATTCTCCTGATTACAGCGATCCAAAACAGTTGTATAACCTGGACGGAAGGACTACCCTTTACTGGAATCCTTACATTATAACCGATGCAAAACATCACAGTATTCAAATCCCATTTTATAACACTTACGACAGCAAAAAACTAAGGGTGATTATCGAAGGTGTAAATGCCGACGGTAAATTTGCAAGGGTAGAAAAACTGGTGGATTAAAGTATTCATATTTTCCCGAAGGTTTTATCAGGTTGTTGTGTCTAATTAGAAAAGCAACAAAAAGTAATACTGCCTGTATTTAAATATTTTGGTGGCTTGCTTATTAGTTCAAACCCAATCAACCCATGCAACCTTCCATTCCAACTTACCGGATCTTAATCCTGCCCGTTTTGTTAATCGGGCTGGTATTAGTATGCTGTAAAAAAAACAGCAGCAGCAGTACAGCAGTAAACACAAATAGTGATACTACTTACAATACCCTGTATATACCACCTGTACTTACAGGTACAACATTCAATTTAACCCTGTCCAAATCTACCAAACAGTTTTTTGCAACAGGGTCAGCTACCCCAACTTATGGTTATAACGGAGAATCTTTCTGGGGACCTACTTTAATCTTTAATAAAGGGGATAATATCAGTTTTAATGTGATCAATAACTTATCTGATACCACTACAGTGCACTGGCATGGTTTTCATATCCCGGCTAAAATGGACGGAGGCCCGCATCAGAAAATTGCACCAGGAGGAAGCTGGTCGCCCTATTACCAGGTACTCAACAATGCTGGTACATTCTGGTACCATCCACACCTGCACGAGAAAACTTATCAGCAATTAACCATGGGAGCCGGTGGATTAATTATTGTAAAAGACCCTATAGAATCCACCTTAAACCTGCCGCGTACTTATGGTACCGATGATATACCCCTGGTACTTACCAGCAGAAGATTCAACAGCGACCATTCTTTTGATACGGATGTTAATGATTACGGAGATTATCTGCTGGCCAACGGAACCCTGTATCCGCAAATAAGCTTGCCCAAACAATATGTCAGGTTCAGAATACTGAATGCAGAAATAGAACGAGCTTATAATCTCGGATTCAATGATAACCGGACTTTTTATGTGATCAGTGAAGACGGAGGATTGTTAAATGCACCGGTAGCCACCACACGATTAGTATTAGGTGTGGGGGAAAGAGCAGAAATACTGGTAAATCTGAGCAATGATGCAATAGGGTCTTCAGTTTTCTTAAAAGCCTATAATTCCAATCAGACATTTGGATTTCCCGGTGGTGAACCTGCTCAATCAGGTTCACTGGGCAGCTTACTCAATAATTCAGATTTCCAGGTATTAAAAATCAATATTGCAGCAGCCAACGCTACAGCAATCACTTCCATTCCAACAACATTAACCAGCAATACTTACTGGACTGCCAATGATGCCAATGCATCCATTACCACTACTATAACAGGCGGACAGGGAGGTTCTGAATTTGCTTTTGACAATAATAATTACAACTATGTAACCATTAATCATAGTATACCGCTGAATTCAATAGTCAACTGGACCTTCGTCAATAGTAATATATTCGGGCATAGTATTCATATTCATGATATACAGTTTAAGATTGTATCCAGAAGTTCAGGCAGCATAGCCCCCTATGAAGCCGGATGGAAGGATACTTTTTTTCTTCATTTAGGGGAAACGGTTTCGGTGGTGGCCAAGTTTAATGATTTTGCAGACGGCACCAATCCGTATATGTATCATTGCCATTTTCCCAATCATGAAGACGGAGGATTAATGGGACAATTTTTAATAACACCTTAATGATCCGCAGTATTATCATCAGCTGTTGCTGTCTTATTTGGACAGGATGTACCCATCCTGATAAGAAAATTACACCTGAACTATATGTTCAGAATTATGATACCGTTTTAAAAAAGACAACAGGGGGTTGGTTGTACCGGGGCAGTTTGTTTAACGGTTATCTGATTGAATCAGGAACAGACGGAAGGATATTGTATAAACTGCCCATTATTGAGGGAAGAGAAGACGGACAAGCATCAGGATGGTATAATACCGGTGAAAAACTGCTGGTCCGGCATTTCAGGAATGGCAATAAAGAAGGCAGGTTTGAACAGTGGTGGCCCAACGGTCAGTACCGGTATTTATTTTATTATATAAATGATCAGTTAAACGGGCAACAGCTGGTATTTTATCCCAACGGACAAAAGCGTCAGGAAAGCAATTATCTGAATGGAAAAGAAGAAGGTATACAGCGGTCCTGGGATCAACAGGGCAGCTTAATTTCCAATTATACCATTAAAAACAACAAACTCTATGGTGTTATCCGGGTTAAAAGCTGCATGCCGGCAGGGCATTCCTAAGCTAATTATTGTTACAGTTTTATGGATAGGTATCTGTGGTTGTCGTACTAAAAAAGAAACCCTGCCTTTTTATAATACGGCAGATTTTACAGCAGAATGGATACCTGTAACGGACAGTCGGTATGCTACGATCCATACCATTGATAGCTTTAGTTTATATAATCAATCTGGCTATATCATTAACCGCGATTCCCTAAAAGGCCATATTTATGCAGCCAATTTTTTCTTTACCAGTTGTCCGGGTATCTGTCCGGTAATGGTCAATAATTTAGAAAAAGTTGCAGCAGCTTTTACTGGTAATGATCGGGTAAAACTAATATCCTTTAGTGTAATGCCGGAAGTGGATTCTGTAAAACGCCTACAGGAATATGGCAGGCAACACCATATAAATCCCAGTCAATGGTGGTTATTAACCGGAAATACTGCACAAATCAATCAACTGGGCCGTCTATCTTATTTTTCAGAAAAAAGAGCAGGGCTTACAAAAGAGAACAGCGCTTTTTTGCATACAGAATCCTTATTATTAATAGATGCGCAAAGCAGAATCAGGGGAATTTATACCGCTACAAATCCCAGCCAGATGATAAGGCTAATAGAAGATATAAATCTATTACTGGAAGAATAAACAATCACATTAATGGGTTTAAACATTTATATATTTATCAGAAGATGAAGGAAGAGATAGCAATAGAATTCCTATTTTTATAATTGTAATCAACCCTTTATGGAAAGACAAACCAGCCGGATAGAAGCATTCAGTGATGGTATATTTGGAGTAGCCATTACTTTATTGGCCATTGAGATCGGGATTAAAGAATATGAAGGAGCCAATAATAGTAATCTCTGGCAAAAGATCCTGGAACGCTGGCCGGAATACTTTTCTTATTTCAATTCTTTTGCAACAGTACTATTAATCTGGATGGGCCATAATAAAATCTTTAAACAGTTAAAAGCAGCCAACCACTGGATATTACTGGCCAATGGGTTGTTGTTATTAATTGTGGTATTATTTCCCTATCCTACCAAAACCGTAGGTACATTTATTGGTACTCCTGCAGAAAATACAGCCGTAGCATTTTATACCGGATTTACCGGAACCATTACTATATCTATGCTTATTCTTAATACAGTTATTTGGTATCATAAAAAGTTACTGGTCAATCAGGAAAAAGGCATTGCCTTTCTAACAGACATGATGCGGGGTCAGGTAGTTGGGATACTGTCATACGGATTAATCACCATTTGTGCCTTTTATTATTCCCGTTTGGCCCTCGTTTTAACTTTTATCATGTGGGTATTCTGGGCATTTGCTACAAGGGATAATGAAGATGATTTGATAGAATCATAATTTTACCAATTCTTTACGGATCGCTTCCAGTGCCATCCCCACCCTGCTTTGAACTTTCAGTTTCAGAAATAGGGATTCCCGGTAGCCATCCACAGTCCGCTCACTTACATGCATCAGTTGTGCAATTTCTTTGTAAGTCATATCAGAACAGGAAAGTTTCAGGAATTCTTTTTCCCTTTCAGATAAAGCAAGGGCTTCTTTTTCTGCCTGTAATAATCTCCTGAAATTAATATTACTCACATCGGCATTATAATATCCTTTAGCTGCAATTTCTTCCAGTGCTTTTTCCAGTTCATTGGGGTGTGTATCTTTTAAAAGATAGGCACAGCAACCTGCTTTAATCATATCAATAATGGTCTTATCACTGTCATTCATAGATAAAGCCACCAGTTTAATTTGCGGATACTGTTCATGCAACCATATTGCAGTTTCCACACCACCCATTACCGGCATATTCACATCTATCAGTATGATATCAGGTAAATCATTCAGTTGTTGAATTTTCTCCTGAAGTTCTTTTCCGTTCAGTGCTTCTATAACTACAGTATACTTTTTAAAACTCAGTAACATTAAACTGAGCGATTTTAAGAAAAGCTGGTGATCGTCCAGTAAACCAATTTTAATGTTCATAATTCAGTTCTTTTATAGGTATTGAAATGGAAACAGTGGTTCCTTCTTGTGGTTCAGTATTCCAGACAGCTTCACCACCCAGTAAGCCTGCCCGGTGTTTAATATTTAAGATACCCATTCCTTTGGCAGCTTCCGCATCCATTCCCACGCCATTATCTGTTACTGTTATTATCAAATTGCCAGGAGTATTAACAATATTAATAACTATGCTATTGGCGTGTGCATGTTTAATGGCATTCTGCAAAGTTTCCTGCACTATCCGAAACAGGATAATCTGTTTATCTGCTTCCAGTAAAAGCAAACCGGAATGAGATAATTTAATATGCATGATACCAGCTGCATTGATCCGGATAATTTCTGCCTGTAAATTTTCCAGTAAATTAAACTGTTCCAGCCATTGTTTATTCATCGATTTGGATAAGGAACGAATTTCCTGAATAGCTTTCCCTACGGTTTCTTCGGCAATATTTAATGTTTCCGGACTGCTTTCCAGGCT
>Ga0364881_10024_pt1 | contig 97833 bp, 75 predicted proteins | sample ExccelJu500001D4_5_FD_206923 | JGI IMG/M metagenome (GOLD analysis project Ga0364881, IMG submission 206923) | Enriched cells from Trout Bog Lake Hypolimnion, Wisconsin, USA - BchlTB.July30.5000.01.D4 | ecosystem: Environmental > Aquatic > Freshwater > Lake > Hypolimnion/Profundal zone | place...
TTTGGGAAAAGAATAACTTCTTTTACTATTTCTGGTTGAGGGTTTACAGTGGAGAATCCGGTCAAATTGACCACCTGATTCCGGAGCAAATTGACCACCCATTTTCAAAGATTTCATCGATTAAGGACAGCATAAATAGTTTATGTTGCGAACAACAATTTTCTCAACACTAACCATTTATGCCAAACAACTTAATTGCTATGAACAAAGTTAAACAGATTTTGCAAATGTACACCGAGGGTGTGCCAAAACAAACCATCAGCCGTAAAACTGGTGTAGCACGTAATTCAGTAAAGAGTTACATCCGGCAATTTATTGCCATGAACAAGTCCCTGGAGGAAATCCTGATCCTGAAGGAGGGCGAATTGGAAAAACTTTTTTTAGCCAAACAGGTCAAAGAGCCCAATGACAGGCTTAATGGTCTGTTAAGCTATTTTCCTGAAGTCGATAAAGCAAATAAAAAGAAAGGCAATACATTGTACCGACTTTGGAAAGAATATTTGAAAAAGTATCCAGATGGGTTTAAGCACACACAGTTCCATTCACATTACAAACAGTGGACGAAACGGACCAATGCAACAATGCATGTAGATCACAAGGCGGGCGACAAGATGTATGTAGATTATGCCGGAGAGAAGCTTCAGATTGTTTACCCTGATAGTGGTGAAGTAATCAAGGTAGAAGTCTTTGTAGCCATTCTTGGAGCAAGCCAATTGACATATGTGGAAGCAACAATGACTCAACGTAAGGAAGACTTTATCGGAGCCTGTGAAAATGCATTGCATTACTTCGGAGGTGCGCCCCAGGCCATTGTTCCGGATAACCTCAAATCAGCAGTAATAAAAAGCAACAAGTATGAGCCCACACTAAATGAATCGTTCCGCGACTTTGTAGAACATTATAAAATGGCAGCACTTCCTGCCGGTCCTTATAAGCCAAGGCATAAAGCACTTGTTGAAGGTGCCATAAAGATTATCTACCAGGTGATCTATACGGTCATCCGGGAAAAGGAATTTACTTCGCTTGAAGCGATGAACACTGCTATAGGTGAGCTGTTGGTCATTCACAACAATAATCTGCTTAAGGGACGCCCATACAGTCGCCGCCAGATGTTTGAAGAGATCGAACGGCCAACACTTCAGCCTTTGTCAGTATATCGATACGAACTGAAAAATAAACGGGTTGCCACGGTATCAAAGAACAATCATGTATGCCTTGGTGAAGACAAGCATTATTATAGTGTCCCTTATCATTACATTGGCAAGAAAGTAAATATATTATACAGCCAGAGTCAGGTTGACATCTATTACAGGTACGAGCACATTGCTTCACACAAACGCAATCGCAGACCATTTATGTACACCACGGTTGATGATCATCTGGCAACCAAACACAAGTTCCAGTCCGATTGGACTCCGGAAAAGTTTATTGAACGGGCAAAAGCAATCGGGGAATCTACAGAGAAGTACATTACTCAGATCCTTTCGCTTAAACAGCATCCAGAGCAAACTTATAAAACCTGTCAGGGGATACTGAACTATGCATAATTTTTCTTGGCATCCTCACCTTATCAGGTTTGTTTTTTATCGATCTGATGAGGTGAGCTTTTTTAATTATAAACTCCAAAACCAGTTATTATGAATGAAACAATCTTACAAAAGATGAAGCAAATGAAGTTGCATGGCATGGCTGCTGCCTTCAGAACGAGCCTGGAAAATGATGATCGGGTTCAAATGACCGCCGATGAATTAGTCTCTTTTTTAATCGAAGCAGAATGGGATGACCGCAATAATCGGCGCATTGAACGTCGCATTCGTACTGCACGGTTCCGTTACAAAGCAAATGTAGAACAGATCGATTTTAAGATTGACCGTAACCTGGACAAGAACATGATGAACCGTTTTGCTGAATGCACATTTATCGATAAAAATGAAAACATCCTGATCACAGGGAGTACAGGTATCGGGAAGAGTTACATTGCTTCAGCACTTGGTAATCAAGCCTGCATGCAGGGTTACAAGGTGTATTACGCCAGTTCGTCCAAGCTTTTTGCAATGTTAAAAATGGCCAAGGCTGACGGATCCTACATCCGTGAAATAACCAAAATAGAAAAGATGGATCTGTTAATCCTTGATGACTTTGGAATGCAACCCCTGGATAGTAACAATAGGTCGGCACTCATCGAGATCATTGAAGACCGGCATGGAAAACGTTCAACCATCATTACGGCACAATTGCCGATTCTTCAATGGCACGATGTTATTGGTGAAAAAACCATTACTGACGCAGTATTTGATCGCATTGTCCATAACGCCCACCGCATTGAAATGACAGGCGAATCTTTAAGAAAGAGACAACCATTTATGAACTAAATCAATAATAATTAATGAAAATAAAAAAATGTATTTTTGTATAACCGTCTTATGATCGATTGATCTTTGAAAATGGATAAAAATCGGGGTGGTCAATTTAAAACGGAAAGAGGGTGGTCACATTCCCCTGGATTTAGGTGGTCAATATCACCGGATTTTGCACCTAAATTAACAAATCTCGCCATTTCACCATTTCACCATTTTCTATGTCAATAAGTTTGATCTGATTAAAATCAGGATGGTTTACATGAATAATATAATTACTCTCCTTTGGGATAAGAACCGAAGGAACTTTAAGAATAGTAGAAATTCCGGATACAAACCAGGCAGACCCCAATTCCTTACAAACCAAGTAATTTTCAGGTGTTAACCATCCGGCTGGTAGATTGTTCTCATTTAGTATTTCAATCTGCAGATGATCAGGTATTTCTATGACCTGGGTCTTAAACAACCCTGACAAACCTTTCATTGACCGGTGAACAACATTTTCCAGGCAGGCAAGCGCCCTGGATTCTGAAGTATAAAGAACATATTGCTTTGCGAAGTTCCAACGTGCAGCAATTCCTGAAGCCTGGAGTTTCCCGCAATATTTGTTTGAAGAAATCCTGTATACGATCATAGTTAAGCAAGATCACCGTATTCGATCCTGATCAGTTCATCCATGATCAGATCTATGCCGGCAGAGGTTTGCATCAATTCTTTAGGAACTTTATTTCCCAACCCATAAGCCGGTGTTTCGATCCATTTTTGAAATTCATCGGAATTCCCGAATATCTCTTCGCCTTTTTTAAAGAGGGAAAAGAGTTTTAACATTAATTCTCCGGATGCGGGGTTAAGACGTTTTTCACCTTGCCGGTACCGGTCAAGTGTTTTTGTGGATAGGTTAAGCATTCCGGCAATAAAACTTTTATTCAAATGGGTCAGATTGATCAGGTCAAATAGGGCAGAGGCTGGAATACCGGCTGCTGCTTCTTCTACCATCCAGTATCGGTCTTCTAAGTGCTTTTCATAGGTATGAAGAACAGATTTTGTTTTTATGGCCATAATCAAATTTTTCACAAAGGTATGGTATTTTGTCCGTGTTGTCAAGACTTTTGTCCTTTTTTCCTAAATTTGTGCCCTTGAATTTTTAATACCTTTGCTTTCTTTTTGAAATTGTATCCTATGAAAAAGATCCTTGGAATGGGCAATGCCCTGGTTGATGTCATGATCAGGCTTAATGACGATCAATTACTTGAACAGTTTAATCTTCCGAAAGGGAGTATGCAACTGATTGATGCACTTCGGAGCCAGGCGGTTCTGGAAAAGCTTGAAAAGCATCCGAAAAGTTTTTCTGCCGGAGGTTCCGCTGCCAATACCATCCACGGGTTGGCAATGCTTGGTATTCCGACCGGATACATTGGAGTGATCGGAGAGGATGAATTAGGTGGATCTTTTGTCAAGGATATGATCAATGCAGGAGTAGAACCCCATATGATTCATAGTCTTCAGGAAACAGGCCGTGCAATCGCCCTGGTGACACCTGATTCTGAACGCACATTTGCTACTTACCTTGGAGCTTCCATTGAACTTACAGCAAATCACCTGGCAGGATTTAATTTTAAACAATACGATTACCTGCACATTGAAGGATATCTTCTACAGAATCATGATCTCATCAGATCTGCCGTTAGCCTGGCAAAGGAAAATGGATTGATCGTATCACTCGACCTGGCAAGTTACAATGTCGTGGAAGCCAATCTTGATTTCCTGTTGGAAATAGTTAGGAAGTATGTCGATATTGTCTTTGCCAATGAAGAAGAAGCCAGGACTTTCACAGGAAAAGAACCCAGGGAGGCATTGGATGAGATCGCCGGTATGTCGCAGATCGCGGTGGTAAAAATTGGAGCAAAAGGATCTCTGATTAAAAGCGGGAATGAAATAATCGAAGTTGGAGTCATCAATGTCACCCCGGTTGATTCAACCGGTGCGGGTGATCTTTATGCATCCGGTTTTCTTTATGGTCAGGCGATGGACCTTTCACTTAAAAGATCAGGAGAATTAGGTGCCTTGCTGGCAGGAAATGTAATTGAGGTGATTGGATCGAAAATGGAAACAGAGAAGTGGAGAGAGATCACCAGAGAAATGGTAGAGTGACTTTATTGCTGCTGACCCCTAAAAGTTTTGGTAATTAACTGGCATTATTTAACTTTGTGGCCCTTTTCAACCAATCAAACTCCAATATAACAAGAAATAACTGAAAAATGAAAGTATTCCAAACGAGTGAGATCAGGAACATTGCCCTCATTGGGGGTGCAAAATCTGGAAAAACCACATTGGGCGAAGCAATGCTCTTTGAGGGAGGAATGATCAACCGCCGGGGAAGTGTAGAAGATAAAAATACGGTTTCTGACTACCGTCCGATTGAGCTCGAACGTCAGAACTCGGTCGTCGCCTCGGTTCTTTGCACATTGTATGATAGCAGGAAAATTAATATCATCGATACCCCCGGCTTTGATGATTTCATCGGGGAGGTCGTAGCCGCCCTTAAAGTGGCTGATACCGCTGTCATGGTGGTCAACGCCCAGAACGGGGTAGAAGTAGGAACAGAGATCACCTGGAGGTATACAACAAAAAACCAAACACCGGTTATTTTTGTGGTCAACCACCTTGATCAGGAACATGCTAATTTTGATGAAACAATCCGCCAATTGCGCCAGCAGTTTGGCAACAATGTAACCCTGATGCAATATCCGGTCAACGCTGGTTCCGGATTCAACAGTATAATTGACCTCTTGAAAAAGAAAATGTATAAATACCCTGTAGGTGGAGGGAAACCAGAGATCATGGATGTGCCTGACGCAGAAAAGGCAAAGACAGAAGAAATGCACAATGCCTTGATAGAAGAACTTGCCTCTAAAGACGAATCATTGATGGAGGTCTTCTTTGAAAAAGGAACATTGACAGAAGAAGAAATCGCAAAAGCGCTCAGAACAGGTATCATCAGCCGTACCATATTTCCGGTAATGTGTGCTTGTGCAAAACAGGACATGGGCATTGGACGTCTCCTGGAATTTATTGTTAATAGTGTGCCTTCTCCCGATGCCATGCCATCTGCCAGAACAATGGATGGAAAAGAACTTAAATGCAACCCTGCCTTGCCGGCCTCTGCTTTTGTTTTTAAAACTACTATTGAACAGCACCTTGGCGAAGTCTCCTTCTTCAAAGTCTATGCAGGAGAGATTACCGAAGCCATGGACATGGTCAACCCCAGCAGACATAGTTCAAAGGAAAGACTCTCACAATTGTTTGTCATCAGCGGAAAAAACCGGGATAAAGTAGAAAAACTGGTTGCCGGAGACATTGGCGCTACCATCAGGTTGAAAAACACCTTTACTAACAATACCTTGAATTCTCTCAAGAATCCGGATATCATCATTGAACCCATGGTTTACCCGGAACCTAAATTCAGAGCCGCAGTTAAAGCCAAGAATCAGGGAGATGATGAAAAACTGGGTAGCATGTTGAGTGAAATGACCAAAATGGATCCCACTTTGGTATTGTTGTATTCTAAAGAACTCAAACAGGTGATTCTGATGGGTCAGGGAGAACTTCATCTCAACATTGCAAAATGGCAATTAGAGAACCTCGAAAAGATCGGTATCGAATTTCTCGCTCCAAAGATTCCCTATCGTGAAACCATCACAAAACCGGCAAAATCCATGTACCGTCATAAGAAACAATCAGGCGGTGCCGGGCAGTTTGGCGAGGTACATATGATGATCGAACCTTATCGCGAAGGAATGAAAGACCAGACCGAATTCCCTGTTCGTGGGAAGGATGTGATTGAACTCGATTGGGGAGGTAAACTGGTCATGCAGAACTGTATCGTTGGTGGCGCAATAGATGCACGTTTCATGCCTGCAATCCTGAAAGGATTAATGGAAAAGATCGAAGAAGGTCCCCTTACAGGATCATATGCACGGGACATAGTAGTTAGTATTTACGATGGTAAAATGCACCCGGTCGACTCCAATGAAATCTCCTTTAAACTGGCAGGAAGAAATGCATTTAAAGAAGCCTTCAAGAATGCCGGACCAAAAATCCTCGAACCTATTTATGATATTGAAGTCATCGTACCGGAAGAAAAAATGGGTGATGTTATGACCGACCTCCAGGGTCGCCGCGCCATTATCATGGGAATGGGTAACGAGGGAACTTATCAGAAGATCCTTGCAAAAGTACCCCTTGCCGAACTGAACCGTTATTCTACCGCATTGAGTTCTTTAACCAGTGGACGTGCAACCTACAACATGAAGTTTGGTGAATACACACAGGTTCCAGGCGACGTTCAGGATAAACTGCTGAAAGCTTACGAAGAGCAGGAAAAAGAAGAAGAATAACCTTTACCTCGTTGAAAGAATATGATGCCTATGCAGTTTTAAAGCTGAAAGACTTTCGTTTATTCCTTTCTTTCCGCTTTTTCATGACCATTGCCGCCCAAATGCAAAGCATTATTGTCGGGTGGCAGGTTTATGAACTGACACACGACCCGCTTTCCCTCGGATTAATTGGATTGGCTGAAGCCATTCCATTCATAGCAGTAGCTCTGTATGCCGGTCATATCGCCGATCGCTTTAACCGTAAGAAGATCATTTTGTGGTTTGACCTGCTTTTCCTTTTCGCAAGTGGATTGCTTTTACTTATCACTTATCATAAAACGGGCATCATAGGGAAATACGGAGTCTTGCCTATCTACCTTTGTGTTGCCATTTCCGGTGTTGCTAGGGCTTTCCTCTACCCTGCAACGATTGCCTTGATGGCACAAGTCGTTCCCAGATCATTGTACACCAATTCCTCAACCTGGAACAGCACAATATGGCAGATAGCGGCAATTACAGGACCTGCTCTTGGCGGATTGATCTATGGCTTTTTCGGAGTCAGAATCGCTTATATGGCGGTTATTGTTTCTATGTCGATATCGTTTTTATTGATGTTGTATATCCGCAGCAGGCCGGTACCAGTTATTAACGATACAGAAACCATTTTTCAGAGACTTGCCAATGGTATCCGGTTCGTATTTAGCAGTCAGCTGTTGCTGGGCGCTATGGCACTCGATATGTTTGCTGTCCTATTTGGAGGTGCGGTCGCCATGCTACCAGTGTTTGCTGCGGAGGTTCTAAAAGTGGGACCTGAAGGGTTAGGACTGCTACGCGCTTCTCCTATGGTGGGGGCAGTTTTCATGTCAATCCTCCTGGCATACTACCCTCCCGTGGCAAAAGCCGGGAGGCTGTTAATGATTGGTGTTGCTGGTTTTGGAATTAGCATCATTTGTTTCGCCCTCTCTAAAAACTTCTTTCTTTCGTTGGGATTATTGGCGTTGAGCGGAATGTTCGACAACATCAGTGTGGTAATCCGGTTGGCAACAATGCAACTGGTAGCACCCGATGAAATGCGAGGAAGAGTCGCTTCCGTTAACAGTATCTTCATCGGCTCTTCCAACGAAATAGGATCTTTCGAATCCGGGTTGGCAGCAAAACTCATGGGATTGATCCCTTCCGTGATATTTGGAGGAATTATGACCCTTCTTATTGTTGGTGCGACAGCAAAATGGGATCCGAAGTTGAGAAGGTTGAACCTGAAAAAACTTGGAGCAAATTAGAACTAGTTCAATGGTTGTATGGGAATTTGCTGTTTCAACTGTTCTTCTTCTTTTTCGTCACGAATTCAGTAAAACTTTTTGCTGCATTAGTAAATTCTGAAGGCATTAAAATGACAGTTGTCGTATTATTGTCGATACCAATTTCAGATAACATCTGCATACGTCTTAACTCAAGGGCAATGGGACTTCCTTCCATTTCTACTGCTCCCTGAGTCAATTTAATTGAGGCCTCCAGTTCCGCTTCTGCTTTTACAATCCTGGCCCTTTTTTCCCTGATCGCCTCAGCTTCTCGTGCCATGGCCCTTTGCATCCCCTCTGGAATCTCAACATCTTTCATTTCCACCATTTCAATTTTTATCCCCCAGGGTTCAGTCGTAGAGTCAACTATTTTTTGAAGCGTCCCGTTAATCTCTTCTCTTTCTCTTAGCACTTCATCAAGTGAATGTTGACCAATGATATTTCGAAGTGCAGTGACCGAAAATTGATAAACAGCCTTATTGTAGTCGGCAACTTTAATAATTGCATCTTCCGGATTGGTTATTTTGAACCACAGAACAGCATTCACTTTAATGGTAACACTATCTTTTGTTATGGTTTCCTGCTGTTCAAGGTCAACGGTCTTTGTCCTGATATCAACACGTTGTTGAGTCTCAATAAATGGTATTATCCAATAAAGCCCAGGGCCTTTAATAGATTGATACCGGCCAAGCCTGAATACAATAGAACGTTGATATTCCTGTGCAATACGAAATCCTGATAAAAGGATCACAATAATAATTCCGAAAATCGATAAAAGTACCATTTTGTCTTTTTTAGGTTAATAATTACTATCAATTATCATCCGAAGATGCTTGCATGACTTTAATTCTGTAAATTGTTCTATTTTAGGGGTGTTATAAAATGAATAGGTAAAGTTACAAGATATTTTGAACAGTCAAGAAAAAAAATATCTTAAGTTAGATGAATTTATAAAAAGACCGTCAACCCTTCCCAAATTCCTCAAAAACGCTACGGTTCTTTTCAAATAATGAACTTCTTAAGTCGTAAATGTGGTTTTTTCTATACTCATCCTATACTCCGGCTATACTCCCACTATACTCAAACTATACTCCGGCAATAGTTTTTTCTTACGGTTTCTTTTATTTAGACATTGTTCACCTATACCTTAGATATACTCAAACCCTGGGTCAACCCGCCAACTCGCCAACTCACCAGATTTACAGAAAGAGTTCAACGACTTTTCTCAGATCCTCTTCTTTGAATTTATAATTCGCCCCACTTACTTTGTTAAGCACCAATGTTTCCAGGATCTTTTGTTTATTAACCGTAATCCCTGTTTCCGACAGCCGTATGGGGCATTCCAGTGACCGGAACAATTCTTCAATTCGCCAGATGGTTTCATGGGAAGTAAGAGCTTCATTAAAAATGCCAGAACCCAGTAAGCCAATCCTTTCCGGATATTTTTTCTCAATATACTTCATCCACGCAGGATAAACGATCGAAAGTGAAGCACCATGAGGAACATCATAAAGTAATGACAAGATATGCCCGATACTATGCACCCCCCAGTCACCCGATTTTTTCCCCTGGGCCGTAAGTCCGTTCAAAGCCATGGTAGCAGCATACATGATCTTTTCGCGAAGTTCATAATTGCCCAGATCCTGTAATAACAAAGGTCCGTATTGAATTGCTTCCTGTACAATGGAAATAATGAATCGGTCACTCAGTGAAGCATCACCGGCGCCAAACCAAACCTCAAAACAGTGGGCTATCAGATCGGCAATCCCATAAGCCGTATAGTTACGCGGCACAGTAACCGTCAATTGAGGGTCTAGGAATGAATGTGCGGGATACATAAGCGGAGATCCATATCCATCTTTAAAATTGGCATCATGTTTGGAGATCACGGCAAATGGATTCATCTCCGTCCCTGTGGCTGCCAGAGTAAGTATGCAAATCAAGGGCACGGCTTTTTCCGGTTTTGCCTTCCTCGTTATGAAATCCCAGGCAGGATGAGTAACAGGAATGGTGATAGAAATGAACTTAGCTGAATCGATCACACTTCCTCCGCCAACCGCGAGAATGACATCTGCCTTATGTTCCCGTCCAAGTGTCGCAGCAGCTTCCACATCCTCAATCAAGGGGTTTGACTGAATTCCGCCATATTCAACTACTTCAGCATTCACCTCTTTCAAAAAGTCCAACACCCTGTCATATAGCCCCGTTGTTTTGATCGAACCTTTTCCATAAACCATTAAGACCTTCCGGCCATATAGCTGAAGTACTTCATTCAATCCATTAAGTGAACTTCTGCCAAAGTGAAGTGTTGTGGGGTTGTGATAGATGAAATTTTCCATATTCGTTAAAGTTATGTCGTTCCGGCCCGGTGTATACCCTTTTGAACTAATTGCTCATCAGACAATTGTAAGTACCTGTAATGAGATCAACCGAATTTCCTGGCTGATAAACCGCCCAGTTCCCATTCAGCGTCATATCGTTTACATTAAAGGTTCCATCTATGTAAGACTCTCCTGCCGATCCTGTCCCAAGATGAATCTTGAATTGTTTGTTGATAACAGATGCAATGCCATAAGTATTGTATAGAAGATAATCCTGAGCCCCTGATGTGGTATATACTGTTAAATCATAGTTTGTTACACTTAGTGTGCCTGACAGGTTGTTTATCCAAAACGATATCTGGGGGCCTTGGCTTGTTGTCCCACTCCAGTGGCCAATCAATTGAGGAAAATCAGGTACAGGGACCTGTTTTTTGTCACAAGAAGAAAAGGTGAATGGCGTCAAAACAAGAGCCCCAATCAAAACGATCCATATGAATATTCTTTTCATTTTCATTTTCTATAAGAACATCAAAAATACACATATTATTCTCAACTTTTTCCTCTTTCTTAATACTTAATACTGAATACTTATCCCTTACTTTCTTGAAAATATTTACCTTTGTTTCCAGATAAACTAACTACTTCGTCTGCCCTATGTACGGTAAATTCAAAGCTCATCTCCAAAAACAACTCGACAACATCATCTCTGAAGGACTATACAAGAATGAACGTATCCTGACCACACCCCAGGGGGTTGAAATAAAAACCGACAAGGGTCAGAAGGTATTGAATTTCTGTGCCAACAATTACTTGGGTCTGAGTAATGATCCGAGAACAATGGCTGGTGCCAATATGACTTTTTTTCGCTATGGCTTTGGGATGTCGTCTGTAAGATTTATCTGCGGCACACAGAAGATCCACAAAGACCTTGAAGCGAAACTGAGTGAATTTCTGGGAACAGAAGACACCATCCTCTATTCTTCTGCATTTGATGCCAACGGTGGCGTTTTCGAGCCGCTGTTAAGTGAACAGGATGCCATCATTTCCGACGAACTGAATCATGCCTCTATTATCGATGGGGTAAGATTGTCAAAAGCCCAACGGTTTCGCTATAAGAACAACGACATGGACGACCTTGAAGAGGTGTTGCAGGATGCCGGTGAAGCACGTTTCAAGCTGATCGTTACGGATGGCGTCTTTTCTATGGACGGGATCATAGCACAGGTTGACAAGATCTGCGACCTGGCTGAAAAATACAATGCCCTGGTCATGGTCGACGACTCTCATGCAACTGGATTTGTTGGAAAAACCGGAAGAGGAACTATCGAACATTGCAATGCTCAAGGCAGGGTGGATATCATCTCTACCACCTTCGGCAAAGCCCTTGGCGGTGCATCCGGCGGGTGCATTTCCGGAAGGAAAGAAATCGTTGAGATCCTTCGCCAGCGTTCAAGACCCTATTTATTCTCGAATACCTTGGCGCCCGCCATTGCCGGTGCCACCCTCGAAGTACTGAAATTGCTTTCTGAAACCACTATGCTCAGGGATAAACTGTTTGCAAACACAACGCTTTTCCGCAAAGGAATGGAAGCAGCCGGTTTCAAAATTGTTCCCGGGATCCATCCAATCGTACCCGTCCTATTCGGACATCTCCCCAACGACGCCCAACTCTCCCAAAACTTCGCCAATGCACTACTCGATGAAGGCATTTATGTGATCGGATTTTATTATCCTGTTGTCCCCAAAGGAAAATCAAGGATCAGGGTTCAAATCAGTGCAGCTCACTCAAACGAACAAATCGAATTTGCCACAGAAAAATTCATTAAAGTCGGTAAACAATTAGGAGCCATTTAAATAATTAAGATTAAAAAACTTTATCAGTGGTATTCATTTTGTCACGCATCACGCGTCACGAATTGTAGAAATATGGAGTTACCCATTAACCTCTTAATCTTATGATATTCGGCATAGGAACAGACATCATCGAGGTTTCACGTATCGAAAAGGTAATGGAAAAAGACATCGGTTTCCGGGAAAAGATTTTCACTTCCGGTGAAATCGCTTACTGCGAACCAATGAGGCATAAATATGAAAATTATGCTGCGCGGTTTTCTGCTAAAGAAGCATTCATGAAAGCCATTGGTACCGGTTGGAGGTTAGGAATCACATTTGGAGATATCGATGTTTACCATGATGAATTTGGCAAACCAATGATCCGTCTTTCCGGTAAAGCAGAAGAATTTGGAAAGAATGTAGGTATTTCAAAAATTCATGTATCTTTATCGCATCTAAAAGAGATGGCTACGGCAATAGTGATCGTGGAGGCAGACGGCAAATAGACCTTTTTGCTGCAAGGCAATGGGATAATAAAATTGAAACACAACCAAAACACAATACAAATAATCCTTCCAGTATTAACCAAACAACAAATTTAACTATGTCGAACATCGGATCTTACGACGAAAGAATAAAAAATTTCAGTTGGAATCTTGCCGAGCAGGAACTGGGTTATAAACCCGGTGATGTAATCAACATCGGTTGGTATTGTTCCGACCGAATCTGCCAGATGGGAAAAGCAGAAAAGATGGGACTGATCTGGGATGGTCTTGGAGGTGTTGAAAAACGATACACCTACAACGACATCCGTGTTGCTACCAACACGATCGGTCAATTTCTTAAGGACCTTGGTATCAATCCCGGTGACCGTGTTTGTTTGTTCATGGATAAAATCCCTGAGCTCTACCTCGGTTTCCTTGGAATCCTGAAAATGGGAGCTATTGCTCAACCTTTGTTTTCAGCCTTTGGAGACGAATCTCTCTTTATTCGCTTGGAAAATGCACAAACCCGCGCCATCATCACCCAGAAGAAACATGCACCGAAAGTGCGAAAGATTATTGAAAAGATGCCCTGGCTGGAATACCTGATCATTGTTGACCAGGATCCTGCAAAACCATTGCAGCAAAGAGAAGTAGCAATGAACCTCGAAGAATTGCCCAAAGTTGAAAAATTTGACGTCTATCCTACCTATGCAGAAACTCCTTCAGTTCTTCACTATACGTCAGGAACCACTGGTCAGCCAAAAGGGGTTAAACACGTTCATTATTCCCTGATCTCCCAGTACCTTACCTCAAAATGGGTGCTCGACCTTCAGGATGATGATATCTATTGGTGTACTGCCGATCCTGGCTGGGTTACCGGAACCTCCTATGGAATTATCGGAGCATTTAGTAATGGAGTGACCCAGTGTGTGCTCGACTCCGGATTCTCTGCCGAAAATTGGTACCGGTTTATTGAAAAGCACCACATCACCATGTGGTATTCCGCTCCTACTGCCATACGTTCATTGATGAAGGCAGGGGATGAGATCATTAAGAGTTTCGACCTCTCTTCCTTACGCCACCTGGCAAGTGTAGGTGAACCATTAAACTCGGAGGCTGTGATCTGGTCAGAGAAAGTTTTTGGGAAGCCATTTCTTGATACTTATTGGCAGACTGAGACGGGAGGGATCATGATCTCCAATTATCCTGGCATGAAAATAAAACCCGGTTCAATGGGGAAACCTTTCCCGGGCATCACTGCTACTGTTGTGAATCCTGATACCTTTGAGCCATTTAGCGAATACGGGAAGATAGGTCTCATAGCGCTTAAACCAGGTTGGCCTTCTATGATGAGAATGTATTGGAACAATGAAGAAACCTATAAGAATAAGTTTAAAAATGGCTGGTATCTTCCAGGCGACCGCTCCAGTATCGACAAGGAAGGTTATTTCTGGTTTGTCGGTCGTGACGATGATGTGATCAATACCGGTGGCCATTTGGTTAGCCCGTTTGAAGTAGAATCGGCCTTGCTTGAGCATCCTGCCGTTGCAGAATCAGCCGTAGTGGCCAAGCCTGATTTTGTGAACATGGAAGTGGTAAAAGCTTTTGTTGCCCTTAAACCCGGCTTTGTCGCCAGCAAAGAGCTTGATCTTGAGATCATGAACTTTGTGAGGAAGAAACTTTCACCTTTAGCCATGCCCCAAGAGATCGAATTCATCGATTCTTTGCCCAAAACTAGAAGTGGCAAGATTATGCGAAGAATTCTACATGCAAAAGAATGGGGTGAAGAAATTGGAGACACCAGTACCCTGGAAAACGATTAATTATCATTTATTGAACACCTAAATAGTACTATTATCTAACATAATAACCAATTCAAAAAAAGGAGAAAACACTATGGAAGACATGAAAGAAATAATTAAGAATTACGTCGTCAACGAATATGTGGAAGACGACAGCGAATTAACATATGATACCCCCCTGATCTCAGGTGGTATTGTTGATTCATTTTCGATGGTATCCCTCAAAAGGTTTCTCGAAAATAAATATAAAATCTCCATTCCCGATGATAAAGCCACACCTGAAGCTTTCGATTCGGTTAATAAGATCTGTTCACTGGTCAATGAATATGTAAAATAACGGAGGTAACATATGGCATACAGCGATAAAGTACGTGGTTCGTACCAGGAAATCCTGACCGGGATGAAAGATGCCGGCCTTTTAAAAGTTGAACGCTACATTCATTCTGCACAGGCTGCAGATATCGAAGTAGAATTTCCAACAGGAGCACCGTTAAAAAAGGTGATTAACATCTGCGCAAACAACTATCTTGGATTATCCAGTCATCCTGAGGTTGTGAAGGCTGCACATGCCGGACTCGATTCTCATGGCTATGGTATGTCTTCAGTTCGTTTTATTTGCGGGACACAGGATATCCATAGACAACTCGAGCAAATGGTGACACAGTTTCTCGGCACTGAAGATACCATTCTTTTTCCTTCCTGCATGGATGCCAATGCCGGTGTTTTCGAAGCAGTCCTGACCAAGGATGACGTAATGATCTCCGATCGTCTTGTTCATGCTTCCATCATCGACGGAATCCGTCTTTGCAGTGCCATGCATGATACTTATAAGCATTCTGACATGGCTCACCTGGAAGAAAAACTTCAGCTTCACAATGATAAACGACTGAAAATGGTCATTACCGACGGTGTATTTTCAATGGATGGAGATACCGCAAAACTTGACCAGATGGCTGATCTTTGTGAGAAATATGATGCAATGCTGTTCTGTGATGATTCACATTCCAGCGGATTCATTGGCAAGACGGGTCGCGGAACCCACGAGAAATGTGGCGTTATGGGTCGTATGGACATCATCACTACTACCTTCGGAAAAGGCTTGGGTGGCGCTTCTGGCGGTTGTGTTTCTGGACGTAAAGAACTCGTTGAAATGTGTCGTCAGAAAGCCCGTCCGTATCTCTTTTCCAATACCATTGCACCTCCTGTCGTTGCCGGTGTAATTAAGGTACTGGAAATCCTTTCAGCTACTACTGAACGTCGCGATAAACTGGAAAAGAACACCGAATTCTGGCGCAAGGGACTTCATGATATTGGCCTCATTATCAAGGAAGGCGATACTCCAATTGTTCCGGTCATGTTGTTCAATGCGAAACTTGCACAGGATGTCTCCAGGGATCTCTATGAAGAAGGCATCTATGCCATCGGATTCTTTTTCCCTGTGGTACCTCAAAGCCAGGCCAGGATCCGTACACAGATCTCTGCCGGCCATGAGATTCATCATCTCGAAAAAGCCATCGCCGCATTTAAAAAAGTTGGTCAGAAGTACAACATCCTTGGAAAATCAAAGCAGGAAATCATTGAAATGTACGGGATGTAATTTATCACCTTGAAGTACCGAAATGGCGAGATAGCGAAAAGAATCATTAGATTCGCTATCTCGTTTTTTTGTACCTTTATGCCCGTAAAACAACAACTATTTATTCAAAATCACTTACTAATGAAAAAGATAATCATCATTCTTTTCTTCCTGGGATCATTAATTTCCGGGTATAGTCAGAATAGTTCGACTCAACCATACAAAACAAATCAGGATATTCGTGCTGACGTAAAAATAGCAATTGCAAAAGCAAAAGCTGAACATAAGCATGTGCTGATACAATGGGGTGGTAACTGGTGCCCATGGTGCATCCGTTTTCACAACCTTGTTACCAGCGAACATAGGATTGATTCAATCATGAACAAAGATTATGTTTATATGCTCGCAAGTGTGCCGAAGGAAAAGGACAAAAGAGATTACAATCTTTATAAAGAATTCGGATACCCTGTTCGTTTTGGCTTCCCTGTATTTGTTGTTCTCGACGGCAATGGCAAACAACTGGTCATCCAGGATTCAGGCTTACTTGAATATGCAAAAGCTCCTGGTTATGATACCACAAAAGTTTTGACCTTCCTGAAGATGTGGAATTTTAAAGCGGTCGATCCTGCCTCTTATCCTGCGAAATAGTTATTGACATGGGGATGCTGGAATTTCCCTATCTTTGTACCCACTAACAATAGCTTAATAGCGCTTATCATCAGGCATGAATGTTCACAATCTCGACCCGATCTTCAATCCTCAGCGGATTGCTTTAATCGGGGTTACAACCAATCCAAACAGCGTAAGCGGTAAGGTACTGATCAACCTCGTTAGCGGAGGTTTTCGCGGCGTGGTCTATCCTGTTAATGCCGACCATGAAGCTGTGATGGGGATTCCCTGCCATCCCGATATCAACAGCTTGCCAAAAGTTCCTGATCTGGGAATTATCTGTTCACCAGCAGATAAAGTGGTTGGCGTCGTTAAAGAATGTGGTGAATTTGGTATTCCTGGTCTTATCATCATCTCTGCAGGATTTCAGGAAATCGGGGATGAGGGGAAAAAACTTGAAACTGAGATCCGGTCCCTGATAAAAAAATATGAAGGCATGAGGATAATTGGTCCGAATTGTCTTGGTGTTATCGTCCCCTCTCTTAAACTCAATGCCAGCTTTGCAGCAGCAATGCCAAAGGCTGGCAATATTGCATTCATTTCTCAATCCGGAGCGCTATGTACCTCCGTACTCGATTGGGCAATGGAAGGAAAGATTGGATTCAGTCAGTTCGTCTCAATTGGGAATAGCCTGGATGTTGAATTCGGTGATTTAATTGACTATTTCGGAGAGGATGAGAATACCCATTGCATCATCCTCTATATTGAATCGATCACCAATGCCCGTAAATTTATGACTGCAGCAAGGGCATTTGCAAGAAAAAAACCAATCATCGTTTACAAAGCCGGACGTTTTCCCGAGTCAGCGCAGGTTGCAGCTTCTCATACAGGAGCCATGGCTTCTGAAGATGCAGTATATGATGCTGCATTTCAGCGGGCTGGACTTGCCAGGGTTTACGAGATCGGGGATATTTTCAGTGTTGCTGAGCTGATAGGAAGAAACAAGTTTCCTCGTGGGCCGAGATTGGGAATTATCACCAATGCCGGGGGCCCTGGCGTTATGGCCACCGATGCACTCATCGCTTCAAATGGCGTTCTTACTGAACTTTCAAAAGAGACCATCGAAAAGCTGAATGAAAATCTACCCGATTTCTGGTCACATGGAAATCCGGTGGACGTTCTGGGAGATGCACGTGCAAAACGTGTTGCAAAAGCAACACAAATCGTTATGGAAGATCAGAACACAGATGCTGTTCTGGTAATCCTTACCCCACAGGCAATGACCAATCCTAACGCAACAGCAAAGGAAATAAGCACATTGGTCAATGTCTCCAACAAACCCATACTTGCTGCCTGGCTGGGTGGACAGAGCATGCATGAAGCCGATGATATTCTCGTAGAAGCTGGAATTCCTTCATATAAAACCCCTGAACAAGCCATCCGTGCATTTATGACCATGGTCTCCTATTCCAGGAATCTGGATATTTTGTACGAAACACCAAAAGATGTCCCTGTTGAGTTTACTATCGACCGTGCTAAACTGCGTATTGAATTTGAAAACATTATCAAAACGAGTGAACCAATTCTATCTGAAGAAACTTCAAAAACAATACTAGAATCCTATGGCATTGCAACAACAAAGCCACATAAAGCTCCTTCAATTAAAGAAGCGGTCAGCGTTGCAGCAAACATAGGTTATCCGGTGGTGCTGAAAATAGATTCTCCTGATATCACACATAAGTCAGATGTGGGTGGCGTAATTTTGAACCTTACCGACGACCTTCAGGTCAAAAAAGCGTTTAAGCAAATAACAGAAACTGTCGCGGTACATCAACCCTCAGCGCGCATCGATGGCGTAACAGTGCAACGGATGTTTTCTTCCAAAGATGCAGTTGAACTGATCCTTGGCATTAAAAAAGATAAAATTTTCGGAACGGTTCTGATGGTTGGGATGGGAGGGATAACAGCCGAACTTTTCAGTGATAAAGCATTGGGTTTTCCTCCACTAAATGAAAGTCTTGCCAGGAGGATGCTTGAGTCACTTAAAATTTATCCTTTACTCAAAGGTTACCGTGGAAGCAAACCTAAAAATACAGATCAATTGATCCAGGTCCTTATCCGACTTTCTTATCTTGCTGCAGATTATCCTGAGATCCTTGAACTTGATATCAACCCCCTCCTAGTGACAACTAAAGAGGTCATTGCGTTAGATGGCAGGATTGTTATTGATCCCGGAACAGTGCGCCTTGAAAGTCATCCTTATGCTCATCTAGCGCTTCATCCTTATCCGGAAGAGCTGGTAAAACAAATCACAATGGATGATGGAACAAATTTGGTACTCAGGCCAATCAAGCCCGAGGATGAACCCATGTGGCTTGCAATGATTGGGCGATGTTCGAAAGACTCTCTTTATTCGCGATTCCGGTATTTTTTCCACTGGCAATCTCATGAGGTCGCTACACGCTTTTGTTATAATGATTATGACAGGGAAATTGCCATTGTTGCAGAATTAACAGAGGGAGATTCTAAGAAATTACTTGGAGTAGGCAGGTTAATTGCAGATCCCGATCATGAAAGTGTGGAATATGCTATATTAATTGAAGATGCATGGCAGAAGAAAGATCTGGGGAATAAGCTAACTGATTACTGTCTCGAAATTGCTAATAGTTGGAACCTGAAACGCTTCATCGCACAAACGACAACAGACAATAAAAGGATGATAGCAGTTTTCCGGAAGCGGGGATTCGAAATCAAGATTAACGCAAAGGATTCAACTGTGGATGTTTTGAAGGAACTTTAAGCAGATAATAAAAACTCGCAAAATTCGTTATTTTTAAAATGATTAAGATGAATATGAAACGACTTCTGACTTTTCTTTTTGCAATCTCTTTCGCATTTCTGATCACTCCCAATGGATTTTCTCAAACTGTCCAAAAGCGTCTGATAGGGACCTGGAAGGCTATTAAAATCGAGAAGTACAATATTCCGGAAACGCCAGATCAACTTGCTGGAAAAAGTCAGAAGGGCAATGGTAATGCTACTGACAGTGCTTCTGTAGCTCGTGCACGGGAACAGTTCTCAAAATTGGAAGCGCGACTAAACAGACTGATTCAGTCGGAACTTCATTCCACACTGACCATTAAAGCGGATAAAACTGCTATCGAGGAAAGGGCAGGTAAAACTATTCAAGGAACTTGGAAATTGAAGAATAAGGGACAAAGTTTGCTTGTTACTTCCAAGAAACCAGCAAGAAAGATAACCATTGATATCGTCCGCGTTAATGATACCAGTGCTGTTGTGATTGAAAACTTACCGATAGGTGGTCTTAAAGTTACTTATCAGAGAGTAAAAAAATAGATTCCATTCTCAATCTCAGACTATTCAGCTTGCATTGAGTTTCTTCCTGATCTCTGTGATCATCAATTCTGTCATTTTAGGAAGATCATATTCGAAAGTAAGCCCCCAATCTTTTCTTGCAATAGAATCGTTTATACAGGCCGGCCATGAATCAGCAATAGCCTGGCGGAAATCGGGTTTATAAGAGATCTCAAACTCTGGAATATGCTTCTTTATCTCTTCTGCCAACTGGTGTGGATTAAAACAGATTCCGGCAACATTATAGCTGGATCGGAGACTCAATTGTGATCCATCAGCTTCCATCAGGTCTATTGTGGCTTTTATAGCATCTGACATGAACATCATTGGCAAATCTGATTCAGGACCCAGAAAACATTCATATTTCTTCTTACGAATGGCATCATAGAAAATTTCAACAGCATAATCTGTAGTGCCACCACCGGCTTCAGTTTTATAACTTATCAACCCTGGGTAACGAAGGCTTCGGGTATCAACACCAAATTTATGATAATAATACTCGATCCACCGTTCTCCTGCCAGTTTGCTGATCCCATAAACCGTATTTGGCTCCATAATGGTAAACTGGGGTGTATCATATCTGGGTGTTGTTGGACCAAAAACAGCAATGGAACTTGGCCAGAAAACCTTTTTGATTTTTAGTTCGCGTGCCAGCTCAAGCACATTCATCAAGCTTTTCATATTGATATCCCAGGAAGCCAGAGGTCTTTTTTCGGCATTGCCAGAAAGGATAGCAGCAAGGTGATATACCTGGGTAATTTTTTCATGCTCAAGAATGAGCTGCAACTTTGAAATATCCAAAACATCAAGTATCTCAAACTTGCCTGATTCTGCTATTTCCGGAGGAGCTGGACGGATATCAGTAGCAATTACATTTGCATTGCCATATTTTTTTCGCAATTCGAGTGTCAGTTCCGAACCAATCTGACCGGAACAACCAATTACCAGGATTTTTTCCATCTAAAAAGTAGTTAAATGATTTTTTGCAAAAGTAGGAAGAATTTATGTCTCACGAATAAAATGAGGCATTTCAAATGGTATTTCAAGAGACAACTCCACCAATCCTCCATAAATACCATCATGAAACCAAGGTGTCTGGTAGATTAGTTTTTTCTTTCCGTTTTTTTCAATAGTATAAACATTCTTTTCTCGTGTATCCACCATTTGTCTTATTTTTTCATTGGAAGAATCTTTATGGCAATCCTTTAAATTTTTCCCGATCAAAGAAAGACCACCTTCTTTCTGAAAGGTTGTTACTGCTTTTTCGTTTAAGTAGATAATATTGCCTTCTGTATCACTGGCAATAACTGCACCATCAAAGTTTTCGATAAATTCCATAGGTTGAGGGTTAGAATGATAAAGCTACAATTTTATATTTAACATTATTGTGAAAGCAAGAATCATAACAGCATAAAAAAACTTCCCGCAGTTTGATGGCACCTTAGTACCAATTTGCGGGAAGTTTACCAAAAAAGGAAGTTTTATAAACCCTTATTTCTTTGCAGGTTCAGTCTTAGTATCAGTTGCTTTTGCAGCTTCTTTTTTCTTGTCAGCAGGTTTTGCAGCATCCTTTGTTGTTGTCGTTGTTTTTACATCTTTCTTGTCAGCAGGTTTTGCTGCATCTTTTGTAGTTGCAGGTGCAGGAGTTGCAGTTGTAGCTTTTACATCTTTTTTCTCTGCAGGTTTTGCTGCATCTTTTTTAGCAGGTGTTGTAGTTTTAACTTCTTTCTTTGCAGGTGTAGTTGTTTGTTTGGTGTCTTTATTAACATCCTGAGCAAACATGACGGCTGTACCAAATACAGCAACGAGTGTTAATACTAATACTTTTTTCATGGTTCTGATTGTTTTTAATGTTAAATTGATTATTGATTTGCATGCAAAGATGAATCAGAAAAATGGAGGAATTCTGAAGTTGGAATAATTTAATGTGTTTCAAGCAATTTGTCAATCTCCTTATAGATAAGTAGTGATATCATGAGGATATCTGAATTTTTTTCTACTTTTACGTTCTGAAGTAAAACGAATGGACTCCAATTTAATAATTTATAATACCCTGAGCAGAACTAAAGAACCCTTTCTGCCTCTCAATCCTCCTTTTGTCGGACTTTATGTTTGTGGACCAACGGTTTATGGTGAACCACATTTGGGCCACGCTCGCCCTGCAATTACATTTGATCTAGTTTTCCGTTATCTTCAGCACCTGGGTTACAGGGTTCGCTATGTCAGGAATATTACAGATGTTGGGCATCTTGAAAACGATGAGGATGAAGGGGAAGACAAGATAGCTAAAAAAGCACGACTTGAACAGTTGGAACCCATGGAAGTTGCACAGTTTTACTCAGATCGTTATTTTCTGTTCATGGATGCCTTGAATGTGAAGCGCCCTTCAATAGAACCAAGGGCTTCAGGTCATATTCCGGAACAAATTGAGATGATCCGAAAGATTATCGATGCAGGATATGCTTATGAAGTCAATGGTTCAGTTTATTTCGACATCATTAATTATAACGAAAAGTACCACTACGGGAAACTTTCAGGAAGGGTACTGGATGACATGCTTTCCAATACCCGTGAGCTTGAAGGACAAGAGGAGAAAAGAAATCCTTCCGATTTTGCTCTTTGGAAAAAAGCTCAACCAGAACATATCATGCGATGGTCATCACCATGGAGTGATGGTTTTCCGGGCTGGCACCTCGAATGTTCTGCAATGTCGACAAAATATTTAGGTGAACATTTCGATATTCATGGCGGTGGAATGGATCTGATGTTTCCACATCATGAATCTGAGATCGCCCAATCGCGTATTGCCAATGGTTCTGATTCAGTGAAATACTGGATGCATAACAATATGATCACCATTGATGGACAGAAAATGGGTAAATCGTTGGGAAATTTCATTACTCTGGAAGAATTTTTTACCGGAAAACATGATAGCCTCACACAGGCATATAGCCCGATGACCGTACGGTTCTTTATCCTCCAGGCACATTACCGCAGTACCCTCGATTTTTCTAATGAAGCCTTGCAAGCAGCCGAGAAAGGATTGAGAAAGTTGCTCTCAGGTATGGAGACGCTGCAGAGGATCATTCCTTCGGATATTTCAACTTCTCCTTCATGCTTTAATATCCAGCAAATAAAAGACAATTGCTATCAAGCAATGAACGATGATTTCAATAGCCCCATGGTGATTGCAAATCTTTTTGAAGGAGTCAGGATCATCAATTCAGTGTCGGATAAAAAAGAGACCATTACTCCGTCTGATCTGGAACTATTGAAAAGCATGTTCAGGATTTTCATTTCAGATATTCTTGGATTAAAAGAAGAATCATCTGATAATCAGAATGATGTTGTTGAAGGGCTCATGGATCTTATTCTTGTTATCAGGAAAGAGGTAAGGGGAAAGAAAGATTTTGCAACTTCTGATCAAATTCGTGATGCTTTGCAAAACCTGAAGATCACAGTAAAAGATACCAAAGAAGGACCAGTGTGGACCATTGATTAATGAATAACTTTATAAGTTAACCATATACTAACTGAAATAATGAACCCCTAATTATCATTCCATGAAAACATTCAAACTAATAATTACATTTATTGCGTCGGCAGCACTTTTATCAGGCTGTCAATCAAAACAGGAGAAAATGAAAAAAGAGCTGGTTGATTTCATTAACAAATTTGACTCAGTCTATATCCCATTATACAAGGCAAGCAACCTTGCAAGCTGGGATGCTTCCATATCGGGGAAACCTGAAGACTTTAAGAAATCGGAAACACTTCAAATGAAAATAGTGAAACTGTTTGCCGATAAAGAGTCCTTGAAAAAACTAGAAGAAATCAAAGTTTCCGGCATGATCACTGATTCATTATTGCTGCGTCAGCTTGATGTTCTATACAGGGATTACATGATGGCAAAAGCGGATACGGCTAAGCAGAATGCAACTGTGCGAATGCAAAACGCCATTGAACAGAAATATGGAAATTTCAGGGCAGAAGTAAAAGGTAAAAAACTCAGCGATAATGAAGTGGAGGATATCTTAAAGCATTCAAAAGATGTTAACGCACAAAAAGAAGTCTGGATTGCACAGAAAAAAATTGGCCCTGTTGTTGCAGCAGATATTATTGCACTTGTAAAAAAGAGAAATGAAGTTGCTAAAGATCTCGGTTTCCGGAATTATCATGAAATGAGTCTTACGCTTAGTGAACAGGATCCAAAAATTATCAGTAATCTATTTGAACAACTGGACAGCCTTACCAAGAGCTCATTTACGGAAGTTAAAGGTGAGATTGATGATTATTTTGTTAAATATTATAACCTGAAAAACAAAGATGAATTGATGCCATGGAATTATCAGGATCGCTTCTTCCAGGAAGCTCCAAAGATTTATGAACAGGACCTGGATCAGTATTATAAAGGAAAAAATCTTGAAACCATTGATGCAACTTATTACGCAGGATTAGGATTGCCAATTGATGAAATGATCAAAAAAAGCGACCTTTACGGGAAGCTGGGGAAAAACCAACATGCTTTCTGCACTGATATTGATAAAAACGGGGATGTTCGTGTTCTATGCAATATTGTATCCAATGAGAAATGGATGGGAACCATGCTGCATGAATTCGGCCATGCTGTTTATTTTAAAGCAATCAATCATGACCTACCTTTTATTTTGCGTGATCCTGCACATACCTTCACCACGGAGGCCATTGCCGAAATGTTCGGCAGGTTCTCGACGAATCCACAATGGATAAAAGATAACCTGGGAATCTCTGAACAGGAAAAAATGAAGATTGCAGAAACCAGTCTTAAAACATTCCGTATTCAGCAATTGGTTTTCAGTCGTTGGGCTCAGCTAATGTATAGATTTGAAAAGGCTATGTATGAAAATCCAGATCAGGATCTGAATAAACTCTGGTGGGAACTGGCAGAAAAATATCAGATGCTGAAACGGCCTGAAGGACGCAATGAGCCGGATTGGGCAACCAAAATCCATATTGCTTTATATCCTTGCTATTATCATAACTACTTGCTGGGAGAGCTGTTTGCTTCCCAGTTGTACTACTATATGACCAAGAACATAATAAAGTCTGAGGATTATAAATTCCAAAGTTTTGCAGGGAATAAAAAAATCGGTAAGTTTTTGAAGGAAAAAGTTTTTGCTCCCGGAATGGAGTTTTATTGGGACGACATGATCGAAAAGGCAACAGGGGAGAAGCTTACTCCGAAGTATTATGCAAAGCAGTTTGTGAAGTAAGACAAACGCGCCTTAAAACTAAATTAATGCCAAAACTTTGAATAACAAAGAGGTCATTCCAAAAAGATGGCTACTTTGTTAAAGTTTGAAGATCTCAATATTTTTAAACTGCCCTATTTTATTGGCAAGAAAAGGTTGAATATTTAACCATTTTTCCTGGGACTTATCATATAGGATAAGATATTTTGCCTTCATTTTTATTCTATCTCTGATCGCTGTAGTGACTTCTGACTTAGATGTACCAAATTGTGTCCATCCTTTCATATTCATCATGTACAAGGTTATATTAATACTGCTGTCGGATAAACTGATGACCCTGTCTTCTTTATTAATGCCTATTGAGTGCAAGTAATTTGGAATATCCCTGAAAGGTTGAATGTTTTCTATATAGGCTTTATTCGTCCATCCGTTAGGATCATAACGGTCATTTATCCTTCTTCTGGCAAAATCAATATTATGGATCAGAAAGCCAACTATAATGATCCGGAAAATAACTGAAGTATAAATGGTTCTGAAATTTTCTTTGAGCAATAATAGGAAGTTCAGGATGATCAATGGGCAAAGAATAAATAAGTTGATGGTATAATAATCATGATCTTTTAGCGCCAGGAAGAACAGAATGATGTAAACAAAAAATCCGATAAAAGTGAAAAGTGTTAAATTAAAGATTGTCTTATTCGTCTTCTTATAAAAAGCAAGAATTATTATCCACATTAATGCAAAGATAATTTGAGTCTCTTCCCGGAAATAATCTGTTTTAATATGATTGATTATAGCAGTTGCAATCGATTGAATTTCAAAACTACCAGCATTCCAAATAGGCAATATTCCAACAAGAAATACACCTGAATTATGATTCGAATTGTAGTGACTGGCATAGGCATACCAAATGACAGTTATTACAACGACTGAAGTAAGGATAATAAAGTGTTTGAGGGGATCTTTGAATATCTTCCTGGAAGGAATAATGCTAACATGAAATTGTTCAAGCAGGTAAATACAGAAGATGGCCATGAAACTTAATAATGAAGTAATTTTCAACAGCCCGGCTATGAGATAAAGCAACACAAACAGATACAGATGGAATTTTTTTGAAGAAAAACAGAATTTAAGGAAAAAGCAGACACCTGCGAGGGCTAATGCAAATGCAGGGATGTCCATTAAAAAGTTAATAGCATAGTAAACCAGCGTGGGAGATGTGAATAAGAACAATGGGGCAATAATAGCTAAAATAGAGTCCTGTAAGATATTTTCAAGGGTTTTAAAGAGAACAAATAGCCCAAAGAAGAAGATCAAAAGAATGATTGACCGGTAAATATATTCATGGTATCCAAATATTTTCCAAAGTTGTGCGATTGAAAAATAGATTAAGGGGAAATCGCTGACTGTTTTACCAGTTCCATCCCTTCCAAGGTTATGTACGGAAGGTTCCAGGAAAGCGTTATGATCCTGGTAATAATTCAGAGTAATCGATAGACAGTCGCACTGCCTCCACCGATGAAGACTTTGGGGAGGTTTGACCAGGATATCCGGATAATGATATACAAGTGAAATTATCAGGAAGGAAAGGATGAAGATCCATTTCCCATATTTTGGGAAGTAATAATGTCCTTGAATTTGGCTGAATACCTGAGAAGACCCCATGGAACCCGTATTAAACCTATATTACTTTAACGAGAATATAGTTTTTCTTTCCTTTCTGGACGAGTAGATATTTTTGGTTTAGTAGGAGTGAATCATTGATTTCCAGGTTTTCTGTTACTTTATCCTTATTGATGGCCACACCTCCTTCTTTTAACATACGGCGGGCTTCACCTTTGGAAGGGAAGATCTGAGTGGTGTCAGAAAGAAAGTCGACAATATTGATCTTCTTTATCAATTCACTTTTCGCTATTTCACATTGAGGAACTCCTTCAAAAACCGAAAGAAGGGTTTCTTCTGTTAACTTTTTCAGTGTTTCCGTGGTCCCTTTTCCAAAGAGGATCTCAGAAGCTTCAACTGCGGAAAGATATTCTTCTTCTGAATGAATGCGAACGGTGATATCTTTTGCCAGCAATTTCTGTAGTGCCCGAAGGTGAGGAGACTCAGTGTGTAGCTTTATGACTTCTTCGATTTCTACTTTTGTCAGAAGTGTGAATTTCCGTATGTATTCTGCAGCATCTTCATCGCTGGTATTGAGCCAAAACTGGTAGAATTTATAGGGAGAGGTTTTCTTCGGGTCAAGCCATATATTCCCAGCTTCAGTCTTCCCGAATTTTCCTCCATCGGACTTGGTAATGAGCGGACAAGTAAGGGCAAAGGCCTCGCCACCCAGTTTTCGGCGAATCAATTCGGTTCCGGTCACTATATTGCCCCATTGATCTGAGCCTCCCATCTGAAGTTTACAGTTCTTATGCTCAAAGAGCCAACAGAAGTCGTAACCCTGTAATAACTGGTAGCTGAATTCGGTAAAGGAGATACCTGAGCCCGATTCCATTCGATTCTTCACAGAATCTTTTGCCATCATGTAATTAACGGTGAGGTGCTTACCGACTTCACGAAGAAATTGGAGAAACCCGAATTCTTTGGTCCAATCATAGTTGTTCACCATCTCTGCCGGATTTACCGGGTTAGAGAAGTCAAGAAATTTCTCCAGTTGTTTTTTTATGCATTCCTGGTTATGCCTGAGCACAGTTTCATCAAGGAGGTTGCGTTCTTCTGATTTTCCTGAAGGATCGCCGACCATTCCGGTAGCGCCTCCAACCAGTACAATTGGTTTGTGACCTGTGCGCTGAAAATGAACCAACATCATTATCGAAGCAAGGTTTCCGATGTGGAGAGAGTCGGATGTAGGGTCATAGCCGATGTAAGCCACGGTCATTTCTTTCAACAACTGTTCTTCTGTACCTGGCATTACATCATGGATCATCCCACGCCAGCGGAGTTCTTCGATGAAGTTCATGTTTGCTTCTTTTCTGCAAAAGTAGCAAAATTTAGTAATTTTCTTCGAGTCTTATAGCTGCATAGGGATTTCCATTACCAGGATATCGGCGTTTTCCAGTGCTGTTAACGAAAGTAAGGAGACGTCGCTGAATCCTCCTCCATCACGCTTGCCAAGTTGGGTTCCGGATACATCAGCCGATCCTTCCATGATGAAAACATAAGCACCGCTGCCGGGTTTCTGAAAGGTATACTTAGCCGATTTTCCTTTATCTAATGAGATCAGCGAGAACCATGCGTCCTGGTTGATCCATACGGCTTCACTTTCTGTTGGTGATACTACGCGTTGCCAGCGATTCTTCCTTTCCACAACATTATAGGTTTTCTGGTCGTAGCGGGGCGTGATGTTTTTGAGTTTTGGATAGACCCAGATCTGCAACAACCTCAAAGGATGATCGGGATCGGGATTGTATTCTGAATGAAAAATACCTGTTCCTGCTGACATGATCTGTACATCGCCACTCAGGATTAACATTGTATTTCCCATGCTATCCTTATGCTCCAGTTTTCCTTCCAGAGGAATGGTGACGATTTCCATATTGTCGTGTGGATGTTTATCGAAGCCCATTCCGGCTTCGATATAATCATCATTTAGTACCCTTAAAGAACCGAAATGAACTCTTCCCGGATCATAATAATTAGCAAAGCTGAAAGTATAGTTAGTTTTTAACCACCCATAATCAGCGTGGCCACGCGTTCCGGACCTATGAATAATTGTTTGCATTGTCTTAGTTTTTAATAGAACTGGCGAAGGTCAATTCTTCGCCAATTCAACATTCATCATCAGCTTTATTTCATCTGAAACGACCATTCCACCAGCTTCGGTGAGGGTATTCCAATGTAACCCGAAATCTTTGCGATTAATTTTTCCGATCAATTCAAAACCAGCTTTAGTATTTCCATAAGGATCTTTTACAACTCCTCCGAATTCAACCTGTAATTCCACGGGTTTGGTTGTTCCTCGAAGTGTAAGGTCGCCTAAGAGTGCAAAATCGGTTTCTCCTTTTTTTTGAAAGCTTTTTGAAACAAAAGTAAGTTCAGGATAATTGGCAGCGTCGAAGAAATCGGGTGATTTAAGATGATTGTCGCGGTCTGCCTGGTTGGTATTGATACTGTTCACATCAGCAGTAAAATCGATCTGTGCATTGGTAAAATCATTACCGTCAGAATATACTGTTCCGTTGAACTTATCAAAGCTTCCTGAAACATTAGAGATAACGAGGTGCTTTACTTTAAATTGAATTTCACTGTGTGCAGGGTCAATAACCCATTTTGTTTTTTCTGTCTGGTCCATGGTGTTTATTATTAAGTTTATGACGACAAAGGTATATCGCAAGGGAAGCCAGGGAAATGGATAAACACAGGGAACAATGGTAAAAATCGAGGATCGGTTAAAAAAGGTGGGCTTCTCTGAAACCCAGGATGGAATTTCCCGTGAAAGATTTAAAGAATTTGCTGAAATGAGATGGGTCGTCGAACCCAAGTTCATATCCGATTTCTTTGATGCTTTTTGTTGTAAAAACAGATAATCGCTTCGTTTCAAGGATCAGCCGGTTCAGGATGTACTCTTTGGCCGGTTTATGAATGGCTGAACTGATCACTTCATTGAGGTAGCCTGGCGAAACATTCAACTCCTTAGCATAATCCTGCACCTGGTGCCATTCGGTAAAATGTTGTTCCACGAGTTCTTTGAACCGCTGAACCAGGGCACGTCCGACCTCGATGTTCTGGGTATTGTTATCGGGAAGAAAGGTACAAACCCCGCTGCACTCAATAAGAAACAGTTTCAGGTAAGCGCCAATGGTTTCGAATTTCATCTCTTCGGATGATTGAAACGCTTTGTTCATGGCGTCAGAAAAAGTCATCAGTCGTTCTGAAGTTGCTTCATCAAGTTCAAGAGGAGGCGTTTCGTCGCTGTCGCGGAATAATCGAAGGTTGGAGATAAAGTCTTCGCGGATGCTGTTTTTTTGAAGAAATTCCGGAGTAAAAAGGATTAACATTCCTGTAGAATCCGGATTTGTGATAATTTGATGAACTTGCCAGGGACTGACAAAAAAAATAGAGCGGGGTTCAATGGCATACTCGTGAAAATCGATTATGTGTTTTCCTGTTGCCGTGAATGACCAGATGACAGAATAAAAATTGTGTCTGTGAGGATCATCAACGAATCTGCCCTGTTCCCGCTCGATTTCTTCCAGGCTTCGGATCAGGAATGATGCCGGAGCCCCTGCATAAAGAAGATCAAGGTTGTAAATTTTTTTTTCATTATACAGGTCTTTAACAATCAGAAAACCGGTCAGGGTTTAGGTTGCTGATGCTGGCGTTGTTGCATTTCTGCCTTTAACATCTTTACAGCATCTTCGTATTGCTGATACAGTTTTGGGTTTTTGAGCAACTTTTTAACTTTGACATCCCTGTCTTTTTCAAGAGGTTCCAATTTAGATGGATCGCGAAATGCCTGCTGAGCGCGTGCATCATCATAGAATTTTGTGTAAATGCCAGTCATATCTGCCTTTTGGGTGTCAGATAAAGTGACTGTTTGAGCGATTTTATCTATTGTGGCTTTAGCCCTGTCGGCAGAAGGCATTGGTTTTCTGTCAGGGTTTTGGGCAAAAAGGCTGAACACCATCATAACGGCGAACATCCCGGATAAAAGCATTTTTTTCATTGTTCTGGGTTTTTTAGTGATACAAATTATTTAATTGAAACGGGTAAAACATCAATAGATTTTATCAAGAGAAAAATTAATTGCATTCATTTATCAGGCTATATCTTCTGTTGATGTGCAAGAATAAATCTTAAGCAAAATTAACTGTTTCTCGCAGAGTTTCGCAAAGTTTCTCGCGGAGTTTCGCTTATCCTAAAGGTTAGTTACTATTCTGATAAGATCAACCTTCACACACATTACATTATCCCCTTCATGGTATCTTTATGGAAAATGGTTTTTTATATTTATGGCAAATCATCTGAGCAACGGTTCTGGCTGATTTTATGGCCACAGGTAATCCTCCTCCGGGTTGAGTCCAATGCCCGGCGAGGTAAAAATCCTGAAGTCCTGGAATTACGTTGCTTACGGGTGATCTTGCAAGGAGGTTTTTTCCTGGTAACCACCCTTGGGTACTTCCTTGCCAATTGTTTGTGTACCTATGGTAAGTGGCAGGTGTGGCAATATCAATTTCTTCTATTGCATCTCTGACTCTTCCCAATTTCTCTTCCAGGATTGTGATGATTTCCTCTGCAAAGACAGTTTTCTGCTTGATATATTCGTCCCGATCTGATTTTCTTAGATCAATCCAATAATCTCCGTTTTGAGAATAAAAAGCAACTGTGACGACACACTTGCCTTTAGGCGCCAAGGTTGGATCGTAGTTATAGCAATGCACCTGCATCCTTAAATACTTTGTTCCATCAGGCGAAAGAAGTTCTTTGTGAAGCTGGAATCTCTGCATATGATGTACTCCATAAAAAGACCGGGAAATTCCAAGAGAAAGCAGGAAGACAGAATAGAAAACTTCAAGATTCCGTTTTTCCTTCAGCGCCAGGATTGTTTTACTGGTGTATCTTCCTTTTAAAGCAGTAAAGAGTGTATAGTACCAATCGGCAGTTGAGACGGTGATTTCGGAAGGCCACTTTGTGCCATTTGACAGGATGACTCCGGTGGCGTGGCCATTTTCCGCGACAACCTCATCAACACTTGTGTTGTAGCGAATTTTTCCACCAAGACTTAAGTAACGGTCTTCAATTTTCCTGACAAAAGCCAATGACCCTCCGATGGGGTAACCGACGCCCATCTTATCATTGAATGCCAATGGAAGAGTGATGACCAGCAATGGCTTCTCGTCGCCGTCGAAAAGTAGTTGAAACGCTTCTTTTAAGAATTGATTATTTAATTTCCTGGCGAAACTAAAATTAGTTTGACTTTTCCATTTCGCAAGAAAAAACAATAATGGAATATGTTTTATGAATTTGCTCTTTTGCCTGAGAGTGAGAAGTTCCGGAACCGATTGGATCAATGGAGGAATTTCATAATTCTGCATTTTTCGCATCGAATGGATCAGCTTTTTTATTGGCACTTCGTCTTCCGGGGCAAGATCGATCATATAGGCAGATAATCTGTCGAGGTTGGTGTAGAGGTGGAAGATTTTGTTTCCATGGCGATCAATACTGTCCTTGACCTCAATGTCCATTCTTACCTCATGTGTTTTAAATTCGATAGAAGACATGTTGATGAGTTCTGACCACAGGAGGTAAAAGGGATTACTTGGATTCGATCCCATCAACCAATGGATACAACCATCGAACGTATACTCTCCTCTCTTCCAACTTGTACAAAGTCCCCCAGGGTGGGAATGCTGCTCAAAGATTTCGGTTTCAAAACCGTTCATCCGGAGGTAACAACCAGCAGATAGACCAGCCACTCCGGCCCCTATTATATTTATTTTCATTCTTTTTTGGAGTTAGCTGTAGTTCTGTACCATCAGTATCAGCGTTGCAGGTAATTAACAGATAGAAAACAATGACATATAAAGTGCAACATTTCAAACATAAATTACTTTTGGCCAAACAAATTTACTTTATATTTGGACTTTTCCAGAAATATTGTTTTCGGACTCATGAAAAAGACTGTTATCGAACTGAATAATCAAAAATTCATCTTTGTTGGCCTCTGTTTTATTCTATTGCTGACGGGAATAATTTACAGAACTTCGCTGAAGGGTGAGTTCTTAGCCTATGATGATACGGAAAATGTCGTAAATAATCCCTTGATCAGGAATCTTTCACTTACCACGCTACCTCAGTTTTTCAAAACAGAGAAACTGTATATGTACACACCGGTTACCTTTCTAAGCTATGCCGTTGATTATAAGATCGAAGGAATGGATCCTTACTGGTTCAGGCTTACAAACCTAATGCTCCATCTTTTAAATGTTCTCCTGGTGTACATTTTAGCCATGCAATTCCTGCGTAAAAGGATACTGGCCTTATTAGTAGCTTTAATTTTCGCTCTTCATCCCATGAATGTCGATTCGGTTGCCTGGATCTCTGCACGGAGTAATCTCCTTGCCGGAACATTTATCCTCCTCTCGCTTATATTTTATTTTTTCTATCTTAAAAGATCGAAATACGGCTACCTTTTGCTTTCAATATTGGCGTACCTGCTCTCTCTCTTGTCAAAATCATCAGGAGCACTATTGCCTTTACTTTTTTTCTTTTTCGACTATATGGTGAGCAGGAAATGGTCCTGGCAGACCATTCTGGAAAAGGTGCCTTTTTTTGCATTTGGCATTATAAGTGGGATTTTGACCTTGTTTTTCAGGGCTGATATCGGGAGTACACAATCGATCACGTCTTATACTTTAGTTGACAGGATCTTTATGATCTTTTTTTCATTGGATGGATATTTGATCAGGACCATTTTCCCCATTCACCTTTCTGAGATCTATGCCTATCCTATGAAGACAGCAAATGCCCTCCCTCTTCTTTATTATCTTTCTCCCATTGTGTTCCTATCAATACCTATCATCATTTTCTTCCTTATAAAATCAAAAGATATTCGGACCACAATAATTATTAGTCTCGTTATCTTTTTACTCTTGATCCTTCCATCACAGGTTGTTCTCCTTGAAGATGGATTTATGGCCAACCGTTACGGGTATATTCCGCTAACCGGCATTTTTATTTTCATTGCAGTCATTATCGACCGGATTGTGATTCGATTTCATATTCAGAAGCTATGGGTAATTTCTTTGTTCATTGTTACCGTTTCTATCTTTTCAATTTATTCATACCATCAGTCCCAGAACTGGAAGTCAACATTTGCTCTTTTTGACCATACCATATCGCAATCACCGGATGCTGCTTTTGCTTATAATTGCAGGGGGCTTGCGAAATATTCGAACAATGATCCTGGTGGGGCTATTTCGGATTACAGTAGTGCGATCAGAATAAATCCGGGTTATGCTGGATGTTTTTATAACCGGGGACTTGTTTTTTATAACAACCGGCAAATTGAGAAAGCATTAGAGGATTATTCAAACGCCATCAGGTTGAATCCTGAATTTTTCAGTTGTTATACTGCCAGAGGAATATTGTATATGGATGTTCTTAACAATGATTCCCTGGCACTTGCGGATTATAACGAGGCTATCCGCATCAACCCGGAGTTTCCACAGGCGTATTACAACAGAGGAATCCTTTTAATGAGAGAGAAGAACACGGAGGATGCTTGTCGTGATTTCATAAAAGTCAAAGAACTCGGTTATTCCCAGGCCGATGAACTGATTGACCGCTACTGTCGTTAATCTTTGTCCCCACTTCTTGTGTTTTATTACCTTTGCGCCACTAAAATTATTACTTATGATATTGGTTACCGGAGGAACCGGGCTTCTTGGCTCACATTTGTTATTTGAACTCGCACGACAGGGAAGAACGGTACGGGCGATAAAAAGGAAAAGCAGCGATACTGATATGGTGCAAAAAGTATTTTCATACTATTCAGAAGATCCTGATGCATTGCTGAAAAACATTGATTGGTTTGAAGCTGATCTGATGGATTTCGGCGCAATCGGGGATGCGTTGGAAGGAATAAAAGAAGTGTACCATGTTGGTGCAATCGTTTCCTTTTATCCGCGAGATCACCAGGCCATGCTGAAAGTCAACATTGAAGGGACTGCCAATCTGGTAAATTTATCGATGGATAAAGGGGTTGAGAAGTTCTGCTATGTGAGTTCGGTTGCCTCACTTGGACGTGGTTTCGATGGTAACCCAACGAGTGAAGAAGATTACTTTGTTGCTTCAAGAAAAAACAGCATCTATTCCATCAGTAAATATGGGGCAGAGCGGGAAGTGTGGCGGGGTATGGAGGAAGGATTGAATGCCGTGATCGTGAATCCTTCATTTATTCTTGGCCCAGGATTCTGGAACGACAATTCAGGACTTTTCCGGTTGGTTTGGGAAGGGTTGAAATATTATACCGATGGCATAAATGGATATGTTGATGTGAGGGATATTGTTAGAGCGATGATCCAGCTCATGGACCGGAATATTTTTAACGAACGTTTCATTCTTTCGGCAGATAATATTTCTTATGAGCAGCTTTTCGGGATGATGGCAAAATATCTGGGCAAACCAGCTCCTACTATGTTGATTCCCAACTTTGTTACCAGTTTGGTTTGGAAGATAGAAGCTGTAAGGACTTTCTTTACGAGGTCGATTCCAACGCTGACGAAAGAAATGGCGAATACCATGAAACAGAAATATTTCTATACCCATGAAAAACTCCATAAAACACTCGGGTTTGAGTTTATTCCACTTGAGCAATCGATCAGGGAAACCTGCGAAGTGTATTTGATGGAAATGGCGAAATAGCGAACTGGCGATTTGTTGAAAAATAATTCATTTTTACGTATTACATTTTGGTTTGAAAGCCGATTAAGGGGGATTTTATAAACCTAAATTATGGCAATCGCAAACGACAATGTAATTACAAGGATGTTCCATGGGAGGATCGGTAATGTTATATTCCGGAAGGTTGGGAAAAAGACCATTGCTTCAAAGGCCCACGATTACAGTAAGCACAAGTGGACAAAGGCCCAGGTGGCTAACCGGAGGCGGTTTGGTGATGCTTCGCTTCGGGTGAATAAGAAACTGCGGGAGGATCCGGAGTTGAAGAAAAAGTATGAGAAATTAGTTAAGGGCAATCAGAATGCCCATAATGTTGCCATGTCTGATTATCTTAGGCCGCCAGAGATAACTGAGATCAATGTTAAAAACTATAAGGGACAAAAAGGAAATACCATTCGTGTTGGTGCCAAGGACAAGTACTTTGTTGCGGGGGTTATTGTGATGATCCTCAATGCTCAGGGAATCGAAGTTGAAAGTGGTATGGCCGTTGAGATGCCTTTTAGTGGCAGTGGCGTATGGATCTACAAGTCGATGGAGGATAATCCATGCTGGAAGGGCGGAAGGGTTGTTGTACGGGTTGCTGATTCGCCGGGGAACGCGGTGACCAGAGCACTGACGTTGGACGGGAATAAAGTATTTAAGATTTACGATTTACGATTGTAGATTGAATTTCGGATTTACGGTTGTAGATTGTAGATTGATTTTGGATTGATGATTTACGGTTTACGATTTCCAGAATTCACAAAATAAAAAATCCAATTCTTTTCTAAAAAAGATGTTAATTCAAGCTTGGGAGTGGTATGACCGGGCTTAATATTTTAGTGCCTGGAGGGGTGCAATTTTTGTTTGTTACTCCGAAAATGGGTTGTATGATGGTTGAATACAAGTTGATTAACGCTAAAAGCTTGGAAAGCCGCAAGAAGGGCGCAGAAAGAGCGCAGGGAGGATATAGAAAATTTATTGATTCCCCATGGGTTTCACCCATGGTTATTTATATTTAGCCACTTCGTGGCAGGTTCAAAAGGATTTAACCTAAATTATTCGATGTTTTTTGAAATGTAGGATATATCTTCTTAGCTTTGTCAATACCAATTTATAAATTATGGAAAAACTGACCTTTTTGGGAATTGGCCCTAAAATAGCCAGGGTAGTGATCCCCTTTCTCATCATCTCAATTATTTTGTCAATTCTGTTTCCTGGAATATTTAATTTCGGGAAGGAGATGCAGGAACCTTTTCTGATCGCAGGAATTGTTTTGCTGGTAGTTGCAATAATCTGGTACGTTGCGACCCTTGCGGTTATGGCACAGGCAATTAAAAACAACCGGCTTGTTACCAGAGGCGTTTATCGTTTCTGCAGAAACCCCTTGTATTTTGCCCTTTTGATATTGCTACTGCCAGGACTGGGATTGGTTCTTAATTCATGGATCATATTGGTTGCAAGTATTCTTGGATGTATTAGGTTCAGGAAATTTATTCATGAAGAAGAAGAAATGCTTGATCGTATTTTTGGAAACGATTACCAAAATTATAAGACAAGAACACCATTATTCTTTCCGAACTTTTTCATAAAGAGATGAAATAATGATTATGAAAGCGAGGATTCTACTTTTCAATCCATAGGTAAGACGCGCATATCCATCAATCCATGGTTATTTATATTGAGCCACTCCGTGGCAGATTTGATATGATTTAACCGGTTGAAATATCGAAAGGGAAGATAAAAGTTTATAAATAAGACAACCACTCTGGTCATATATTGTCTTTTGATTATAATAAGCAAACCTTTATATTTGCATAATTCAATCCTGACAGCATGAAAAGAGTTTTTCTCTCTTTTCTTTTCTTTGTGCTGGCCACCGCTTTTTTATTTGGTCCGGTTGTAGTCATGGCTTCTACCAAACAAAGGAACCTTAATAAACTTCAGGAAGCTAAGACTGGTTTTATCGAAAATAAAGGCCAGATCGTAGATCAAAACGACAAGCCAAATCCAGCGGTTCTTTATTTACTGAATATACCGGGGATGAATGTTCAGTTAAGAAAGAATGGATTCAGCTATGACATGTACTCAGTTGAATATGAACCCAGACCACAAAATGATACAATTTTAGCATTAATCCCTCGCAGAAATCGAATTCCATCAGATACCCTCATCACGATCTATCATTATGACAGGATTGACTTTAACCTTGATGGGATCAATTCCGGCTTTGAGATCGAAACCACAGGAACCTCTGCTGATTACCTTAATTATTATACTACTGGCACACCCAATACTGGCATTCATCTTGTCAGATCTTATAAGTCGGTCACTTATAAAAATATTTATCCCGGAATAGACCTTGAATTTAAAAGTGATACGCTTTCCGGGTTCAAGTACACTTTTATAGTTCATCCCATGGGGAATATTACTTCCATCCGGTTAAAAATAAAAGGGCCTGAAATATTGCTTCAGGCGGCAGGATCATTGCTCCTGACCAATAGCATTGGTTCCATTGAGGAAGAAATCCCGAAGACCTTCTTCTGTTCAGGAAATAGCAATGTCCCTGCCATCAGTAAGTTTAAAAAGATAGCTGAAGACTCTTTCGGAATTGATGTCGGAGGTAATATTCCTGTCAATTCAACAATTAACATAGATCCCATTCCAAGAAGGATCTGGGCAACTTTCTATGGGGGTAATGGTTGGGAAGATAGCTTTGTAACGCTATCTTTATCAGATGGGGATCTTATTTTTTCCGGATCTACAACTTCTACCGATAATATTGCAACAACAGGTTCATTTCAATCGACTTTTACAGGAGTAACTGATGTGTACTTTTCAAAAATGACTCCTTTATGTCAGCGTTTATGGGGAACATACTGGGGAGGTGTTGGAAATGACAGTGGTGAGGCATGGCGGACTGATAACCTGGGTAATATCTATGTAAGTGGCATGACAGATTCATCCGCCAATCTTGCGACTCCAGGAGCATTTAAAACGACCCTATCAGGAGAAAGTAACAGCTTCCTAGGAAAATTTAATGCATCGGGTTTCCGGATATGGGCTACTTATTATGGTGGTTCCGGAAGTACAGGCCAAGGACATTGTGCCGTAGATAACAATTACAACGTTTATCTTTGTGGTACAACCAGTTCTACCGACAGTATTGCAACTCCGGGAAGCGAGCAGTCGACATACGGAGGTAATACTGATGCCTATCTTGTCAAATTCGACAGTTCAGGACAGCGGCTTTGGGGCACTTATTATGGAGGCACAAAACAAGAATGGGGGCAGAATTGTGATGTCGATGCATATAATCATGTTATTCTATGCGGAACGACTAATTCTCAGAATAATATTTCAACTCCTTTTTCTTTCCAACCCACCCTGGGAAATCCCTCCACTTATGGTTTAGGAGATGGTTTTCTGGTGCTTTTTAACAGCTCCGGGCAAAGGCAATGGGGTACCTACTACGGGGGGGCTGACTGGGACAATGCTATGATGTGCGAAATTGGTCCTGATCAATATTTATACCTTGGAGGTGAAACTGAATCGCCCAATCAAATTGCCAGTCCAAATGGTTTTCAATCTCAGTATAATGGAGATTGGGACACATTTCTTGCAAAATTTACCTTGGGTGGTTCAAGGGTCTGGGGAACATATTACGGCGGAACAAATAATGAAAATTTTGGAGGGTTTGCAGTAGATGATAGTTCATTTGTATTTCTATTAGGAGATACCCGGTCAACAGATAGTATAGCTACGCCTGGTACATTTCAACAAAACATTATTGGGACTAGCTATAATTTGTTTCTGGTAAAGTTTGATTCATTATGTAACAGGATCTGGGGAACTTACTATGGTGACACATCAAATACAGGAGCCAGTAACTGCCTGGTGACAGGAGATACAATATATTGCTCTGGTGCAACATCAAATTCAATCAGGTTGGTCACTCCGGGTTCATTTCAACCTTTATATGGGGGAGGAAGTGACGATGCATTATATATAAAGTTTCTTGATTGCAATACACCGGATACTGCGCATCAAATAACCGGATTGGTTAGCTTTTGCTTACCGATAACTCATCAAACCTATTCGACCCTTGCAATTTCACATGCAACAAGCTATCTTTGGGTTCCTCCTCCGGGTGCTGTGATAGTATCGGGACAAGGAACAACTTCGGTCAATATTGACTTTGAGACAGGCGCTGTCTCTGGTTGGCTTGCCGTTCAGGGCATGAATTCATGTGGTTCTGGTGTAAGTGATAGCATTTACATTCACCTGCACCCGCGTCCAATGCCGCCATTAACGGGAGACAGCCTGCCATGTCTTGATGCTAGTAAAACATATCACACTCTGGCAGGAAAATCCCAGTACTTGTGGAATACCTCAATGGGAGGAACAATTTCAGGAGGAGGAAATACCTCTGATGATTTTGCAAATGTCACTTGGAATGCGGTTGGCATGCAATGGATAAGCGTAAACTACACGGATACCAACAACTGTTCAGCACTTAATCCAACCATCCATCATGTTACGGTTATTGTAGATTCAGTGAAGGTAGCCGTTTCAACATCTATAATTAATATTTGCGCAGGAAACCCGGTAATTTTTACTGCCGTTCCGACTAACGGGGGGGCAACTCCTTCCTACCAGTGGAAAGTAAATGGTTTAAATGCCGGCACAAACAATCCTATCTATACTTATGCTCCTGTTAACGGAGACCAGGTAAATTGTATTCTTAATTCATCCCTGACTTCATGTATTACCAATAATCCAGCCACATCAAACACGATCACGATGATTGTAAATCCAAACCTGCCGGTAAGTGTTATTATAACTGCTTCGGAAAATCCTGTTTGTGCCGGAACCACAGTGACATTTACAGCTACCCCAACAAATGGAGGAACTTCACCCGCTTATCAATGGAAGGTAAATGGCGCCAATACCGGGACAAATAACCCTATTTATTCTTATCTTCCAAACAATGGGGATGTCATAACTTGCATCCTTACTTCCAATGCTACCTGCATTTCAGGAAACCCTGCAACATCGAATTCAATAACAATGACTGTGACAATGGGATTACCGGCAATTATAACAATTGCAGCATCCTCAAATCCCTTCTGTCCCGGATCACCTGTCACCTTCTCTGCCGCACCAATAAATGGAGGGTCGGGGCCTACTTACCAGTGGAAAGTGAACGGAGTAAATGCCGGAACAAACTCAATCACTTTTACTTATGACCCTGCCAATAACGATAGCGTTAGTTGTGTTATGCACTCTAATCTGAGTTGTGTAACCGGTAATCCTGCAACCTCAGCGAAGATCATCATGAGTGGGACATTGGCTCCAATCGTTATCTTCACCTCGTGTTTTGATACGATTACTACGGTCAATGCAAAACCAATTATTCTGAAAGGGGGAATACCATTAGGTGGATCTTATTCCGGGCCAGGAGTGAATTCATCGACTAGTGTTTTTGACCCATCGGCAACAGGTGTTGGGACACATACTATCGTTTACTCATATACCAATGCAAATAATTGCGAGCAACTGCTATCCGACAGATCGTGACGCGTGACGCGTTACACGTGACATGTGGTGATCCAATTACCGACATAAGAGATAACAAAGTTTATCCGACTGTCCAGATCGGATCACAATGCTGGATGGCATTAAATCTCAATTATGGGACTGAATTGATCTCAACCCAGGACCAGAGAGACAATTGTGTTTGGGAAAAGTATTGTTTTAATGACAATCCTCTTAATTGTATAAATCAGGGAGGGCTCTACCAGTGGGATGAAGTAATGCAGTATGATGATACTCCTGCCGATCAGGGGTTTTGCCCACCTGCATGGCATATCCCGACAGAAAACGATTGGAACACTCTATTTGCCAATTACCTTAACAATGGCTTTGCCGGGAGTCCCCTTAAGTACTCAGGCTATTCCGGGTTTGATGCCCTTTTATCAGGGGCTAACCATTTTAACAGTTCCTGGGATTTCCAGGGCTTTGCTACGTTCTTTTGGTCGTCAACACCACAAGGCAGCACAAAGGCCTGGGCACATGGGATGAATGATATTGACCCAAGTGTTTCTGCGTATCCTTCGAGCCGGGTGAATGCGTTTTCGGTGAGATGTGTTGAAGATTAGGAGCTTTATCAATATCAGTTAAAGTTGATAATTTGAAGAAAGAAATTATAACTGTCTAACGACTTAACATTACAAGAAATGGCATACACCTATGAGTATCCACACTTCGCATTGACTGTCGATGCAGTTTTATTTTCTAAATCCGATGAAGGCTTAAACGTTTTGTTAATTAGTAGAGCGAAAGAACCGTTTAAGGATTGCTGGGTCTTTCCTGGTGGTTATGTCAATATTGATGAAGTTATTGATGATGCTGTGATTAGGGAATTAGAAGAAGAGACCAGTATTTCTAATGTGCCATTAACAAGACTTGATATTTTTGATGCTATTGACAGAGATCCACGAGAAAGAACTGTTTCTGTTGTGTATTACGGTTTCATTAATGATTCACATGTGTCCATTAATGCGGGGGATGATGCTAAAGATGCTAAATGGTTTTCCGTTAATAATTTACCAGAACTTGCATTTGATCATTCGATGATTCTAAAAAAAATATTGGAGGTTATAAAATGAGTTTTTGGAAAATTATTTGATTTAGCCATCATTTGCAATTTTTCTAAAGGATTCATAAACTTTCCCTAATTTTGAAATGAGAATTATTCCCCGATCATGCAACTGACTCCATTATCTCCCCGAAAGTCACTCAATAAAGCTTACCTTAAGGTTAAACCCACCCGGAGTGATATTGAGGTTTTCAAGAAAAACCTTATGGGATTGCTTGATGGCATGGATGAATCGGAATCGGAGGAACACAATAAAAATGATCTCATCGACTTTCTAAAGAACACTTTCTATCATACGAAGTTTTATTTCAACACGAAAGACCGCACTGACCTTGTAATCCATAATGGTGCAGATGCAAAGAGTTTTCCGGGTGTATTGATCGAAGCAAAAAAGCCTTCGAACAAAACTGAGATGATCGGAAAGAATAACCTGAATGTTAAAGCTTTTCATGAGCTTATTCTCTATTATTTCAGGGAAAGGATTACGAACCATAACCTTGAGATCAAACATCTGGTTGTCACAAATATTTATGAATGGTTTGTGTTTGATGCCATTATCTTTGAGAAGACATTTTCCCAGGATAAAAAACTTTTACAACAATTTACTGATTTTGAAGAAGGCCGGCTTGCCGGAAAGAGTACAGACTTTTTTTACAAAGAAATTGCTGAACCTTTAATTGAAGGGTTGACTTCAGAATTCTATTTTACCTGGTTCGATTTCAGGGATTATGATTTACCGCTTAGAAATGAAGATAAGAAAGACGATACAAAACTTATCGCCCTCTTTAAGCTTCTTTCACCGGAACATTTGCTGAAACTTCCCTTTGCCAATGATAGCAATAGCCTGGATAAAGCGTTCTATTTGGAATTGCTTCATATCATAGGTCTGAATGAAACCAAAGAGGACAGCAAGAAAATCATAGGACGAAAAAAAGAAGGTGAACGTAATTCAGGTTCATTGATAGAAAGCATCATTATTCAGCTTGATAACCTTGATAAAATATCACGACTAGAAAGACCTACTCAATTCGGAGAAACAGTTCAGGAACGGTTGTTTAACGTTGCCCTGGAGTTATCTATTACCTAGATCAATCGCATTCTTTTCCTTAAACTTCTGGAAGCCCAGTTGATCAGGTACCACAAAGGGGATTTATCATTTGCCTTTCTCAATTGCGAAAAGGTTCAAAATTTCGATGATCTGAATACGCTCTTCTTTGGTGTGTTGGCTCGTATGCCTGAAGACCGCAATGAAGAAGTCAGAAAGTTGTTTGCCAATCTTCCTTACCTGAACAGTTCGTTGTTTGAACCCACGAGTATTGAACATTCATGTTTGTTTATCAGCCAGTTGAAAGATGTCAAATTGCCAATTATTTCTTCGACAAAAATAATAGACAACACCGGAAAAAAATGCAAAGGAGAACTTTTTACACTTGAGTACATCTTTAAATTTCTGGATGCCTATGATTTCGCCAGTTATAGTTCGGAGGAGATCCAGGAAGAAAATAAAACATTGATTAACGCCTCGGTTCTAGGCTTGATTTTTGAAAAAATTAATGGCTATAAAGATGGTTCCTTCTTTACTCCCGGGTTCATAACCATGTATTTGTGCCACGAAACCATCCGGCGGGCAGTTGTCGAGAAGTTTAATGATCTGAAGGGATGGAATTGTCAGGATTTGGTTGGTGTGTATGATAAAATCGAGGATAAGAAGGAAGCCAATGAGATCATTAATCAACTTAAAATTTGCGATCCTGCTGTAGGTTCCGGACATTTTCTGGTTTCGGCATTGAATGAAATCATCGGTATAAAGAGTGAATTAAAGATATTATCAGACAAAGAAGGAAAGAGACTGAAGGAATACCATCTTGAAGTTGTGAATGATGAGCTGATCATTACTGATGAGGATGGCAAATTATTTGAATATAATCCAAAAAGTCCCGAGAGCCAACGTGTACAGGAAACTATTTTTCATGAGAAGCAAACGATCATTGAAAACTGCCTGTTTGGTGTCGATATCAATCCCAATTCAGTCAAGATTTGCCGGTTAAGGTTATGGATAGAGTTACTAAAAAATGCATATTATAAAGAGTCACGGAGTAAAAATGAATTTAACTCACCAGTTCACCAATACACCAACTCGCCAGTTGAACTGGAATTGGAAACTCTACCGAATATTGACATCAATATCAAATGCGGTAATTCCATAATTTCACGCTATACTTTGGATGGCAATATCAAGCAGGCACTGAAGAAAAGTAAATGGGATATTTTCAGTTACCGGAATGCCATTATGTCTTACCGAAATGCATCAGGCAAAGAGGAGAAAAGAAAAATGGAACGCCTGATCGAAGCAATCAAGATTGATTTTGAAATAGAAGTGGCTGCAAAAGATAAGCGATGAAACTAAAAACAGACTTATAAATGAGGATTCAAGATCAGAGAAACTAATTAAGCCGTTCCTATTAGGGAGGAATATCAAACCATACGCAACAACAGAGCCAACAAATTGGATCATTCTTATTCCCAAAGGATTTACAATTAAACGAAACCTGCCAGAATCAAATCCCAATCATGTTAGTGAGGCTCCTCCACGGTATGGAATAATTCCATATGATGATGCTTGGGATTGGTTTAGAGGAAATTATCCCGCCATTGCTGCACATTTATTTCAATTTAAGGTGCAAGCTGAAATGAGAACAGATAAAGGTGACTTTTGGTGGGAATTGCGAGCCTGCGATTATTACCATAAATTCTAAAATGGGTTGGTGGCTTATCTCAAAATACTGTTCTGCCATTCAAAATGGCTACCAACTAATATGGAAGTACTTCGGACAAATTCCAATTCCCAAATATAATGAAGATCAAGGGGCCCCAATTATCAGGATTGTCAATAAAATATTCTCTCTCAAGAAATTCAATCCTGCTACCGACACCAGCGCCATGGAAAAAGAAATTGACCAATTGGTTTATGAGTTATATGGGTTGACTGAGGAGGAGATAAAGATAGTCGAGGGAATCTGAAAACATGGATGTACTATTTCCTGAAGGTCAAATTCATATTGTCCCTTTTGCAGCATAACTCTTATTCCGGAATATTGTTCCGGTAATGATGGAATCGTTCAATGATATCATCTACGAACCGTCCTGCGCCGGCATAAATAGAAAGATCATTTGCTGAATCGGAGGAGAGATTAGGATTTTTCAATGAACGCCGGGTGAGATAATAGCCAACATTTCCGTTCCATTTGTTGGGGTTTTTCCCGTATTTTAATGCCCGATCACGAGCCATAAGAACCTTACCGAGTCCGACATTATAGGCAGCAAGGATGAAGTTGATCCGCTCGCGGGGATCAGGGACATCAGTTATTAAAAGGCCATTAAGCCATTTAAGGTATTTGACCCCGGCAGATAGTTGCTGAGCGGGAGTTGAACCACTATTCATCCCAAATTTTTTGGCCGTTTCAGGCATCAACTGCATGAGTCCGGTAGCGTTTCGTGAAGAAACAGCGCCCAAATGAAAATTCGATTCTTCATAAACCAATGAAGCAAGCAAACGCCAGTCCCAGGAAATATTTTTGCTGAGTTTTTTCATCACATCATCAAAAGGAGATAACTTAATCCCTTTTATGGAGAAGTAATCATTCCTGAAATAGTTGGGAACACCCGGATTGTCAAAATAGGTAGAGTAGGTTTGCTTTAATTCTTTTGTCTTTTTTATTTCAGTAATCCATTCGTTGATTTTCAACAACAAGGTATCTGAAGAATGTACGACAGCCCAACCATAATCGTAAAAGCAGGAAATTGAATATCCTGCATCAACATTGGGGTAGGCTTTGCTGACCATCATCGCCACATTTTCTTCGCAAATGGTATAATTGATTTTCCCTTCAGAAACCATTTCGATGAGTTGCTCTTCATTTTTTTTAGTTTCTTCAAGCACCTTAAGGTTTCTACCTGCCCTTCTAATAAACCTCGCCAGTAATGGTTTTTCAAACAGGTTTCGCTGGAGATAAAGAGTATCACTTGAAAAATCGGAAGGCGAGTTGATCAGTCTTGTAGCTCCTGTTTTCTTAATCTTTGAAATTCTTCGCTGAACCAGGACAAGGCGGTTTTCCAACAAGGTTTGCGAAAAATGAACCATGCGTTTCCCTTCTCCAGTGATTGGCAAGTTACAAGCGATGACATCGCCAACATTCAGATCTAAATAATAATAAAGTTTTGAAATGTCATTTGCGACAATAATCTTCAGGGGAACATTCAGGTAATCGGCAAATGAACGCAATAGGCTCAATTGAAACCCCATGGGTTCACCACGATAGATGAAATAATTCAGCGAATTTTGGTCGGTTAGGGCGATCAGATAACCTCTTTCCTTGATTTTCAGGAAAGCGTCCTTTGAAGGGTCATCTTTTAAATGGTAAAACTGTCGTGCAATTGCCAATCCGATTACGATGAGCAGGAGGGGAATAAGAAGCCACCTGTGGCGTTTTCGGATACGGATGTTTTTCCAACGTTGCATTTTTCTCAGGTAACTTTTCGGTATCGTCCTATTGCAAAACTAATTATTGCCAGTGCATAAACAACCAAGGAGTAAAAAGATTCCTTTATATCATTAAAATCAGAACCTTTCAGCATCACCATCCTCATAATCCGGATAAAATAGGCAATGGGATTGATCCGGTCGAGTTTTTGCGCCCAATCCGGCATACTTTCAATAGATGTAAAAAGTCCACTCATCAGGATGAAGATCATCATGAAGAAAAAAGAGACCAGCATAGCTTGTTGCTGGGTATTCGTCATTGTGGAAATCAGCAAACCGAATCCCAAAATTACAAAGATATAAACAGCCGCGGAAAGAAATATTAGCCAGAGGCTTCCAATGATGGGAATGTTGAAAAGAAGTTTCCCAACGGTGAGGCCAAACGCGAGTTCAAACAAGGCTATGATCCAGAAAGGGAGCAGTTTTCCGGCGATAAACTGCACTTTACGAATTGGGGTTACATTGATTTGCTCAATTGTCCCGATTTCTTTTTCGCGGACGATATTCATCCCAGATAAAAGAAAAGCTATGATTGTGACAAGCAGACAAAGGATGCCCGGAACCATGTAAGTTTTATAATTCAACTTTGGGTTGTACCAATAGCTTGTAGGGATATTGATGTTGTGCGTTGACGCCAGCGCGGCAGGACTTAGAAAGTCGATAAGTAACTCCCTGTTGAAATCGAGGATGATCATCGTGGAATAGGCATCAATCAGTCCGGCACTGGCGCCATTTATGGCATTGATGATGATCTGGACTTTGGCATTGTTTTCTTTTACCAGCCGACGTTCAAATCCGTAAGGTATGTGCAGGATCATATCGACATTTCCTTTTTTCATTTCCTTTTGGGCTTCCTTATCTGAGAATGAAGTATGAGCTATGATGAAAAACGGGCTACCTTCAAATTTACTGACCATTTTTCGTGAAGAAGATGACATGTCAAGGTCGATGATCGAGAGCTTGATATTTTTCATTTCAAATGTGGCAGCATGCACCAGAATGATCAATTGAACAAGAGGAACAACGAATATAATTGGTAACATCATCCGGTTACGGAAGACCTGGATAAATTCTTTTTGGATGATGAAGAGGATTGTTTTCATGTTGTCTTAAACCAGACGGATATTGAATTTTTTGATACTGATCATGATAAATACAATGGTAAAAAACACCAGGATAAGTGTTTCTTTCCACACGTAGATAATTCCGTTGCCTTTCAGCATGATGTCCTTTATGATGGTGATAAAATACTTTGGAGGCATAAGGTGGCAGAGTACTTGCAGGATTACCGGCATATTCTCAACCGGAAAGATAAATCCTGAGAGAAGGATGGTTGGCAACATTAATGCCATCAATGAAATTGTCATTGCGACCTGCTGACTGTTTGTGATGCTTGAGATGAGGATTCCCAATGAAAGTGCCATCGTGATATAAAGCAGACATTCCGTCAGGAGCAATAAAAGATTCCCTTCTATAGGAACCCCGAAAACGAATTTTCCCATTCCAAGAATGATACAGGCATCAATAAAAGACAATACGACATATGGAATGACTTTGCCAATGATTATCTGGATTGGGCGAAGAGGTGATACAAGCAATAGTTCCATGGTACCGAGTTCTTTTTCGCGTGTTATGGAGAGGGATGTCATCAATGCTGAGATCAGCATCAGCAGCATGGCCATGATACCGGGAACAAACATGAAAACACCTTTCAACTCCGGATTGTACTGCATTCTTACTTCAGGAACAATGCGCATCGACAATTGTTCGGAATTTATTGATGAGAGGTAGGTATTGATGATGCCATATGCATAGTTTACCAGTATGTTTGCGGTATTGGGGTCAGAGGCATCGCCAAGGATCTGAATGTCGGCAGTTCCATCCTGCTGAAGTTTTTTAGCAAAGTTGCTACCAAAAACAATGACCAGCTTTGTGTTCCCTTCCCTCAAAATTGGTGCGATTTCGGAATAATTGGTTAAATTTTTACCCAGAATAAAATAGCCTGATGAGAGGATTTTCTCTGAGAGCTTCCGGGTCACTTCGTCTTTGGAAGCATCATAGATGGCTATCCTGGCATCTTTGATCTCATTAGTAATGACAAAACCGAACAAAAGTAACTGTGCAGCGGGTATGCCAAAAAGGATCAGGAGGGTTCGATAATCCCTGAAGATGTGATAAAACTCTTTGATAACAAACCCTTTGAACCGTTTCATTGACTTTTTTTGTTTTTTGCATAACTGTAATAGAACCGCCAGGCCGATACCAACAGTGGGATTCCCATACAGAGGAAAAAGGTATAGATGATTTCGAGGTTTACCAATCCTGATAACCGAAGGGTGATCCCTCCACTGATCATGATTGCCATAAGAAAATAGCTTCTGAAGTTAAAAAAGGAGAAGAAACAAGGATTGTCAATTTCAATCAGGTTGATTCTTGTGATGTGTTTTTTTGAGATCCGAGCAAAGAGAAGGAGGTAGAATAGGCTACCCAAGACCAATCCAATACCAAATTCCAGTATCAGATGATGATTCACGCCAATAAGATGGATGAGAGAACGGGAGATCAGAATACCCCCGGCAATCGTCCAGGCACATCCGGCAATCAGCAGAAGGGTTCTTTTTCTTACGCCTGGTTTTATCTTTTCAAGGAATGTCATCATTTTCATTTGAGTTCAAGTTACTGAAGTCCCCCTTGCAAGTTTCAGGAAGACTTCGTTCATATTGGCGGCGTCGTAGGTTTTCTTAAGTACTGTAGGAGTGTCGAGTGCAGCAATTTTGCCGTCGACCATAATTGTAACACGATCACAATATTCCGCTTCATCCATATAGTGAGTCGTGACAAAAACCGTGATGCCATCTTTTGCCGCTTCATATATCAGGTTCCAGAATTGCCGGCGGGTGATTGGATCGACACCACCTGTTGGCTCATCCAGGAAAACAATCTTTGGATCGTGAATAATAGCCACGGAAAATGCCAGTTTTTGTTTCCATCCCAATGGAATATCCCGGATCAATTTATCTCTGGCTGCTTCCAGATCGAGCCGTTTTATCAACATTCCGGCTTTTGTTGCGATCTCTTTTCTGCCAAGCCCATAAATCCCGGCGTAGAAGCGGATATTTTCATAAACTGTAAGGTCGTCATAGAGCGAAAATTTCTGACTCATATAACCAATGTTCCGTTTGATCTGATTTCGCTGGGTGTAAATATCAAATCCGGCTATGTTCACTTCTCCGGAAGTAGGAAAAGACAAACCACACAAAATACGGATTGCTGTTGTTTTCCCTGCGCCATTTGCACCCAGGAACCCGAAGATTTCGCCTTTACTGACCTCAAAATTCAAATGATCATTTGCAACGAAATTCCCGAATTTCTTGACGAGATTTTTAACGGTTATTATATAGTCATCCATAAAATGAACATCTACCAAAATATGACTCCTACGGAGTCTGTCGGTATTTTTTTGATTAATTAAAATATGACTCCTACGGAGTCTGTCGGTATTTTTTGATTAATTAAAATATGACTCCTACGGAGTCTGTCGGTATTTTTTTGTTTAATTAAAATATGACTCCTACGGAGTCTGTCGGTATTTTTTTGTTTAATTAAAATATGACTCCTACGGAGTCAAGATGCATTATTTTTTTCTTTTACGGAGTCGGTTGCTGAATCATGAGTTCCATAAAACAATCTTCAATTGTTGGAACGATTTCTTCAATCTCAATATCTGCATGACCAGTATTGATAAGATATTGGTGAAGATCGTCCATTGAATTATCTAACCTTTCAAATGCGATATGTGCTGATTGCCCGAAGGCTTGTACGCTGTGTGTACCCGGAAAATTTTGAAGATCTTTCAACAATTCAAAAGACTTTCCCGACCGGACTGCCCAGAGTTGAAAAGGGTAGTTCTTAATAATTTCTTCAGGCTTGCTTATTTTCATAATCTTTCCGTCCTGGATGAGTGCTACCCGATCGCACAGGCTTGCTTCATCCATATAGGGTGTGGAGACCAGGATGGTGATGTTACTTTCTTTAAGTCTACGCAGCATTTCCCAGAATTCCATCCGTGAAACGGCATCTACGCCAGTTGTGGGTTCATCCAGAAAAATAACGGCAGGCTTATGAATCAGCGCACAACAAAGTGCCAGTTTTTGTTTCATTCCGCCTGAAAGGTCGCCTGCACGTCTCTCTTTAAAAGGCTCAATCTGTCGGTAGATATCTTTGATGAGATCGTAATTCTGTTTGAGGGTAGTTCCAAAGATTGTGGCATAAAACGAGAGGTTTTCTTCCACACTAAGATCCATGTAGAGTGAAAACCGCCCGGGCATATACCCCAGTATTTTCCTTATCTTTTTAAAATCCCTCACTACGTCACATCCTTCAACTGATGCTGTTCCCTCATCGGGTAAAACCAAGGTTGCCAGTATACGGAAAAGAGTAGTTTTCCCAGCGCCATCCGGCCCTATAAATCCAAATAATTCTCCTTTAGGCACTTCAAATGAAATGCTGTCGAGTGCTTTCACAGAGGCATAGCTCCGGGAAATATTCCTGACTGATACTGAAGGATAACTCATGAAGGACTATGGCAAAAGAATGGTTTTTGTCCAGAAAGTGTTTCTTCCAAGCAACGAAATACCGACAAATCCACGAATTTTCAGGAGATTAGGAGAATCACCGAAATGGATCTTGCTACTGTAAGTCTTCCCGTTCTTTGGGTCATAGATAGAACCACTATTCCATTCATCATTTCCGTCGAAGGTAAAATCTTTCAGGATTACGAGCCCGAGTAAGGGAATCTTTTGCAGTTTGACATCCGGGTTTAAATTATCCACCCTGGGTTTACCAGTGGCCGGGTCGTTTGGATCTTTCAGCCAAACAATCTTGGCAAAAAACTTCTTTCCTTCCTGGTAAATCTGGACTTTACTGGTTTTTTCTTCGTTGTACCAGATCCCGACGATGTCGCCGGCCTTATGTTTCTGAGCAAATACTTTGCTTCCCATAAGAGCGAACAATGCAAACAGAGTAAAGATTAATTTTCCGTAGTTTCTCATAATTTATGATTTTTGGTTAATACGGTGTCATTTTGATGGCATGAACCGGATCTCTCCCGGCATACCGATCTTAAGGGTTCCGTCATTTTTCACTCTCACTTTTACTGCGTAAACCAGATTCACTCTTTCTTCCTTTGTCTGGATTGTTTTTGGAGTAAACTCTGCAGTTTCTGAGATCCATGTTACAATTCCTGCAGTAGTACTGTTGGTGTTTTCATCTTTATCATATTGAACTTCCACTTTCTGGCCAATCTTGATATATGGCAATTGAATTCCACTAACATAAACCCGGAGATCAAGACTTGTAAGATCGGCTATCTTGTAAACGGGTTTCCCAAAAGTAGTAATTTCATTCGGTTCTGCATATTTTGTAAGAATTGTTCCCTTGATCGGGTTAATGATATGTGCATCCTTGATGGAATTGTTGATCTGGGCTACTTGTTTGTTAAAAGTCGATACTTGTGCATCCAGGCTGGCATATTGCGATTTTATTGAAGCGATCTGTTTTTCTGTGAGGCGAAGACTTGCATTGATATCATCCAGTTGCTTAGTCGTGGCAGCCCCATCTTTTAACAGACGTTCAACCCGTGTTTTATCAACCAGAATATTGGCTTTATTCTGTTCCTGAACTTCGATTTGTGCAGCCAGGTCATCTCTTCTCGTAGAGGTGGCAAGTTGCTGATCACGGGTAACACTCTTTCTGATATCCATATCAAGGGTATCAATGATGCCTACGAGAACATTAGAATCGATCACTTGTCCTTCCTCGACTTTCAGATAAAGAAGCCTTCCATTGGCCTGGGACGAAACTGTGACCTCAGTGGCTTCGAATGTTCCATAGGCATCGGGTTTATCTTTGTCCCCATTACAGGAAGCGATCAAGAGGTAAACAGGAAGTACAAATAAAAATCCTTTTTTCATTGTTGTATTGATTTGATTTCGTTTTTTCTAAAACTATTTATAATTTTCCCACTGTGAACAGGTAGGAAATCTTTGCTTTAACAAGTTGAATCCGGTGTAATTCAAGAGCCAACTTTGCAAGTGTTTCCTCGTTTAGGCGTGCAATATAATCACTGGAAGTGATCACGCCATTATCCAATTGTGAGGATGCCGAATGTGTGATACGGGTTCTCAATGCAATAATCTCTTCGTCTTTCTGGAGGAGTTCTCCAATCTTTTCAATCTCTGCAAGTCCACTTTCAGCTTCTATTTTCAGGTTCTTCTCAAAAGTTTCTTTTTGTGTCCCGATGATATCATTTTGGATTGCATAGATCTTTTTTTCATTTTTACTTTGGTTCCAATTCCAAATATTCCAGGTCAGTTTGGCACCAATAATCCACCAGGGAGTGAAATCGTTAGAGAGCATATTCAATCCAGGTCTTCCATATCCAGCCTGACCAAAGGCATAAAACTTTGGATTCCAGCGAGTGTTCACCATGTCTTTCATTAATCCAGTCCTCAATTGTTGAATGTTATACAACTGCAATTCGGGCCGTTTATCTTCAAATACTGTTGAACTGATCTGAACCTGAGGAAGAACCAATTTTGAATTTTCCAGGATAGGGGTGGAGGTCAATTCCGAGAGGACCTTGAAATCTGTAATCCGATCGGTACGGGTTTCAATCAACTGTTGATCAATATTCATCAATTCAGCCTGCAAAGCATCGGCATTGGAGGAAAGCGCTGTTCCATTGGCCACAGCCGATTGCATTTCTTTGAGCTTTGATTCCAATTGATTTTTATTGCTGTTCAGCAAGGCTTCATTTTGCTGAAGCATAAAAATGGAGAAATAGGCCTGGTTGATCCTTTCTTTCAACTGGTATATTTGAACCTGAAGGCTCTTCTGATCAGACTGCAGATTGAATGTCTCCAATTTTTTCTGGTAGCTAGTAACATTACCATCATAGATTGATTGGTTAACATCAACTGTAACTTTATACATATCCTTACTAATCTGAGGAAGTTGTATGAAAGAAAACTGTGCTGGCAAATTTAATTTGAGTTCTGTAACATCCGACTGAAGAGATGCACTGCCATTCAGATTTATTTGTGGCAAATAATTTTTATTAAGATTTGCGATCTTCAGTTCGGTTGACTTTTCCAGCATCACAGCTTGACGTGTCAGGGGATATGTTTTTTCGACCTGCTTGTAGCAATCATAAAGGGTCACTGTGTCGGATTGCCCGTAAACAATGGCTTGTGAGATTAACGATAGCAGAAGGAATATTGTTCTATTCATTTTTTTCTAATTGCATTCATTATAAATTCAGGTAATTCTTTTTTACGGGTCTCGATAAAGTGATCGTATTGGTCGTTTGAAAAATTAAAAACATGTTGTAACATAGGTCTGGCGACAATCGGGAAAATACACAAGGAAAGAATATTAATAAATAATTCCCTTACATTCGTTTTTTCCAAGATCTTGTCATTCATGGATTCCTTAAGGCGTACAAATAACCTGGAAGGTGACACAGGCGCTGAATTAAAAATTTCAATAATTTTTTCAGGGTTTTGATTTAGTTCAGCGAGAATAAAACCTGGGATATAAGAGTTCTTTTGTAAAAACCCGATATACTCATTGATCAGATTCTTTATCTTTTCCTCAAGCGGTTCATTGGAATCTATGGTCATGAACAGTTTAGCAAAAATCTCACTGAATGCAGCTTTAAACACTGCATTGAACAAATTTTCTTTGGTCCGGTAATAATAGTGTAACAGGGCTTTGTTAATGCCTGCTTCATCTGCGATCTCTTGCATCCGTGCACCTTCAAAACCTTTGCTGTGAAATACTTTCTTCGCCGCTTCAAGGATTTTTTCTTCGGTCGTCAATGATTTTTTAGCCATCAGGTTTAACTATATAGTTTAACCACTTGGGCAAAAGTAATACAAATTTTCAATGAAAAGATAAATTTTGGAATTTTTTTTATTTCCCAGGTTCAATTTTGATCTTCTGACCGACTTGGAGGTGTTGGGTATTGGTGATATCGTTCAGGGTTTTTATCGTAGAAACGGTGGCGTCATATTTCTCCGCAATATCCCAAAGATTATCCCCAGCCTGAATTGTGTACCAAATATATTTATCTGTAGGTTTAACCGAGCTTTTTGTATTTGGAGATATAGAAGGTGTAACTGTTTTAGCTTTTACTTCCGGCTTATTAACCTGTTCTCTTGAAGAAGAAAGAATTATTAATTTTTGACCAACCAAAAGGTTCTGTGTTTTGAGGTTATTCCAATTCATCAGGTTTTCAATTGTACAGCCGTGATTTTTGGCAACTAGTGCCATACATTCACCAGCTTTTACTGTATAAACGGTTGTTCCTTGGGATGAAGCTGGAGGGGTTTCCTTCAAAGGTTCCTGATTGGAATTGATTACAGAGGAATTTGCAGGTACACCTTCGGGAAATTTAGATTTTGCAAAACCATTGTAAACAAGAAGGTTTTGTTTTGGTCTTACATAGTTTTTCTTCAAATTATTCAGTGATTTCAATTCATTGATAGTCATATGGAATTTCTTTGCAATTCCTGCCATGTTTTCTCCACTCTTCACCCGATATTCAATGGTCTCACGGTTATTTCTCAACGCCATCATCATTAGAGAATCCTTTTGAAAGCCTGCTTTTGTTTTATATTTGTACAAGGCAGTCTCATTATTGATGAAATCGCCAATATGATTCTTCTTAAGTCTTAATTTATATGGTGTTTCCGGAGTTGCAGGAATAACACCCTGTTTGAATTCGGGGTTAAGGAACTGAACTTCTTCGTACGGAATTTTCAACATTTCTGAGATCTGTTGAAATGTGAGAGGGTATCTTACTGTTACTGTATCAATTTCGTAGAAAAGAATTCCCGGGTCAATTGGAACAATTCTGTGTTCAGATGCAAAAGTCATGACATAACTGGCGGCAATAAAAGCAGGAATATAAGAACGGGTTTCTCTGGGGAGGTACTTTTGAATGACCCAGAAATTTTTAGCTCCTCCTGCCCTGCGAATGGCTTTATTTACATTCCCCGCGCCAGAATTATAAGCTGCCAGTGCCAAAGACCAGTTTCCGTATATGTTGTAGAGGTCAGTCAGATGCTGGCATGCAGCAACAGTCGATTTTACAGGATCAAAGCGATCATCTGTATAGGAAGAAATTTTTAGACCATAAACCTTTCCAGTTCCGTACATAAATTGCCACAATCCCTTTGCTCCGGCTCTGGAATTAGCCACAGGATTGAGGGCCGATTCAATAACAGCAAGGTACTTCAATTCGAGTGGCATGTTGTATTTGTCAAGCTGTTCCTCAAACAGAGGGAAATAGATTTGTGCCAATCCCAGTACACGGGCAGTCAATGCTCTTTTTTTATAAGCATACATGTCAATGAATTTTCTGACATCGGCATTGTATACATATTCGAAGGGTGATTGAAGGCTCATTCCTGTGATTCTCTCCCGGTAAACTGAATCAGAGAAATAAGGAATTTCGCTTTGGTTGGACGTCCATGAACTTCCGTCACTGCCTGTTTTCAAGAATTTGGAATTCTCAAAAATCTTTAATTGTTCGAGACTATCTAGCATTGAGGTAACGGGATCGTCTTCTATGAAAGATTTTTTTCCGTTGACTGAATCAGATTGAACAGGGTCCTGTGCCCGGAGAAAGAACGATAAAAGGAATAAAACCAGAACCAGAACTTTTCTTTCAAACATAAAGTAAAATTAAATCATTTAAAAATCAGCTTTTTGCAAAGTTAGGAGATTAACCTGCATGAAACTATATACTTTCCTCGTGGATTGTTACTTCAGTTTGATCAAAGGAGCCTTTTATTGTATCTTCGATTGCATTGCAGAGATCATGGGCTTCCTTTACACTCATCAGAGCAGGTAAATTCAAATGAAAATCAACATATCGGTAATTACCTGCTTTACGTGTTCGCAGATCATGGAAGTTGACAGTTTCAGAACAGTATTTTCCGATAATAATTTTAATACGCGAGACCTCTTCCTCTGACAGGGATTCATCTAACAATGGAGCATAGGCTTTTTTAAATAAAATGTAAGATTCCCGTAGAATCAAAACAGCGACCATAATTGCGATTACAGGATCAAGATAATGGATGATTTGGCTTTTGATAAAGTAACTCAGGATCATCATCAGAAGAAGACCTCCTGCGACTCCCAAAGAAGTAAATACATCGACCATCAAATGAAGTGCATCGGCCTCAAGAGCGATAGAATTGGTTGATTTTGCGACATTATTTATCTTTCCTGACACAAAAAAGTTCACTATTGCTGAAATTGTCATCACAACTATTCCTAAGCCAATCTTCTCGACAGGATGAAAATGAATGATCTTTTTTACAGCTTCAAAAATTATCCATCCCGATGCGATAAAGATGAGCATGGCTTCAATAACCCCTGAAATATTCTCAAATTTCCCATGCCCATAGGGATGTCTTTCATCTGCAGGTGTATCGGAAATTCTGACTGAAAAAAATGAAATAATTGATGCTAAAAGGTCCATAAAAGAATGAAGTGCTTCCGAAAGGATACTTATAGACCCGCTAGTCATTCCGACAACCAATTTCATGAGGATTAGCAGGGAATTGGAAAGAACTGATAAACGGGCTACACTGACTTTCCTGTTCATGTTAAGTGGATCTTTTTTCAGGTCGCATTTGTGGGAAAAAGAGAACATCCTGGATGGAAGGGGAATTGGTCATGATCATGGTTAACCGGTCGATTCCAATACCCAGACCTGCTGTAGGTGGCATCCCAAATTCCAATGACCGAAGAAAATCTTCATCGAGCACCATCGATTCCATATCACCACGCTTGCCAAGTTCAAGTTGTGCTTCGAACCGTTCTCGTTGATCAATAGGATCGTTTAGTTCAGAGAATGCATTACAGATCTCTTTACCATTGCATATGGCTTCGAATCGTTCTACCAAACCATCCTTGCTTCGGTGTTTTTTTGCCAGAGGTGACATTTCAACTGGATAATCAGTGATGAAAGTTGGTTGAACCAGGTTAGGTTCGCATTTCTCGCCAAAAATCTGATCAATCACTTTACCTTTACCCATGGTTGCATCAACCGGTACATCCAGACTTTTTGCTAGATCGACCAATTCCTGTTCGGTTTTTCCTGAGATATCGGTCCCGGTGAAATGCTGAATTGCTTCGTACATGGTAAAGCGTTTCCATGGCCGTTTGAAATTAATGATGTTTTCGCCAACCTGAACCTCTGTAGTTCCGTGCAAATCAATTGCTATCTTTTCAACCATCTCTTCCACAAGGTTCATCATCCATTCATAATCCTTATAAGCGACATATAATTCCATCTGTGTGAATTCAGGATTATGAAACCGGTCCATTCCTTCATTACGGAAATCCTTTGAGAATTCGTACACTCCATCATAGCCTCCTACAATTAAACGTTTAAGATAAAGTTCATTTGCAATACGAAGGTAGAGTGTTGTATCGAGGGTATTATGATAGGTAGTAAAAGGCCTTGCAGCAGCGCCTCCATAAATCGGCTGAAGGATCGGAGTTTCAACTTCCAGATAACTCATTTGATTCAGAAAAGAGCGCATGGAATTTACAAGGATGGCTCGTTTCAAGAAAGTTTCCCGAACTTGTGGGTTCACGATTAAGTCGACATAACGTTGACGGTAGCGTTGTTCGGGATCGGTAAAGGCATCGAAAACAGCATCTTCTTTTTCTTTCACAATTGGCAGAGGGCGTAAAGATTTGCAAAGGAGGGTCAATGATTTTACATGAAGTGTTATTTCACCCATCTGTGTGATAAATACATATCCTTTTAATCCGATGATATCACCGATATCGAGGAGCTTTTTAAATACTGTATTGTAAAGGGTTTTATCTTCATCAGGACAGATATCATCACGTTTCACATACAGTTGGATCCTACCTGTTGAATCCTGAATTTCAACAAAAGAGGCGGCCCCCATAATTCTACGACTCATTATCCTGCCTGAAATACATACATCCTGAAAAAGAGATTGGTCTTCAGTGAATTTTTTCTTTATTTGTGCGGCATAAGCTGTGACTTCAAATGTATCAGGAGGGTAAGGATTGATTCCCAATCTTAAAAGTTCGTTCAATGAATTACGACGTATCAATTCCTGCTCGCTCAATATCTGTGACATAAAGTTAGATTTTGGGCAAAGATAACGAAAACTTGACTATAAAGCTTTATTCCAGTACAGTATGCAGGACATGATGAGATTTCATCTCTCTGAATCCCGTTATATGCAAACGGTAATAGATTAGTATCATTTCCAATAAGGTATCCCGGGTTTTTGAAGGTATTTGTAAGGAAACATCTGCCATCTCCTGAATTTGCAAGAGGTGAAAAAAATGAAGGCTCATAACCGGATCCAGGAAATCGCTATGATCGGGTGGAGTAGTCTGGAAGACACCTTCCCGGAGGTTCATAAAGGGAGTTGTGTCAGAGTAATTCAATTGAGGCATAAACCCAAGGTAGCGGGTAAGTTGCATGGAGAAAACCAGGTGAAAAAGTGCAAAATTGTTGGTTGTTGCATCGAGTTTAAGGCAGTTTTTATGTAGAAATAAAAAGAGTTCAGGATTTGGCTCTTCTTCATGAATGGTCTTGTAAACAAGTTCGTTGATAAATAGGGCAATAGAACTTTTCCGGATATCGAAAGGAATTTCATGATAAGGGTTGGAATAATTTACCTCCTTCAGGTTTTGAAGCGAAGATTTGTCCTTATGATAAACGATAAGATCGAGAAGCGTAAGAGGTTGAAATAATCCGGCCTTAACTTTAGATTTCTGTTTCCTGACTCCCTTAATAAGGTAAGACTGAAGTCCAAAAAGCTCAGTGTAAATTTTTACAACACTGCTGGTTTCAGAGAATTTGGTTGAATGTAATGCTATTCCCCTGGTTTGGTGGAGCATTAATTGATAATGAGAATTTTAGTTACAATTTTCTGAGAACCGGTTTCATTTCCTGCATAAACGAGGTAAATTCCGGTATTTGCCTTTTTTCCACTGAAGTTCTTTCCATCCCAAACTGCCATGCCTCCATTCGCTACCGTAGAGAAAATCAGGTTTCCTGAAATATCGGTAATCCGAACCTGTGCATTTGCAACAAGGCCTTTGATCCCGATCAACCCATTATAATCTTCTTTTACAGGATTAGGAAAAGCATATACACTTGTAAAAGTATCACCTCCTTCTGTTGCTGTTCCTTTATAGGAGACAAGTCCCTGGTCTGTACCAATAAAAACCTCTCCGGTTTCTGGATCGATAGCCAGAGCAACGATGTTATTTGAAAGCAGTGGACTGTTATCTGTTGTAAAATGATAGATCTGTTTTGTTCCGTCTTCTGAAAATAAGTATAATCCACCTCCCTCTGAACCAATCCATTTACGGTTAGCGCCGTCGACAGCAATTGCGGTCACTTTTTCATTTTCCATCAGATACTGAACATAGGCACCTTGCTGAACAAGGATTTGCTGGGCATCGAAATTCTGGCCAGTAAATATATTTTCGGGACTAAAGAAAACCCCAATCCCTTTTTCTGTTCCGACCCAAACCTGTCCATTCTTATCTACTGCAATTGAATAAACAGTTTGTCCCGGAATATTCCCGCTGCCAACTTGCTGATTTAGCATGATGTACTTGCTGTTTGCAGGAGTTTTAGGGTTTTCTTTAAAAACTAAAAGTGAATTGGAAACCGAAGTCGTGACCCTCATGATGACCCATTTCTGATTATTATTATCAATGATCATTTGTCCAAGATCGCTGTTTTGAATAATGGGAACATTGTAACCGGTCCAAAGAGTTAAACATGATTTGCAATATCGGGAGATGCAATAATTATTAGCTGAATTCACAACCCAAAGGTTACCATCGCTGTCAAAGGCAGTGCCTCCAACTCGAATGTCACTGGTATCTGATGAGACATCATGCTGTAGGGTACTATTCATTGCCCCAAAACGTTCCACAACTTTGTCATTGTATAATTCAGTCAATCCATTTCCCCATGAACCAATAAAGAATCTATGTGGGTCATTGGGATCGACGCAAACGGTACATGGATTTGAAGTCTGGCCCAGGCCTGGGTCTGTGTCATGAGTCATGTTAGTCCAGGAGATTCCATTATAATGATAGTATTCCTTTAGATAAGCCAGGTTGGCCCCATAAGAAAGATCTCTTCCCCCTGGAACAACATAAACATCATTTCCATACGTGGTAATGGCAAAAACAAGGTTAGAAAGAGGTCCACTGATATTGATTGGATGGGCAACCGACATATTATCAATGTTAATTAGTCCATCATGGTTATCTGAAATCCAAACTAACCCGGCATTGTCGATAATGGCGTCTGATGGGTTAGGTCCAGTTCCATTATAGCTATCAACTTCACCGGCCAGACTGAAATCATTATTGTAATATTTTACGAAGTAATTCCAGGAAATAATCAGTTTTCCATAGTTTATTTCCATATGCTCAACAGGATTTGAAAATGGCATCACCCAAGGACTCCATTTACCATTTGAATAGCGGATGAGGGAATCCCCAGCCGGGGAGTTGCGAAATTGGCTTGCGATCACTTGTCCACCAAAGTTGATGATGTTATCATATTTGTAAGTTTTCAACCTTGTATCTCTTTTCCAGGATTGATAATTGGCAAGGTTAGCACTTTTAGCAAAAGCAAGGTAAACGCCATGATCTGTTGCGGCAAACATGGTATCCTGATCATTCTTTGCTAATCCGAGGACGTTAATTTGTCCCCCATTGGATCCGATATAATAAGTATCATGGATCTCCTCTTTTACAACATCCAGCACCACAATCCCAAACCCACAGGAAAGATAAGCGTATTGTCCAATGAAATAAATATTGTTAATAGTTTTATTTCCAAGAATAGAGGATCGCTTAATATCAGAGATGTTAATGATTGTATTATCTTTAACAAGGTCAATATTGGCATTGGTGTAGGCGATCACTAGAGTATTATAAGCTGCACTGTAATTCATTGTAGAGATTCCGATATCAGAAAGTCCATTGATCTTATTAATTCGTTGAACGCTGTTATCTTCTTTATCATAGTAAAATATAGAATAGGTTGTGGCACAGTAGATACGGCTTCCAACTTCTTTTACGGCAATACATTGGGAGTAGGGGAGATGGTCTCTCCATTGTCCGATGCCTGTAGTTTGTGAGAAACCTGTGATTGTCAGTAAAAAGAAGGACAGGGAGGTTAAGAAATTTCGTAAGGTTATCATGAAACAAAGAATTAAGAAAAACAGCGGCTCCTGAATAATCTGATTAACTCGATTTTTTCAGTTTTATTGTGGGAAAGGCCTGATTAAAGTATCATTCCTGCACCCATTGTCTCACTGGAGGATTCATCAATCAGGATAAGACTGCCCGTTATCCTGTTGACAGAATATGGGTCGTAAAACAGGGGTTTGGTAGTTTGCAAAACAACACAAGCAATATCATTCAGTTTCACTTCCTTTTCCTTTTCTTGCTTTTCAAGTGTATTGATATTCAGAATATATTTCACTTCCTTAACGATACAACGCATGTCTCTAGTTGTGTGTTTTATTGCATATTTCCCATTCACCAATAAGGGCCGTAAGTTCATCCAACAGAGCATTATCTCGATTGTAGAACTTTCCCGGGGAATGTTATTTTTTGGAACGATCATATCTCCCCTACTGATATCGATGTCATCAGCCAATGTGATTGTTATCGACATAGGGGCAAAAGCTTCTTCCTGTATGTTGTTAAATGTATTGATTGATGATATTACTGATGGTATACGCGATGGCAGTACAAGAACAGGATCTCCTTTATGAAAAATGCCACCCGCAACCCGTCCAGCATATCCCCGGTAATCATGAAATTCATCAGATTCAGGACGGATAACGAATTGAACGGGGAAACGTCCATCCTTTAGGTTATGATCATTTGAAATGGGAATATTTTCAAGTGCCTGCAAAAGAGTTTCATCATTGTACCAATCCATTTTTATCGATTGATCAACAACATTATCGCCATATAAAGCACTTATCGGGATAAAACGTACATCTTTTCCGGGGAATATCCTGTCGGAAAATGATTTGAAATCCTTTTTGATTCTTGTAAACACATCTGCATCATAATTCTGGAGATCCATTTTATTAATACAAACGATGATGTGAGGTATTTCAAGCAGGGAAGCAATATAAGCGTGCCGATGTGTTTGTTCGGTCACACCATTTCGTGCATCGATCAAAATAATAGCTGCATTGGCTGTAGAAGCACCTGTAACCATGTTACGTGTGTACTGAATATGTCCAGGCGTATCGGCGATAATAAATTTTCTGTGGGGTGTAGCAAAATAGCGATAGGCAACGTCAATGGTAATACCTTGTTCTCTTTCAGCCCGGAGACCATCAGTGAGTAAGGCCAGATTAAGGTGTTCACTCCCTTTTTTCAGACTGGCTTTTTTAACAGCATCCAACTGGTCTTCAAAGATGGATTTGCTGTCATATAGTAATCGTCCAATTAAAGTACTTTTCCCATCATCAACACTCCCTGCTGTCGTAAAACGGAGTAATTCCATTTCAAGGTAAACTTTGCTGGAGAATTCACTATTGCCTTCCTGATACTTTGTCATCCTTTCATTCTTCGTATTAAAAGTAACCTTCTTTCTTTCTGTCTTCCATCGCGGCATCAGAACGCTGGTCATCATAACGTCCACCTCTTTCAGTTACCCTGGTGGCTGCAATTTCCCGGATGATATCTTCTAGTGAATTCGCGGTTGAAAGTGACAGCCCAGTGCAGGTTATATCACCAACTGTGCGGCAACGCACCCTCCTGATTTCCACCTTTTCTTTTTCCTTAAGGTTCATAAAAGGTGCCCAGGCAAGCCACACACCATCACGGTTAAAAACTTTACGTTCATGGGTATAATAGATGCTAGGCAAATCAATATTTTCATGATGGATATACTGCCAAATATCCATTTCAGTCCAGTTACTGATGGGAAAAACGCGAAAATGTTCACCCACCCTTTTCTTTCCGTTGAAAATGTTCCATAATTCAGGCCTTTGGTTTTTGGGATCCCATTGGCCAAATTCATCCCTGTGAGAGAAGAACCTTTCTTTTGCTCTGGCTTTTTCTTCATCACGCCTGCCTCCACCGATGGCGGCATCAAATTTGTGCTTCTCAATAGTATCTAAAAGCGTAATAGTTTGAAGAACATTTCTGCTGGCATTATATCCTTGTTCCTCAACTACTTTCCCCGTGTCAATCGATTCCTGAACAGAACCAACAATCAATCGGGCATGGAATTTCTCCACAAGAGCATCACGAAATTCAAGTGTCTCTTCAAAATTATGGCCGGTATCAATATGAACGAGAGGGAAAGGAATATGAGCAGGCCAAAAGGCTTTTTTCGCGAGGTAAACAAGGACGATGGAATCTTTACCTCCGGAAAATAACAGAGATGGTCGTTCAAACTGGGCCGCAACTTCCCTTATTACAAATATTGCTTCGGATTCTAACTCCTGTAAATGACTTAATTGATACACTAAGATCTCCCAAAAATTCTTTGCAACACGGATTTTTTTTCTGCTTTCTTGTCTTCTGAATAATATCCATATCCATAGCCATGACCATATCCATGACCATAGCCGTATCCATAGCCATATCCATAGCCATATCCATATCCATAGCCATATCCATAGCCATATGAATTCCTAGTAAGCTTAACATCATTTATCAGAATGGCTAAATTTGGCAGTTTTCGCTGCTCCATGTCACGGATGATGGAAGCAAAAACCTTTTTGTGGGTAAAGTTTTGCCTTACAAGTATCAGATTGGCATCGGTATATTTCATTAAAAGAAAAGCATCAGTCACAAGTCCGATTGGCGGGGTGTCAAGGATGATAAAGTCATACATTTCTTTTAAAAGAGAAAACAAGGTTCCAGTTCTATCAGATGCGATAAGTTCAGATGGATTTGGTGGAACAGGCCCAGAAACAAGAATATCCAGATTCTCCAAACTAGACTTCTGTATTATGGATTCAATATTGCTTTTATTAATCAGGTAAGAACTAATCCCTACATCGTTTGATAGATCAAAATCCTTATGGATTTTTGGTTTACGTAAGTCAAACCCAACGAGCAGCGTTTTCTTACCATACATGGCAAAGATCGAAGCAAGGTTTATGGAGCAGAAGGTCTTTCCTGCACTTACCATATCGGAAGTGAGAAGGATGGTTTGTTTTTCTTTTCCAAGAAGCAGATACTGTAAGTTGGTTCGAATTGAACGAAAAGATTCAGAAATAGAAGATTTCGGAGAATCCATTACCACTACTTTACTTTCTCTATTTGAGTGAATAATATGACCTATGATTGGAAGGGAAGTGATCTTTTCCACATCAGAACGTTCCATAATTGTGTCATTGAGAAAATCTTTTCCCAAGATAAAAATTACAGGAATGATCAATCCCAGGATCAGGGCGATCATGTAGTTCATGCTGGTCTTAGGGTAAACCGGAGATTGATTGTCCTCGTGTCTTGCTTTATCAAGGACTTCATTATCTGGCAGATTTGATGCTTGAGTGATCTGAGCTTCAGATCTTTTCTGTAAGAGATAAGTATAGATAGCATCTGTAAGTTTAAATTTCCGTTCTATCCCAAATAGCACCCGCTGTGTCTCAGGTAGTTGATTGATTTTTGAATAAAGTAGACCTATTCTGTCGTCAAGATCCTTTAAAGCAATGTTATTGGTTTTAATGGCATTCTTTATAGTCTCAAAAATGGCAGTCTTTGCGGAACTAATCTCAATATCTAGAGATTGAACGGATGGATTTTTCGCCTTAGAAAATTGCGTCATTTCTTTCTTTTCAGTATATAGTTTTGTCAAATCAAGGGTCAATTGATTCAACAAATCATCTTCAATTCCCATAGATGATGGAATAATCAACTCATCCAACTTTGAGTTTTTTTCAACATATTCCTTAAGGTTTACCAGGTATTTCGACTGAACTATCAGTTTGGCTTTCTCTTCCTGAAGTTGAACCATTTTGTCAAAAACCTGCTTCGATTCATCGTCCATGCTCATAATTTCATTCTTAGACCTGAATTCCTGCAGTTCTTTTTCGGAAAAAGTCAGAGAGTCAGTAATGCCCTTTAATTCATTATCGATAAAAGCAATGGTACGTATAGCAACCAAGTTCTTTTTTTCCAATGCACGTTCAAGGTATTCCTTAGTAAGTGCATTTAAGAAGGTAGTAATTTTATCGACATTCACCCCTATAAGTTTGATTTGCAATATTGAAGCTTCTTTGTTGACGCGTTCAATATTAAACCCTTTGAATTCGTTAGCCAGACCATCATAATCATTAAACTGGAAATACATAGAACGATTGATGTCTTTATTGGGATCAAACGTGGAATTTAGTACTATTTTAAATTTAAAATAGGGAGTAATCACATTTGTTCCAAAGGCAAGAGTTTCATTATAATTGATCTTTATGGGATCTTTATCTAGTGGCTTTCGTTGTGAATAATTATATAAAGTTATTTTCTCATCTTTTACTTCAAGTCTATATTTATCCTTTGATAAAATAGTGATATCAAAACGTAAATTAATTGGCTGAGGAACAGCAGTATCCAATTCTACTATAAAAGGGGCTTTTGTGAACAAATCAGAAGTAATAAAACCCTCTTCAGAAAAATAAGAGACTTCAAACCCAATTTTGGTTACAGTTCTGTATATTAAACTATAAGATGATAGCACCCCGATTTCATTCTGGACGTTCTGGTTCATATTGCCTAAACCGAACCCGATCAAATCTTGTGGATCGAGTTTTTTATCGTCTTTATCTTTAACAAGAACAGTTGTTTCAACTTCATATTTTGGTCGTGTATACTTGTTGAAAAAAAATGCAATTAGTATGGTCACGATCATGGTCAAGACAAAAATATACCAAAAGTTGAGTAATTTGAAAAAAATTACTTTGTAATCAACTGTTTCTTGCTGATCATTTTGTTGAAAATGCTCTTCCATTGCCCTTGTTTTTACAATATTTTTATATAGTAGATAAGTAGAACAGTTGTTGAAAGGGTAGATAGAATAATTGCCCATGGGAAAGTTTCAGTTCCCCACCGTTTGATCGCTAATGGAGCAATATAAAGGATATCATTTGGTTTTAGATAATAATATTCCGAACGCAGGATATCAATACTATTAAGATTAAGGTAAACCACTTGCGATCCTTCTTTTGTTTGCCTTATAAGGGCAACCTTCTGACGATTAGCGAAGTCGGTCAGGTCACCTGCAAGTGAAATGGCCTCAAAAATATTAATCTTATCCTGGTAAACAATGCGGCTTCCTGGCATTTTAACTTCCCCAAGAATAGTAAGTTTGAAGTTCACCATTTTCACGGTCACGGAAGCATTCTTAAGGTATTCATTTACAAGGGATTGAATCATGTCTTTTGCCTGATCAACTTTCAAGTCTTTAACAAAAACATGCCCAATCAAAGGGAAGTCAATATAACCAGAATCATTTACGACATAACTATCAAGATACAACCCGATTTCTGTTTGTCCATATCCATAATTACCATATCCTGACATATTGGATTGCTTGTTGAAGTAAAGGTAAGATTTTTCATCCAATCCAAAGATCCGGATATAAATATTATCATGAGGTTGTAGTTTGTAGTCCGATGTTCTCTGATTCCTAAAAGAATTCGTGGTATCGTTTTGTTGTTGTCGCTGAAGATATTTTACCTGCTTTTGTGAAACGCAGGAACAAAAGAAGACAAGTATGATACCAATAAAAATCAGGTGAATTTGTTTTAAAGAGGAAGGCTTCTTCATAAGTTCTATTTTCATCAGGGGAAAAGTCAAAATTAACCTTAAATTTCCATACCAGGATTGATGATTGGTAGTTAACAGAATCTTAAAATCTGTTAATCCAATGCAAAGATAACTTCTTTTATTGAATTGAAAAAATATACCTTTTTCAACTAATTGTTAATTTATTAGTTAAGTTCCCTTATTAAAATAGAAAAGAGCATAACTTAACATATTTCACCAATCAACGTTGCTGATGTTGATTGATTAATTTTTACCTGGACATAATCTCCGGGAATATTTTGGGTAATTGGGAATATTACAACTTTATTTTGCGAATTTCTTCCAGAAAAGAATTCAGTGGATCTTTTTGAAAAACCTTCTATCAGGACTTCAAAAGTCTTCCCTACATCTTTTTTATTGCTTTTAAAAGAAAGTTTTTGCTGTAATTCTATGATCTCCTTTAATCTCCGATCTTTTATTTCAATAGGTACATTGTCCTTATAACGATCGGCTGCAAGGGTATCAGGTCTTTCAGAATACCGGAACATAAATGCATAATCAAAAGCCACGTGTTCCATAAGGGATAAGGTTTCCTGATGATCTTCTTCAGTTTCGTCACAAAAGCCGGCAATGATATCTGTTGAGATTGCACAATCAGGAAGAAAAGTCCTTATTGCATGTATACGTTCAAGGTATAGGTCACGTGTGTAGCCTCGGTTCATATGGTTTAGGATATGAGTGCTACCCGATTGCACAGGAAGGTGAATAGATTTACAGATATTATTTTTCTCCGCTATGGTTTGGATTAGTTCATCAGAAAGGTTCTTAGGGTGTGATGTTGCAAACCTGATACGTAGCAATGGGTCTAACGAAGCCACTTTTTTCAGGAGTGTAGCAAATGATGCTTCTGTTCCATCCAGTTTCCAATGGTAGGAGTTGACATTCTGCCCGAGTAAAGTGACTTCCCTAAACCCATTTTGAAAAAGCACTTTAGCTTCGCTTAGGATGGAGTCAGCATCACGGCTTCGCTCCTTGCCCCTTACATAAGGTACAACACAATATGCACAGTAATTTTCACAACCACGCATGATTGAAATGAAAGCAGAAATTCCATTTGAATCGTATCTTATAGGTGAAATATCGGCGTAGGTTTCATCAATGGAAAGGAGGGTATTAATAGCCTTGTTGCCTGATGCCACTTCTGTCAATAGTCTTGGTAGATCACGGTAGGAATCTGGTCCGGCAATGAGATCTAAAGCTTGTTCTTCCTCAAGTAATTGTTTTTTCAGACGTTCAGCCATGCAACCAAGCATCCCAATAACCAAAAGTGGATTTTTCTTCTTTAAAGATTGCATGAATTCCAACCTTTTTCGCACCCGCTGTTCTGCATGATCACGTATAGAGCAGGTATTAATAAAAATCACATCTGCATCCCTAATCTCATTTGTGCTTTCAAAATCATTTTCATTGAGTATTGAAGCAACAATTTCACTGTCAGAAAAATTCATCTGACAACCATAGGTTTCAATAAAGAATTTTTTGTTTTTCACCTTTTATGAGTGTTACATTTTTCAGTTTTTCTGATTAATCTGAAAAAGTGAACAAAGGTAAACAGAATAAACAGAGGTTCTTTTCGTTTTTAAAGACGTGAAAACCTGAAAGTGATTTGAATTGGTAATTGTTTTACTTTTGTGCCGGTTTTCAAAGTTCTAACTAATCAATTGTAAATGACGAAAAATCTTGTTATCGTTGAGTCACCTGCAAAAGCTAAGACCATTGAGGGTTTTCTTGGAAAAGATTACGTCGTGAAATCCTGCTTTGGTCATGTCATGGATCTTGCGAAAAAAGGCCTTGGCGTGGATATAGAGAAAAATTTTCTACCACAATATGTTATCTCACCGGAAAAGAAAAAGGTTGTTGCTGAACTAAAAAAGAGAGCTGCAGATGCTGAAACCATTTGGCTGGCATCTGATGAAGACCGTGAAGGTGAAGCCATAGCCTGGCATCTTGTATCTGCATTGGATCTGGATGAATCAAGAACAAAAAGAATTGTTTTTCATGAAATTACAAAACCTGCTATAACTGAAGCAATCAAGAACCCGAGGAAAATAGATAAAAACCTTGTGGATGCACAACAGGCTAGGAGGGTTCTCGACCGATTGGTAGGCTTTGAACTTTCTCCTTTACTCTGGAAAAAAATAAAACCTGCTTTGTCTGCTGGGAGGGTTCAGTCTGTCGCAGTTCGACTGATTGCTGAAAGGGAAGAAGAAATACGTAACTTCTCTGCAGTTTCATCCTATCGTGTCCAGGCAGATTTTTTGCTTGATGATGTTAAGCAAACATCAAAAGTAACAGCAGAACTGAATAAGCGGTTCAATGAAAAAAAAGAGGCCATTGCGTTTCTTGAAAAATGCAAGACTGCTTTGTTTTCAGTTGATGAAATAGAGACGAAACCAGCAAGGAAATCACCCGCACCCCCATTTACAACATCCACATTGCAACAAGAAGCCAGCCGGAAACTTGGGTTTTCCGTGGCAAATACGATGAGGGTCGCACAGCAACTTTACGAATCTGGAAAGATTACCTATATGCGTACTGATTCGGTAAACCTGTCAAAGATGGCGCTAGGGCTGGCAAAGGAAGAGATTACGCGGTTATTCGGCGCTGAATATGTGAAGACACGGCAATATACTACGCGTACAAAAGGTGCCCAGGAAGCTCATGAGGCCATTCGCCCTACTTATCTTGTTCACAGGAATATTGATGGAGACAATTCTCAGAAACGACTATACGACTTAATTTGGAAGAGAACAATTGCTTCACAGATGAGCGATGCCATTCTCGAAAAAACCAATGTTTTTATTGATATTTCAAACACGACTGAAAAGTTCGTTGCAAAGGGAGAAGTTATCAAATTTGATGGATTCCTGAAAGTTTATATGGAATCAAAAGATGATGATGATGATGAAAACCAGGAAGGAATATTACCTCCTCTTTCTTCAGGAGACAAAATGATAGCAAAAGAAATTCAGGCTCAACAGAAATTTACACAACATCTGCCCAGATATACGGAAGCAAGTCTTGTTAAAAAGTTGGAGGAATTAGGAATTGGTCGCCCATCAACTTATGCACCCACAATTTCCACCATTCAGAAACGTGAATATGTGATCAAGGAAGATCGGGAAGGCATCACACGACATTATTCACTTATCAGATTGAAAGGTCAATCTATTACGGAAGAAAACAAAACGGAAAATACTGGCTTTGAAAAAGCCAAGCTTTACCCAACAGATATTGGAAATCTGGTCAACAATTTCCTGATGCAATATTTTATCAACATCCTGGATTATAATTTTACAGCTAATGTAGAATTGGAATTTGATGAAATTGCGGAAGGAAAGTTGGTGTGGAATAAGATGATCCATGATTTCTATTATCCATTTCATGCTCAGATTGAAGAAACGCTGGAGACTTCACAGAAGGTTAGTGGAGAGAAGATTCTGGGTAAGGATCCAGCAAGTGGTGAGAATCTTTCTGTTAGGATTGGCCGTTATGGACCTCTCGTGCAGATTGGTAACAGTGAATCAGAAGCTAAACCCAGATTTGCTTCATTAAAAAAAGGGCAAAGCATAGATACAATTACTCTTGAAGAAGCGCTGGATCTTTTTAAACTACCCAGGCTTCTTGGTGATTTTGAGGATTCTGAAGTGATCGTTTCAACCGGACGTTTTGGTCCATATATCCGTCATAAATCAATATTTTCCTCACTTGCGAAAACGGATGATCCAATGACGGTTGAATTAGAGAGAGCCATTGAGCTCATTTTAGAGAAACGGAAGAAAGAAATGGAAAAAACGATACAGGAATTTCCTGAAAACCCGGATATCAAAGTCCTGAATGGCCGTTATGGAGCTTACATCTCGTACAAGAAACAGAACTATAAAATTCCCAAAAGCAAGGATCCTAAAGAATTGACGTTGAAAGATTGCCTGATTATCGTTAAAGAAACAGAACCCTCAAAGCCTGGCAGGATTTCAAGAAAAAAGAAGTAATTTTGATCCGGTCATTCAATCAACATTATGGATATTTCTGACTTTTTTGAACCTGCTAACCTCAGCTTTACATCAGAGCCTTCCGGACTGCTCAGGATGGGAGATAAAATAACAACTTTTGTCAACTCCGGTGATTTTCCCGATTATCATGATGCCGATATTGTAATAATTGGGGTAAAGGAAGACAGGAATGCATTTAACAACGAGGGTTGTGCACTTGCCCCTGACTATGTGCGTAAGTACCTTTACAACTTATTCCCCGGATCGTTCGAACCAAAAATTGTTGATTTGGGTAATATCAAAGCAGGCTTCCAGGTATCAGATACTTATTTTGCGCTTTCTAATGTTATTGCTGAGATGCTGGATATTAATGTCTTTCCGGTTATTATCGGAGGCAGTCAGGATTTGACCTTTGCCAATTACCAGGCATACCAGAGTCTTGGACAAATCATTAATATTGTTTCCATTGATTCTATGTTCGATCTGGGAAGTTCTGAGGATGAAGTCACTTCCAGGTCATTCCTGAGCAACATCATCTTACATCAGCCAAATTATCTCTTTAACTATGCAAACCTGGGTTATCAAACTTACTTCGTTGACCAGGAAGCATTAAAATTGATGAAGAGCTTAATGTTTGATACTTACAGGCTGGGACTATTACGGGAGAATATTGAAGAAGCTGAACCAGTTGTTAGAAATGCCGATCTGATTACCGTGGATATATCATCCATTAGGTTTTCGGATGCTCCTGGTAACGCAAATGGAACACCAAACGGATTTTATGGAGAAGAGATCTGTCAGATAATCAGGTACGCTGGATTAAGTGATAAACTTACTTCCATCGGATTTTATGAAACTAATCCGCAGTATGACAGGAATGGTCAAACTGCTCATCTAGTGGCTCAGATGATCTGGTATTTTATGGAAGGATTTTATAATCGTCCTCACGATTTTCCTTTTAAAAATGATGAGGACTATATTCGATACCGTGTTGCGATTACCGATCATAAAGAAGAACTGACATTTTATAAAAGCAAAAAGACCGACCGTTGGTGGTTGGAAATTCCGTTACAATCTGAACAGCGGATAAAGTATCAGCGCCATTATCTGGTTCCCTGTTCTTATCAGGATTACCAGACTGCCTGTACCAATGATATTCCTGACCGCTGGTGGATGGTTTATCAAAAATTGATGTAGGAAAGAGAATTCTGAGGGCATAGAACGGAGGGCGGAAAATAGAGATCGGATTCAACCTTTTCTTTCAGGATTTTCTGTAAGGAATGCATTCCATCCTGAGTAGCTTTTTTTTTCTATTCCGGGATTTCGTTGAAAATAATGACACATAGCAACGGCAAGTCCGTCAGTCGCATCAAGGTGTTTAGGCATATCTTTAAAACTCAGCAGTGTTTGAAGCATTGCGGCAACCTGTTCTTTTGAGGCACCTCCTTTTCCTGTGATGGATTGTTTAACTTTTTTAGGTGAATATTCGAAAACCGGGATCGATCTTGATAAGGCGGCAGCAATTGCAACCCCTTGAGCCCTGCCCAGTTTCAGCATCGACTGAACATTTTTTCCATAAAAAGGGGCTTCAATGGCCAGTTCATCAGGTTGATATTGTTCGATCAGTGAAAAAGTTTTTTCAAAAATATTTTTCAATTTCAGTGCTTGACCTTCAACTTTGTTTAATTTTATCACACCAAGTGATAAAAGGCTAATTTTTTTTCCAGTGATTCCGATGATTCCATAACCCATAATGTTTGTTCCCGGGTCGATACCTAAAATGATTCGGTTATCTGCCAATTTTTTAAAGATAGGATGAGGACAAAATTAAAGAAAACCTGCAACATACTGATTAGGATTTTCATCTTTGTAGCTACTTATGGATTCCTTTATAAGAAAATTTTTCTGGGTAAAGATTGGCAGCAGCAATATGACCTCTTACTTGGCCTTTTGGAAAAACCTATGATTAAAACCATACTGTTTATTGTTATCTCATTAATGATCGTCAATTGGGGACTGGAGTCACAGAAGTGGCGCTTTATGATTGGTAAAATTGAACGCATCTCTTTTTTCAGGGCAATTCAGGCCATTTTGTCCGGAGCATCCATCAGCTTTTTTACACCTAACCGTACCGGTGAATATTTTGGGAGAGCATTTATTCTTGATAAAGCCAGTCATGTTGAAGGGATCTTCATTACAATTCTTGGGAGCATGAGCCAATTGCTAATTACAATTCTCACCGGAACCTTTTCAATGCTGATTTTCATACCAAAATTTATGAGCAGCAATGCTTTTTTTGCAGGTCATATTTATTCAGGATTTGTAGTACTGATCATTCTTTTTGACCTCTTGCTTCTTTTCCTCATGCTAAATATTCAGTTCCTGTCAGTCCTGCGTGATAAACTGTTCCGCCATAGACTAAAAAAATTCAGGAGACATATGATTGTTTTCTCCTTTTTCCGGTTGAGAGACATGGTTTATGTACTTGGTATTAGTTTTATACGTTACTTTGTTTTCACTATTCAATTCCTTTTATTGCTGAAGGTTTTTTCCGTTCCGATACCACTTTTTGATGCTGTTATCATCATTTCACTGATATTTTTTACTTTAACAATTGTTCCAACCATCACAATTACCGAACTAGGTATCAGGGGCTCTGCTGCTATATATTTCTTCGGAATTTATTTCAATAATTTCGACCACATGTCAGATTCTATTCTGATTGGAATTCTTTCAGCGACCTCGCTGTTATGGATCATTAACTTAGCCATTCCTGCAATACTTGGGACATTCTTCATATACCGGTTGAAATTCTTCCGCAAAAATTCACAGAGCGTATAACCAGAAATTATGACCGGGTTGACTATTTTCTGTCTTGGGTTGCTGGTTATTTCAGCTATTTATTTTCTTATTATCTTCCTTATCAATATAGGGATGTTCAAGTTGAAGCGATTTGTCAGGACATTTAACAAGCCAATAACAAGTGTGACTATCATCGTACCTGCAAGAAATGAAGAAGATAATATTGGAAATATTCTCAATGATCTGGAGCAACAGGATTATCCATCTATTTTATATGAAGTCGTTGTGGTGAATGATCAATCTACTGATTTAACCGCAGAAAAGGTTTTGACTTTTTTAATTGCACATCCTTTGATGAACCTTAGACTAATAGAGAACGTTGGAACCAGTGAAGACCTTGCCTTTAAGAAACGGTCTATCAAGTTGGGCGTCACCGCTTCTACTGGTAACCTAATTATTATGACCGATGCCGATACCCGTTTAAAACCTGGCTGGATTTCTACCGTGGTGAATTTCTATGAGCAAGAGCGTCCTGAAATGATCATTGGCCCTGTTGCTTTTCATCAGACTAATGGTTTTTTTGAGCATCTTCAAGTCGTGGAATTTTTTGGAATGATGGCCGCCACAGCTGGTTCATGCAACATCGGATTTCCACTTATGTGTAATGGGGCCAACCTGGCTTTTACCCGAAAATCCTATATTGAGACAATGGAGTCGATAGTGGACCTTGAGTTTCCTTCCGGAGATGATGTTTTTCTTATGTTGAAGATCAAACGAAAATATGGGGTATCGGCAATAAAGTACTTGTTTTGTGAAGAGGCTATCGTTTCTACGAAAGCAAAAAGGACTCTCCGTGACTTTTTCTCCCAGCGATTACGGTGGGTTTCAAAAAGCCGGGGTTATTCCGATCCAATTATTCTGGGTGTGGCCATGGTGACCTGGTTGTTCAATTTTCTATTGCTTTCAGCACTGATAGGAGGAATTCTCAATACAAGATTTTTATTATTATCAATTATTTTCTTATGCATAAAAATGATCATTGAATTGCCCTCCCTGATCAGGATCATGTCTCTTACCAAGGAGAAAAAACGATGGTATCTTTATCCGATTACTCAGGTTTTCAATCTTTTTTATGTGTCTTTAGTCGGATTTTTTGGGAACATTTTATCCTATGAATGGAAGGGAAGAAAGATTAGTCCTGTAAAGCGGAATTCTTAAGGAAAGATTCAGCAACACTAAGGTCTGAGGGCCAAGTGATTTTTATATTCTCGTAATTTCCTTCCACTAGGCAGATGGTTTCACCCAAAGTTTCGAATACCGTTGCATCGTCGGTGAAGTTTTGGTGTATCGCCAAATCATAAGCTTTTTTAATCATATTACTCTGGAATACTTGTGGAGTTTGGACGATCCTAATATTTTCCCTGACAATTTCTTTAGATCCATCTGAACATATTTCACGAATCGAGTCCTGCATCCTGATCACCGGGATTGCATTTCCGCTTTGTTTGGCTTTTTCAAAAGTACGTTTTAATGTTTCGATTGAAACCAATGGTCTGACGCCATCATGGATTGCAACGAGACCTTCTCCATTGATCAGATCCAGTGCATTTTTTACAGAGCAAAAACGCGTTTCGCCTCCTTTAACAAGGTGATGCGGAAAAGAAAAAGAATAAGAAAGACATAGTTGTTCCCAAGAGTGGAATTGATTTTCAGGAAGTACCACAAACAATTTCATATCCGGATCAAAATGGTAGAAAACCCGAATAGTGTGCATCAATAAGGGTTGTCCGGCCAGCAATAGAAATTGTTTCGGAATTTCCGAATTCATGCGGGTTCCTGTTCCACCTGCAACCAATATGGCTGAGTTTTCAAGCAAGAATTCAGGAATGAATGATTAAATAATCAACATAGGATTTCCGTAAGTAAAGAACTTGTATTTCTTTTCAACTGCAATACGGTATGCTTCCATTAAAAAATCATATCCGGCAAAAGCAGCAACCATCATCATCATTGGTGATTGTGGCAATTGGAAATTGGTAATCATGGCATTTGCAATGCTAAAATCATAGGGTGGGAAGATAAAACGATTACTCCATCCGGTAAAAGGTTTCAAGGTCCCAGCAATTGTAACAGACGATTCAATGGCTTTCATTGTTGTTGTACCTACAGCAACGATTCTTTTCTTTCCAAGTTTCGCGCAATTCACAATATCTGTAGTAGCTTGATCAATAATGACTTCTTCAGAATCCATCTTATGCTTTGTAAGGTCTTCCACATCGATGGTACGGAAATTTCCAAGGCCTGCATGTAAAGTGATCTCAGCAAAAGAAATACCCTGAAGCTCAAGCCGTTTCATCACTTCACGACTAAAGTGCAATCCGGCTGTCGGAGCAGCTACAGCCCCTTCGTGCTTGGCAAAAATTGTCTGGTACCGTTCTTCATCCTCAGATGTTGCCGGGCGGTTATGAATCTTTGGAAGAGGTGTTTCGCCAAGGCTCTGAATGGTTTTCTTGAACTCTTCATAAGGACCATCGAACAAAAAGCGGATGGTTCTTCCTCGTGAGGTTGTATTATCTATTACTTCGGCAACAAGGGAGTCATCGTCACCAAAATATAATTTATTTCCGATCCTGATTTTCCTCGCAGGATCTACGAGAACGTCCCACAAACGTGATTCACGGTTCAATTCACGAAGCAGAAAGACTTCAATTTTGGCTCCGGTCTTTTCTTTTTCACCGTATAAACGGGCTGGGAAAACTTTAGTATTGTTTATGATAAATACATCACCATCATTAAAGTATTCAAGTATATCTTTAAAATGACGGTGTTCAATCTTTTGAGTCTTTCGATCGAGAACCATCATATTAACATCATCTCTTGTTTTGGAAGGTGTTCCGGCAATTAATTCCGGAGGTAAATGAAAACGGAATTGAGATAATTTCATTTTATATTTTTGGTTAAAAGGAGTGCAAAATTAACACAAAATTCATAAAAAGTCAAGCGACTTTAATGCTATTAAACTCAACTGGGTGAGAAAAGTTACGGTTTTTCAAACAAGTTCGTAATTTCTTGTCCTTCCTGTAAGTGGTAAACGATGATACCAAGTTGTTGGGCAGCCATTGTGTTTACTATTGTATCGTCGATAAAGAGTGTTTCAAAAGGCTCCAGATTGTTTTCATCCAGAACTATTTTAAAAATAGCCTGGTCAGGCTTTTTCAAATGAAGGAGGTAAGAAAAATAAACTTTCTCAAATAGCGAATCAAAATTCTGGTAACCATATTGCTGTTGAAAATCTTCCCGATATTTCAAGTAATGGATTTCATTTGAATTACTCAGGAGAAAGATTCTGAATCTTTCGCGCAAACTTTCCAATAGTCTGACACGTGGTTCGGGAATTTCCAGTAAGAGGGCATTCCAGGCCTCTGAAATTGCTTGATCGGAGGGAGGTCTTTGGTAATAATTCCGAATGGTATCTATAAATTGTTTGGAAGTAATAAGACCTGTTTCATAGGATGAACAAAGCAACTCAAATTGTCTTTCCTGTTCGGACGGAGTCCCTGAAAATTCTGCTTTAATCAGACCGAAGTTTTTGAATTTTTCAATAGACCTTTTAATATCAAGATTACAAATCACTCCACCAAAATCGAAGATGATGTTTTTAATTGATTCGTGATGAGGAATAGTCGGTTTGAGTTGAATCATATGAAGTAGTTGATAAAGAAAACCATTTTGCAAAAATGCAATTTTTTTTCTATTTTTGCCGGCCCTGTATTTGTACTTCGTAAATACTACTTTGTACTTTACAGAAGAGGGCCTATAGCTCAGTTGGTTAGAGCACCTGACTCATAATCAGGTGGTCCCTGGTTCAAGTCCAGGTGGGCCCACAAAAAGAACCTTCTGAGATTTCTTCAGAAGGTTCAGCAAAAACTATTTATCTATGAAGATTAAGAAGTAACCGGGAATTTATTCTTGATTTTCCGGTGTTTCACTTTTACGCTTGAGATATTCATTGAACGCTTTTTCACCTTCTTCATTCCAGAACTGATCATAATAACCCCATTTTGCACCATTATAATCCCTGCAATTATTCCTTTCATACATGTAGTTTCTGTGTCTCCATGGACCAAATCTGTGATGTCCATGTGGATGGTGTCCATGATGAAAGTTTCCAAAGAGGACTTTTGCCAGAATAGCCAGTCCAAATGCCTGCCAATAAGAAATAACTGTTAGATGGAAGATGGTCGGCATCAACCAATTCCAAAGCCACATTACGACCGCTCCAAAAAGGAAAGCAAATGCCGTAAACCCAACGATTCCCAATACTATCCATCCGGCTTTGCGTTTATGACCACAGTAAGGATGGCTTTTTTGATTCTTGTTTTCTGTTGTTTCCATGATATTTATTGTTGATTGGTTAATAAAATTTTATGCAATTTTGATAATGCTCTATGTTTTCGCGATAGCAAGGTCACGATAGGAACATTCCATTCCTCTGATAGTTCTTCATAGGTTTCATTGTCAAATTCCGTTGCAATGATTACAGCCTGTTCATCAGGTCTGAGCTGCGAAATGGCTTCCTGAAGCCTTTCCGGCTCAATGTTTGAATACTCTTTTTCTTCTGTTAATGTTTCATCGGTTAAAGTATTAAGTAAATAATTCTCTTTCTTTTTGTCATTAAAACGCTCTATAGAAACTGTTCTTTGCTTTTTTGTCTGTGTATCGATGATTTTATTTTTAACAGATCGATAAATATAGGCTGTTAGATTTCCGATCTGTGCATTCACTTCAAGTTTATTGATCAAACCCAAAATAACATCCTGAACGATGTCTTCAGGTGAAGCTTCAAAAAAACGATCTTCAAGATTCTTGCTGACAAAATTGACCAACTTATGGTACTCAAGCCGGAAGAATGTCTCCAATGATTTTTTTTGAATCTCTTTTTCCATGATGTTGAAGACGGAATGATATGATTTTATTGCAAGACTTGAAAAAAAAAGTTCCAATGCTAAGATAATTAGTTCTAAAACGGATACAAAATATTACAACCCAAAAGCGGAATAAGCATTTAAACAATTTTGATTAAAATGTGAATTCAAAAAGCAGGATAATATCTATCTTTGGCAAGTTGATTCTAAAGGTAAACTAAAAATTAATTCTTAAACATGAAAAAGATTGCAATACTACTTACACTTTCATTCTTATTCGGGATAGAGATATTTGGGCAGGAAATAGGGTCAGAAAAAGTTCCTGGCCAGGTTAAAGTTGCCTTTAATAAGCAATTTCCAGCAGCAAAAATGGTGAAATATGAATTAAATAATGCAGATTATGTAATATCATTCCTGGAAAAAGGCAAACAATTTATTTTCACCTATGATCGTTCCGGGAATTTGCTTTCCACTGATAGAGAAATAACCCCTGAAGGTCTGCCGAAAGAAGTTTCATCAACGGTATCAAAGAATTTCCCCGGATATACAATTATCACTGTAGTAAAAAGGGAAGCTCCGGATAAAGGAATTTGCTTTGAAATGGATCTTAAAAAAGAGGGAGAAGGATATACTGTCAGATTTGGTGATCACGGCGAAATTTTGATGAAAGTGGCAAGAAAAGTTGAATTTAAAGTAAATACAAAATCAAAAAAATAATATAGTCAGGATAAGAAGGGGAGATAGACAGCATGTATTATTAAAGGTGCAATAAAGTTCCGGATTGACTAATTTCTTACCTCTATGGGAATAACAACTTTCAAACTTATATTCCTACCCATGTCATAAATTCCTGATCTTCCTGTAGTATTTTTAGGATAAGGTTCAAAATATTTCAACCTGCTTAAGTGCGACTGATAAGCGATATCAAAAATATTGCTGCATGCAATATGAATACTACAAAAAACACTCCCATTTTTCTTAGTAATATCGCTTCCTATTCCTGCATTAAAAAGTGTGTACCCTGGAGTGGCTGATTCTGTATTGTCAGCAAGGTAAACCCTGTTCTGCTTTGCATAATATTCCATAGAAATGAGAGCATATACAGACGAAAAATGTTTTATTCCTTTATCGAATTCCACACGTAGTTCCGAATGGGTATGCAATGGTGGAATGAAGGGCAGATATCTGGAACTATCGTTGATCTTTGTACCATTCCCTCCCTCATTAACCCCATAAACTACAGAAAGGGAATTTTCAAAGTGCAACCATTTAAAAAAATGAATATCCAGGCTAACTTCTCCACCATATAGAACAGCTTCAGCCTGACTAAATTTGAAAGTTTCGTTCCCTTTTACAATGATAGAATCCTGTCCCATATGGTTCAGTACTTTCTGGTTAAAGATATAATTGGAGATTTCACTATAAAACCCTTCAACGCTTAGGATGACTGGTCTTGATGTAAAAAAGAAGCCAAGGTCTCCCTGAAGACTGAATTCAGGTTTAAAATCAGGATTCCCAATCTGATAAATGTTTGTACCGGGATGGACTCCATTCGCGGAAATTTCAGCAATATTGGGTGCCCGGAAACCACGGGCTATATTGGCTTTCAGGCTAAGACTTTTCGTGATACTATAGGTCATCCCTGCACTTCCTGATAACCCGGAAAAAGTGTGCTTAAATGCCGAAAATTGCTTTGTAGCTCTAGCAGTATCAGGAAGATTCACTTGTATATCGAAGCCAGTTAAGGGATCTTTGCGGATAAACATCTGGTCATTTGTAAAAAATCGCATATCATACCTTGCACCGGCACTAACTTCGATTTTTTTAAATGATTTTTTTAGGAGTAAAAAAGCGCCCAAATCAAATTGCCTGTAATCAGGAATAATGAATTCTGTACCTTTATTTGAATTGAGTTGGTACATCCCATTCACGCCCGGAGTAATTTCCCATCCTTTGATTTCAGGTAAGTAATATTTGACATCATAGGTAAAAGTATGAAGGTAAAGATCCAAACCTGGAGTTTCAGGAGCCTGTGGGTGACTAAATTCCTGCCTGATATTTTCCTGGTATCCAAGGATAATGCCAATTTTACTGCCATCAAAATAAATATTGGATGTTGAGTAAAGCCTGTAATGCTGTACGTGTTGGTGCAAAACGGAGATTTTATATGAATTTAATTCAGATTTACTGACGATAGGCCTTACTGAATCAGCTTCGGTAATTTGTTTAGTGAACTGGCGTGTTAGCGAATCGCGACTCCCATCAGGGATCTCCTGGAGATCATTAAAAATAGAAAAATTAAGATGTGAATATCCCCATTGCTTGTTTATTCCCGTGTAAATATTTGCATCTGTTTCACTGAAAGCTGTATTATAGACCCTGCCATCATATCTATCCTGATAATCCTTAGCTTGCTTGTGGGAAATTCTACCACCCCAGATGATGCCTTTCTGGTTTCCATCAAGAGAAAGTGAACCACCAAACAAGCCATTATTTGTTTGATATTCACCAAGGAAATTTCCTTTTATTGTTCCAGTGGGAACAGAGGGGAAAGGGATCAGATTTACTACTCCGGCCAACCCATCTGATCCATATGTTAAACTGGAAGGTCCTTTGACAACTTCTGCTTTGTCGATGCTATATTCATCAACTTCAATACCATGTTCATCTCCCCATTGCTGGCCTTCTTGCCTAACATCATCAAACAAAGTCAATACCCTGTTGTATCCCATTCCGCGGATAAATGGTTTGGAGATATTTGGGCCAGTAGTAACTTCACTGATACCCGGAAGCTTTGTTAGTGCATCGATGATATTGGTATTCAGACTGAGGTTTATTTCTTTACTTTCAAGAACAGCAATAGGGACAGGACTTCTTCTGATTTCGGTTGCTTTTGAAGTTCCTGTTACTACAACTTCATTCATCTGTTCAGGAGATTCCTCAATGGTAAAATCTTTTTGTGAAAGGGTTGTCAGATCAACCGATTCAATAATTGTTTTATAGCCCACATAACTAATTCTGACTAGAATTTTTCTTTTTGGAAGGTTGGAGATTTTATAGTGCCCTGATGTATCAGTAGTTGTGCCAATTGTCAGTTCCGGAATGAAAATGTTAACCCCAAACAGCGGTTCCTTACTTTTTTGATCCAAAACAAATCCTGATAGGGTAACCTGAGATTGGGCATTAAAGGCTGAAATCAAACAAAGGGATAAAAAAAATTTCTTAACTAAATTAAACATATTAATCTTGTTGATGTAATATTGGAAAAAATGCAATGGATAATTATCAGGAATCCAAGGCAGTTGTAAGAATAAAATCAGAAGTAAAAAAAAAACCTCCGGTCAGGAGACAGAACTAGATCAGTGGAGGGGCTCTTAAAAAGGGGAGGCTGACAGACTTTCCAGGAGTGAAATTTTGTTGAGAGAATGAATACTCAAAATAATTAATTTCCTTGTTAATGGAAACTTTTTTCAGAGAGTAAATAAAAGTGGAAAAAGTAACCTGAAAAATGTTACAATGTTTGTGAAGTTTCTCAATAGTTACTAAAGAATGATAAACGTCATGTGTATCTTCATGTCCGAAAAGGTCATGCACGACCTCTCTTGGTGTCAATACTGGCAAAAGACATACAAGTAAAAGAAAAGAGAGATAACGATTGATTTGAATCATAGTGCAAAGATAGTAATATTTATTACAGGCTTATGATTGAAGAAAATTTAGAATGCAAGAATGCAGGAATTTTGGTTTCTTGTTATTGGTTATTAAAATGGAGTTGTAGATCCAGAGTGCTGGGTATATCTAAAGTATATGTGAACAATGTCTAAACAAAAGAACCTGTAAGAAAAACCTATGGCCGGAGTAAAGAATGAGTAAAGAATGAGTAAAGAATGAGTAAAGAATGAGTATAGGATGAGTATGCTTCTTTTTTTTCAAATAATTGAAGAAAAATATTTGATAGTTCTTTTCAAACCTTCTTCAAGGGGAACTTTTGGCTCCCAATTCAGTTCTTTTTTGGCTAGCCGGATATCTGGCTGGCGTTGTGTAGGATCATCCGGAGGAAGAGGCATCCTGATGATCTTTGACTTGGAATTTGTCAACCGTATTACATTCTCAGCAAGTTCCATAATGGTAAATTCTACCGGGTTACCAATGTTTACCGGGCCTGTAAACTCTTCCCTTGTATTCATCATGCGGATCATTCCTTCAATTAAATCGTCGACATATTGAAAACTACGGGTCTGAGTACCATCACCATATATAGTGATGTCATCGCCTTTGAGTGCCTGAACAATAAAGTTCGAAACTACGCGTCCGTCATTTGGATGCATTCGTGGGCCATAGGTATTGAAAATCCTGATGATTTTAATCCGTACATTATTTTGTTTATGATAATTAACAAACAATGTTTCGGCTGCCCGTTTTCCTTCATCATAACAAGCTCTGGGTCCAATTGGGTTTACATGCCCCCAATAGTTTTCTGGTTGAGGATGAATATCCGGATCTCCATAAACTTCACTTGTTGACGCTTGCAAAATCTTAGCCTTGATTCTTTTAGCCAATCCAAGCATATTGATTGCCCCCATCACCGATGTCTTCACTGTTTTGATTGCATTATACTGATAATGAATGGGCGAAGCAGGACAAGCCAGGTTATAGATTTCGTCAACTTCAATAAAAAATGGCATGGTTACATCATGACGGATTAATTCAAAATAGGGATTGCTTAAAAGAGAAACGATATTTTGTTTCTGTCCGGTGAAGTAATTATCAAGGCAGACAACCTCATTACCATCATTCAATAATCGTTCGCAAAGGTGTGAACCAAGGAATCCAGCACCACCAGTGACCAAAACCTTATTCTTTACCATGGGTTTAAGATTAAATTAAATTTGATCATCAAAAATAAGCATAATTAATTGAATCTGACAAATATTATTAAAATACGCCACATAAAAAACTGCCAGTTCTTCTACCAAATAGTCAACAGACCCTAACAAACCTCCTTATTATTACGTTTTCTAAAACTGATAGTACACAAAACAATGAAATTTATTCTAGTTATGGAATTTTTTCTTAAAATAAAAAATATCTTTTAACTTTGCCACACAATTTTTTAATAAGACTATAAATGAGACAACTATTGATCTTAATGGTTAAAACCGCACAATTGTGCGATTATTTTGATCAAAATGGCTCGACTCCTTCATACTTATTAGCAAGTCAAACAGAAATGCACTAAATTATTCTAATTATGACTTGGTTATTGTTGCATTGAAACACAAATAAAATGCAAACCTTTTTTTTGGCTTTTATTTGGCTTCTTTTTTGTACCATAGATAAGTTTTTCCCTGTTGTTATGTTGCCCAATCGAAATAATAAAAGTATAACATATATTTTATGAAGAAAATTTTACCTTTTGACCACATAGAAAATACGAATAATTTTTCCTGGTCTGTTTTTGCCACTGTCGTCCTGATTCTTATAATGAGTATGTCAAACATTCAGGTTGATGGTCAAAATTGCACGGTAAATGCCGGTGTTGATCAAACCATATGTGGAAACTCAACAATGACGCTATATGGTGTTAAAAATGGATTATACCAAACCGGGGTTGTAACCTGGGCTCAGGTTTCGGGGCCTAGTGTCACGATAGTCAATCCTCATAATCTTACGACGAATGTTACGGGTTTTACCGCGAATAGCACTTATACGTTTAGTCTGAGCACCAAATGTCTGGATGGGTCATTGGTTGTGGACTATGTAAATTATACCGTCAATCCCATCACTACTGCAAATGCAGGCCCAAATCAAACTCTATGCCCTGGAAGTGGAACTTTAGCAGCAAATGCTCCTGCCACAGGTGAAACAGGTGTTTGGACTGTTGTTTCGGGAACCGGGATTACAATAACTACACCGTCTTCACCGACAAGTGCCATCATTATCAGCCCTACTGGTTCATCTACAGTGACTCTTCGTTGGACAATTACCGGGCCAGTTGGTCCTCCGCAATGTTATTCGCAAAGCGACATGGTTATTACTAATCCCGGCGGAGTGACTCCGGTTACAGCAGGATCCAATCAGACACTTAGCAATTGCTATTCTTCCACCACATCGACTAACCTAGCAGGGAGTTTTGGCGGCAATGGGATAAATGGGCAGCATGGTACATGGACGGTGCTTAGTGGGCCTAATATCCCGACATTTGGTAATATAAATCAAAACAATACCAGCGTTTCAAACCTGATCCAGGGTACGTATGTCTTTCAATGGACTGTATCTGGTCCCTGTGCCAATGGTTCAGCAACTGTCACAATTATAGTCCCTGCTCCAACTGCAAATGTGACAGGGGCATCTACTTCATCACTTTCTTTTTGTGACAATAGGACCTCTTTTATTCTGGCCGGTAATTATCCCCTCTATACAGGAGAAGTTGTACAATGGGTTCAGAGCTCCGGTCTAACCGCAACAATTGCCTCTCCCAATACACCTATTACAAGTGTGACTGTTCCAGTTGGAGCAGGAAGTTATTCTTTCACATATACCATTTCTAATCCTGTTACAGGCTGTTCTTCATCTGCAGTTGCCAATGTTAACTATTATACTCCACCTTCAATTACGATTACCGATGGATCCTTTATTATTTTACCTTGCGGAGACTCAGTCGCATCCGTCGATTATACACAAACAGGCTCCGGAAATCTTCAATGGAGTATACTCTCCGGACCGACCACATGGTACTATACTTCAATTCCGACCGCTTATCAGAATGCAACATCTTCACCTCAGCTCATACCGCATTTAACAGTTCCGGGTACATATATAATAAGGTTCCGTAAGACTCCGGGTGTTGGATCTTCATGCTCAACAGTGTATGCTGATGTTAGTATCATTGTTTCAGCAGTGCCAACTGCCAGTAATGCTGGTACACCTCAATTGTTGGCATGTAATGTATTTCAAACTGCTCTTGCAGGGAATGTTCCTACTGTCGGGATGGGAACTTGGACACAAGTAAGTGGCCCCAATACTGCCGTAATTGCAAATCCAAATCTTAACAACTCAAATATATCAGGCCTTATCAATGGGATATATCAGTTACGTTGGTTAATCAGTGCAGGTCCTATGTGCCCTTCCTCTCAGTCAGATACAAGAGTTGTAGTTGCAAATACGACTCCAACAACTGCGAACGCAGGCCCTGATCAAACAGTTTGCTATGCGACACCTTTTACCCTTCAGGGAAATAGCCCTGCGCTAAATGAAGTTGGCACCTGGACTGTTACTCCTTCAACTGGCATTACGTTCTCAAATGTTAATTCTCCCAATGCTATTGTTAATGGATTTGTAATAAGCACTGCTTATATATTTAAGTGGACCATTACAAATGCTTGTGGTTCTACTTCCGATACTACAACGATAACAACCTCTTCAACTCCTGGGCCAATCCAGGCAAATGCTGGCCCTGATCAGTGTCTTACAACCGGGACGACCACTATGACTATGGCAGGGAATGATCCTACTCCAGGAACTGGTCTTTGGACGCAACTTACAGGACCAAGTTCGTCCACCATTACAAACCCAACGCTCAATACCACAACCGTAACGGGATTGATAACAGGAACTTATACTTTCCAATGGGCTATTACACATAATCTTTGTGTGGTTTCACGAGATACAATGATGGTTACCATTTCACTTCCTGCCACAATTGCAAATGCCGGGCCAAACCAGATGATTTGTGGTACTTCTGTTACCTTAAATGGGAATACTCCAATCATTGGAACAGGATTATGGACACAAGTTATTGGGAATGCTGGTGCTACTATTGTTTCACCGACTTCTCCGACCACTCAGGTTACCGGACTTTTAGACGGAGTTTATGTATTTCGTTGGACAATTTCCAACCAAGCTTGTTCGAGTAATTATTCGGACGTAACAATTTATGTTTCGACCCCACCTTCACCAGCTATCGCTGGTCCTAACCAGACACTTTGTGGCACTACTTCCACAAATATGGCAGCAACTCCAATTACCAATGGTACAGGACTTTGGATTTTACTTAGTGGGCCCAATACACCAACAGTTGCAAATTATTCTTCGCCAACAACACTGGTGTCAGGAATGATCACAGGAGTTTATGCTTTCCGATGGCTTGTTAGTACTGGTCCATATTGTCCTATTAACACAAGTGACATGACCATTACAGTTTATCAAAATGCCAATGCAGGAAGTGACCAGACTTATTGTGATGCGACTTCAGTGAATCTTACTGGTAATGTCGCCAGTACAGGAACATGGACCCAAATTGGTACAACTCCCAATATTGCAACAATAACAACAACTGGTTCCAACACAGCCACAGCTTCCGGATTAATAACAGGCTATTATACATTTCAATATGCTATTGCACCAGCTGGTGGTTGTCCAGGAACCACATCGACCATGCATGTTACGATCTCAGGTCAGCCAGCTACTGCTAATGCAGGCCCTGATCAGAACCTTTGCGGAGCCACTTCCTTTACTTTCGCAGCGACACCTAACCCTGTTCCGAATGGACAAACAGGTACATGGACATTGAGTGCCGGCCCTTCAGGGGGTTCATTTTCTGACATTCATTCACCCACAGCAACTTATACGGGCGCGGTACCCGGTTTATATGTTTTCGTTTGGACCATGAGTCAGGGAGGTTGCAGTAATGCTGATCAGGTCAGGATCACAAATTATGCAGCACCTACTCCATCAAATGCAGGCCCAACACAGGATGTTTGCGGGACTGTAGCTACCATGGAAGCCAATACTCCGGTCAACGGAACAGGTAACTGGTCGCAAATCAGCGGACCAAACATTGCTACAATTACATCCATAATACTTCCAAATACTACCATTACAGGTTTGATTGATGGAACATATGTTTTTCGTTGGACCATTTCAAATGGCCCAACTTGTACACCAAGTAGTTCAGATGTTACAATAAATGATCACACTGGGCCAACAACAGCTAATGCCGGCCCGGACCAAACCCTTTGTGACGCTTCTTCAGTAACCCTGGCGGGGAATGTAATAACATTAGGATCTGGTCTCTGGACTCAACTTAGTGGACCTACTGCAATCATTGCAAATCCTACAATCAACAATACCAGTGTGACCTTACCATCCCCCGGATTGATTGCAGATGTTTACAATTTCGTGTGGACTTCTACTTTATCATGGACTTATGGTATTGGTAACTGTGTATCATCAGATACAGTTCAGGTTACCAATAATCCTTTACCCTCAACGGCCAATGCAGGTCCTGATCAATCGGTTTGTCTCTATAGTCCGATTACCCTTGCTGCTGTTCCGCCGACTGTTGGGGTAGGAACCTGGACACAAGATGCAGGACCATCAACAGTGACTTTTACTGATGTTCATTCTCCGACAACAAATGTAAATGGTGTTGGGGTTGGAACCTATACTTTCCGTTGGACAGTTACAAATGTTGGTTGTCCTTCAAGTTATGCCACTGTCAATGTGACCATGAACCAAAACCCAAGCATTGCAATTGCTGGACCAAACCAGATTCTATGCAATGGCAGCGCTGCATTGATGGCAGGGAATACACCTGTATTTGGTACCGGAACCTGGACATTGATAAGTGGTCCGGGAGTTCCTACTATCACTACACCCAACAATCCAACAACAACCATTACAGGAATAATTACTCCCGGAGTATATATTTTCCAATGGGAAATTGCCACAGGTCCACTCTGTACTTCTGATGACCAAATGCAGATTACAAGATATACTGACCTGGGTATTACGGGCCCATCAAGTGCAACCATTTGTACGGGAGGAACACTGACATTGAGTGTCTCGGTTACCGGAGGGACAGGAACCTTAACTTATCAGTGGCAGCAAAGCAATGATGGACTTACAGGTTGGGTAAACGCGACTGGTGGGAGTGGTGCAACGACTAATACTTATACTACTCCTACATTAACTTCAAATCTTTATTACCAATGTATTGTAACTTGTGATTGTGGTACTGCAACTTCATCTGCTGCCCTTGTTACTGTTGTCCCCAATCCAACCATCACTACTGATCCTGTTGGATCAACCATATGCAGTGGCAGTACCTATGTATTGACAGTATCGGCAGCAAATGGAACGCCATCTTTAAATTACCAATGGCAATATAATACCACAGGTTGCGGAGGAACATGGACGAATACTGGAACAAACAGTAGTAGCTTTACAACATCTGCCTTGACACAAACGACCTATTACCGGGTTCTTGTTTCTGCTACCGGCAATGGTTGTACTACGGCCACCTCTGCCTGTGCTACAGTTTATGTGCCCGTAATTACAACTCAACCCACAGCTCTTACTAATATCTGTAATGGCGGCCAGGCAACACTGACTACTTCAGCCGCCGGTGGAACTGCCACATTCACTTATCAATGGCAATCTTCAACAACAACAGGTGGTCCTTATAGCGATATTCCTGGTGCAACTTCAGCGTCTTATACAACGTTAGTATTAGCCACAGGAGATTATTATTATCAATGTGTAATTACTTCAAGTACTCCAACTTGTACTTTAACAACAAATGAATCACATGTTCATGTTGTTGCTGACCCGACATTTTCTTCTCAAACCGGTAATCAAAGTATTTGTGTTGGTGGAACTGCAACTGAAAGTGTTACACCTACTGGTGGGTTAGGGGGATTTACTTATCAATGGTACAGCGCTACCAGTTGCGCTGGCCCTTTCACACCGATCTCAGGGGCAACAAATAACAGTTATTCACCAGGAACAATGACTATTGCAGGAAATTATTTTTATCAATGCATTGTTAATCAAACTGCTTCAGGTTGTACTGCCACTTCAAACTGCATGGAACTTACAGTTGTTGCTGATCCAGCCATCACGACTAATCCTGTTGGCTCTACTATTTGCAGCGGAACAACTTATACAATGAGTGTTATCGCCACAGGTGGAACACCTTCATTGAATTATCAATGGCAATCTAACACAACAGGGTGTGGAGGAACATGGACCAATACAGGTACTAACAGTAGCAGCTTGACTACTGCAGCCTTGACGCAAACGACTTATTACCGTGTTTTGGTTTCAGCTACAGGCAATGGGTGTACTACCGTTACCTCTTCTTGCGCCACTGTTTATGTTCCACGTATTAAAACACAACCTTCTGCCTCTAATTCAAATATTTGTATTGGGGGATCTTCTGTATTGACAGTAACTACTGAAGTTGGTGTACCACCTATCGGATACACTTATGAGTGGCAATACAATGATGGTTCATCATGGAATGATGTTGTCAATGGAACACCTTCAGGCGCTACTTATACGAACACAACTACCTCAAGTATGACTGTTTCCGGTTTTGGACAGGCTGGGGCTAATGTTTACCAAGTGATTGTGCACGTGACATCTCCAGCTTGTACTGACCTGACATCGAGTAGTGTCACTGTAAATGTGGTGGCTGATCCAACAATCGACACTCAACCAACCAGTCCTGCTTCCATCTGTGTTGGAGGAACCACTGCAAACATGTCAATATCTGCAACCGGAGGAACACCCTCATTACACTATCAATGGCAATATAACAATGGTTCTTCTTGGAACAATGTTGTGAATGGCACACCAACAGGAGCTGTATATACTGGTGCTACAACCACATCGTTTTCTGTTGCAGGTATATCAGTGGCAGGTAATTACCAATACCAGTGTTTGGTTACTGCAACTGGGAGTGGTTGTGATCCGGCTACTTCTAACCCTGTTACAGTTACTGTTGTGCCTGATCCGACACTAACAACTCCTGTGTACACAAATACCAGTATTTGCGTTGGTGGGACTACAACAGTTAGTAGTAGCATAAGCGGAGGAACTGGTATACCCTTATATCAATGGCAATACTACAATGGATCAACCTGGAATAATGTGGTTAACAGCACACCTGCCGGAACGACATATACGAATGCAACTACATCGACAATGACAATTTCCGGAACATCACTGCCGGGCACCTATCAATACAGGCTAACCACCACTAATTCTCCGCAAAAATGTAATTTCAACAGTGCAGGCGCTTCTTACAATGTTTTAGCCAATCCGTCAATATCAACACAACCCATTGGATCAGATATCTGTAATGGTGGAATCGCGACAATGAGCGTTAGTGCGACAGGTGGCACCCCTTCACTGTTATACCAATGGCAAAGTGCAAGTAGTATTGCAGGTCCATATTCAAATGTTGTAGGTGGAACAGGAGCAAATACATCCACTTATACCACTGATCCATTGTCATCAAACACTTATTATAACGTTGTGATCAGCGCTACCGGTAACGGTTGCGGAACAGTAACATCCAATAATATCTCTGTAATCATTCATGCCGTGCCCATAGTCAATACACAACCTGCCGATAATACTATTTGTAATGGAGGAACTGCCACTATGAGTATTTCTGCAAGTGGTGGTACCCCGGTATTGCTCTATCAATGGCAAAGTTCAAGTAACATTGCAGGACCGTATACAAATGTTACTGGTGGTTCTGGAGCAAATACAAATACGTATACAACCGGAACTCTGTCTTCAACAACATATTATCAGGTAGTAGTCACAGCAACCGGTAATGGTTGTACAACTACTATTTCCAACCCAGCAACTGTAACAGTTGTACCTGATCCGACTATTGATGTTCAGCCGGTTGATGCAACTATTTGCAGCGGGACAACAACAGTGTTGACCGTTACAGCCCATGGAGGCACACCAACGTTGCTCTATCAGTGGCAATATTCAATATCAAATTCGCCATATTCATGGATTAATGTTACGGATGGTTCAGGTGGAGCAACAAACTCATATACCACAGCTTCTCTAACTGCTACAAAATACTACAGGGTACAGCTTTCAGCTACCGGAAGTGGATGTACTTCCATTTCTTCAAATCCAGTGGCAGTGCATATTCCACATATAGTAACCCAGCCTGTGAGCGCTACAATTTGTAGTGGAGGCTCTCAACTTCTAAGTGTAGTTACAGGATCAGATGGAGGAACAGCGACTTACACTTACCAATGGCAGGTTTCAGCAATTGATTGTACAATAGGGTTCTTTGATATCCCTGGTGCAACAAGCAGTACTTACACGACACCAACCCTTACAGGGAACAGATATTATCAATGTAATATTTCTGTATCGAATCCTACTTGTTCACTGGTAACTAATTGTGCCACAGTAACAGTTGTACCTGTACCAAATATAAGTGGACAACCTTCGGGTGCAATAATATGTTCTGGTTCGACATATACCATGAGTGTAATTGCCAGTGGTGGAACGCCTTCATTGACTTATCAATGGCAAAGTTCAAGCGCTCTTGCCGGTCCCTATAGTAATGTTTCAGGAGGGACTGGTGCTACTACAGCTACTTATACTACTCCTTCTCTTACTACTACAACATTTTACCAGGTTGTTGTATCAGCCGCAGGGAATGGCTGCACCTCTGTAACCTCTGTTCCTGTAACTGTGACAGTTAGTCTAAAATCCACTGCTAATGCTGGTGGAAACGGTACTACATGCAGTACCAGTTCGTATACATTGAGCAGCGCAACTGCAACGAATTATACGAGTCTGCTATGGACGACTTCCGGCACAGGAACCTTTAATAATCCCACTGCGTTGAATCCTATTTATACTCCCAGTGCAGCTGATATCTCGGCTGGAACAGTGGCCCTAACCCTTACAGCATATCCTGCCGTTCCATGCACAAGTGTAAGCAGCAGTATGACCCTATCAATAACATTGGCTCCAACGGCAAATGCTGGACCTAATGCAAATGTTTGCCAGGGAACCGCTTATACAATCAGTGGGGCTTCTGCTTCCAATTATTCTTCCATTCTATGGACAGCGACAGGGGCGGGTGCACTTACCAATGCAGGAACTTTGACACCTACTTATACTCCAACTGCCGGACAGACAGGAACGGTTACTTTGACATTAACTGCAAACCCAAAAACAGGATGTTCAACATCTGCTGTTTCAACGATGACACTGACAATAACAGCAGCTGCAACAGCTAATGCTGGAACAAATCATACTATTTGCAATACTGGAAGTTATAGTGTAATTGGTTCTTCTGCCACCAATTATACAAGTCTTTTATGGACAACTTCAGGAACAGGCACCTTTAACAACCAAACAATTTTAGCCCCTGTTTATACTCCTAGTGCAGCAGATATTCTAGCAGGATCAGTTACTTTGACTTTGACTGCAAATGCCAATGCTCCTTGTAGTAATGTATCAAGCAGCATGATTTTAACTATAACAGCAGCACCTGTGTCAAATGCAGGGCCAAATGCTACGATTTGTACTTTAGCAACCACTTATACGTTAAGTAATTCTTCTGCACAGAATTATTCTACATTAGCCTGGACCACTAACGGTTCAGGTTCATTCAATAATTCAACAACACTTCATCCAATTTATACTCCCAGTGCAGGAGATATATCTACAGGATCCGTGGTTCTTACACTTACTGCTAATCCTAACACAGGTTGCGGTTCTGCTGCTGTTTCGACCATGACATTAACAATTGTCAGCGCTCCCACAGCCTATGCCGGAGGAAACAATACGATATGCAGTACAGGAACATATCTCTTAAGCAGTGCAACTGCAACCAATGCAGCAAGCTTATTATGGACAACATCTGGTACTGGTACTTTTAATAATCCAACAACTCTTCATCCAATCTATTCACCGAGTTTAGTTGATATTGCGGCTGGAACAGTTACCCTTACCCTGACTGCATACGCTAATGCACCATGTAGCAATGTCAGTAACAGTATGACTTTATCGATAACTCAAGCTTCTACTGCCAATGCTGGTCCAAATGCAACTGTTTGCCAGGGAACCGCATTTACTGTTAGTGGAGCTTCAGCTACAAATTATGCTTCTTTATTATGGACAGCAACGGGAGCAGGGGCGCTTACCAATGCTGGTACTTTGACTCCTACCTATACACCAACGACGGGACAGACCGGAACTGTAACACTTACTTTGACTGTAACCCCAAAATCAGGATGTTCAACTCCTGCAGTATCAACAATGACTTTGACGATTACAGCTGCTGCAACTGCTAATGCAGGATTAAACGCTACAATATGCAGTACAAGTGCCTATACTGTTGTTGGTTCCTCGGCCAGTAATTATACAAGCCTTCTTTGGACTACATCGGGTACTGGAACTTTTAATAATCCAAACGTTCTTACCCCTACTTATTCTCCAAGTGCTGCTGATATTAATGCAAGTTCCGTGACGCTGACCTTAACAGCAACTGCTAATCCTCCTTGTTCCAATTCATCTGCAAGTATGATCCTGACGATTACAAAAGCACCAATAGCAAATGCCGGATCAAATGCAACGATTTGTAGTTCTGCTTCAAATTATTCCTTAAGCAGTGCAACTGCAAGTAATTATCTGACACTTGCTTGGACAACCTCTGGTTCAGGTACATTTAGCAATGCAACCATAATAAATCCTAGTTATACTCCAAGTAATGCGGATAAAACTGCCGGAAATGTGACCCTCAAGTTAACGGCAAATCCCAATACCGGTTGTTCAACGCCCGCAGTTTCTACAATGACATTGACCATTACTTCCGCTGCGACAGCCAATGCAGGAGGAAACAATACGATCTGCAGCACTACAGGTTATACCCCTACTTCTGCATCTGCAACAAATTATACAAGTTTGTTGTGGACTACGTCTGGCACGGGAACATTTAACAATCAGACGATTATAAATCCAATCTATACTCCAAGTACAACAGATATTACTGCCGGAACTGTTAATCTGACATTAACAGCTTATGCCAACGCTCCTTGCACAAATGCAAGTAGTACAATGACACTTACCATTAACACTGCTCCTATTGCAAATGCTGGTCCAAATCAAACCTTCTGTTCTAATATCACTTCAGCAATCATGGCTGCAAATACCCCGGCTCCAGGTACAGGTTTATGGACAAAAGTTAGTGGTCCGGGAAATCCGTTCATTACTAATCCGACATCACCAGTAACAACTATTACATCACTTGGAATAGGTATTTCAATATTTAAATGGACAGTATCGGATGGAGTCTGTACCCCTGCTACTTCAAATGTAACGATCAACAGGCAATCTTGCGCTCCCGTCACCTTCAATGAACATGAATATACTTGTCTGAACACACCAATATCTGGTAATGTTCTAGCTAATGGTGATTATTCACCTGAAGGAAGCCCATTATTAGTTAGTACCACTCCGGTTTTAAATGTTTCACATGGTACATTTAGTGTTCTTGTCAATGGAAATTTCAATTATAATCCAAATACAGGATACATAGGAACAGATGAGGCTATTGTTGCAATTTGTGATACTTTCGGTGTCTGTACCAATGATACTGTATTTCTTAATGTGGTTCAGGCAGTTACAGCGGATGCAGGTCCTAACCAGCAATTATGTGAAGAGTCGACAACGACACTAACGGGTAATTATCCACCTTCAGGAAGTGTAGGAAACTGGACATATGTATCAGGTCCGAATGTTGTGACCCCCTCTCCATCAAATTCACCTGCTGCGACAGTAATAGGATTGATACCAAGCACAACACCATATGTTTTCAGATATACAGTAACTTCAACATATCCAGGGATAACTTGTTCAAGTTTTGCTGATGTACAGGTGATAAATTACAACTATCCATCCTTGCCCTATCCTGGGCCGGATCAGGTACTATGTTTGAGTAGTGGATCATCAACTTCCACGACATTAACAGGGAATACTCCAGTATATGGAACGGGAACCTGGGTAGAAGATCACGGTCCCTCGGTTGCTGTGATAGCTACTCCTACAAATCCTACGACCTTAGTTTCAAATCTGGTTCCGGGTTCCTATGCATTTTTGTGGATCATCGGAAACGGGAACTGTGAGCCAAATCAAGCCGCGGTAAATGTTACAGTCAACACACCAGCAACAGTTAGTGCAGGATCAAATGGAACAATCTGTAGTACTTCGACCTATACTTTATCAGGTTCTTCTGCGACGAACTATACTTCATTGACCTGGAATACGACAGGTAGTGGGTTCTTCAACGATGCTACCTTACTGCATCCTGTATATACGCCCAGTGCCGGAGATATTTCAAACGGTAGTGTTACCTTGAGCTTGACAGCGAACAGCAGTGCACCATGCAGCAATGTGACCAGTTCGATGGTATTGACGATTAATCATCAACCGATAGCCTCAGCGGGCAGCAATGCCAGTGTTTGTAGCAGTACACCTGCTTATACACTGAGTGGGGCAAGTGCTTCGTATCAAACGGGTTTGTTATGGACAAGCAGTGGGACAGGAACATTTACGCCGAATGCGAGCGTACTACATCCGACCTATACACCAAGTACAACAGACATCACTTCAGGGACAGTAACGCTGACAATAACAGCGAATGCTGCATCACCTTGTACGAATGCGTTAAGTTCAATGACTTTGACGATCAATGCATCCGCAACAGCGTCAATAGGAGTTGTGAGCGCAACAATATGCCAGGGAATGAATTACAGTTTAAGTTCAGCAACAGTGAGTGGGAACAATGGGCTATTGTGGACGACAAGCGGAACAGGGACCTATAGCAACCCAGCCGTATTGAATCCGATCTATACACCGAGTGTGACCGATATCAACAATGGGATAGTAACCTTAACGTTAACAGCTTATGGCAACCCACCATGTGGTAATGCAACAAGCACAATGACGTTGAACATCAATAAAGCGCCACTTGCCAATGCAGGGCCAAATGGGACCATATGCCAGGGTACTGCTTTTACGGTCAGCGGTGCAAGTGCAAGCAATTATGCAAGCATATTGTGGACCGCCCCAGGTCCGGGAGTGTTGACCAATGCAACCACATTGGCCCCGGCCTATACGCCAACGGCAGGCCAAACGGGAACGGTTGTATTGACCTTGACAGCAACACCGAATACAGGATGTACAGTACCGGCAGTTTCGACTATGACCTTGACGATCAATGCTGGTGCGACAGCCAGTGCAGGTCAAAATGCAACGATTTGTGAAAGTTCAGTTTATGCATTGAGCGGATCGAGTGCCACGAATTACACAAGCTTATTATGGGGTACAAGTGGAACAGGATATTTCAATGATCCAAACTTATTGCATCCTGTCTACACACCGAGTGCAGCTGATATCACGTCAGGGAGTGTTGTTCTGACACTTCAGGCCAATGGTAATGCACCATGTGGTAATGCAACAAGCACGATGACGTTGAAC